>Ga0209489_101089_pt1:0-37500 | contig 55242 bp, 18 predicted proteins | sample SiratrowhiteBW_FD_187527 | JGI IMG/M metagenome (GOLD analysis project Ga0209489, IMG submission 187527) | Root nodule microbial communities of legume samples collected from California, USA - Siratro white BW (SPAdes) (version 2) | ecosystem: Host-associated > Plants > Roots > Nodule... | reverse complement strand
GAAAAAATAAACTTTAAACTTCTAATAAACTATAATTAATTTTATGACAGGATCACTTCTGAAATAAATTATTTTCTTAAAATTAAAGACACAAAAACAAAAGTTGTCACGTGTGTCATGCTGCGCTTTGTACGGTCCCATATCCTCGTGGGATGAGAGACTCTAATTAACGTCTCCATCATATAATGCCGATTAACATGCATATTCTTTCCAACATAAAACAAACTTCAGACTTAAAATTCAAGGTCAATAGTTCTATCAACAAATAATTATGTCTTTTTCGGTTTACTTCCAAATTTACCCATGCACCTGTAAGTGAGTGAATTTGATTCCATAAATGTGTAGCACGTGTTCCTCGCTTGCTTTCTCCAAACCTAGTCGTGTACCATATCTTCTCTTTCCAGTTCTATGGTTCAAGAGAAATGAAATTGTATCACTCTTCTTGATCTATATATAACGCATTCTTCCTTCTCTGAACGTAACACAAGTCAACTATTATATTCTTCATGATCATGGATGCAACTATGAACAAAGTTAACACCGAATGTTCAAATTACTACTCTTCTTCCTCTTCATCACCATCATCCACTTCTTCCCCATCGGATAATTCATCATTTCACGCACAAGCAACAGCACCAGCGACGATTTCTCACAAGAGGAAAGCTGGGAGGAAAAAGTTTCAAGAGACACGGCATCCAGTGTATAGAGGAGTTCGTCACAGAAACGGTGACAGATGGGTGTGTGAAGTTCGCGAACCCAACAAGAAATCAAGGATATGGCTTGGGACATACTCCACTCCAGAAATGGCGGCTAGGGCACATGACGTGGCCGTCCTAGCCCTGAAGGGCACCTCTGCGGTGTTCAACTTCCCTGATAAGGTTTCTCTTCTTCCAGTTGCAAAGTCATCTTCAGCTGCAGATATTAGAGTGGCTCTAGCAAAAATTTCCGAGGTTTCTGCACCGACCAAAAACCCTTCTTCATCCTCTACAAATGATTCAATGGTTGAAATTGAAACTGAAACTAACACTTGTTCAGTGGAGGGTGCTGTTGATTTTGCCAAGACTATGAACAATGATGATGGGTCCGACAAATCAGTGTTTTTTGATGAAGAGGCCATTTATAACATGCCAGTTTTGTTAGATAGCATGGCAGAAGGTCTTCTTATTACTCCACCTTCTATGAAGAGATTTGATTGGGACGAGGTTGATTGTGAAACAGACCTCACTCTATGGACTTATTGACAATATTATACTGCAGATTCTACGTAGCATGTAACATTTCTGTCTCGTTATTCAGACTTAACACTAGGTTAAATTAAATTTTATAAGTTCAAACTAAAATTAAATTTAAATATATATTTAAATATGTTATTTATTCTAATTAAAATTTACATATCTAAGAATTTGGATTGATTTTAAGCTTCATACAGGCTGCACTTGTGATGGTAACTATGAGGAATCAGCTAACAACCCATGTTGGTGTCAACTTGATTTATATGCTTCGAGTTTTCTCTTTTCTGAGGTTGGAATTATTACAGGATTAATTAGGTCTTTTAACTAATTTTCATATGGTAAGTAGATAATTATATTTTTACTTTATAGTTTATCTATTCCAAATACTTTTATATTTTAAAATAAAGTAAGTTTAATAGAAAATGAGGTGTTGGTGGATCATCGTTCAATTTTTAACTATTCTTTTACAAATTAAAAGATTTAAGCACTTAGAAAAACTGAAAGTCATAAACACACGAGGGTTTAAACTATTGAAGGAGGGGGAGTTCGTGGTTATTACATACGTAGAAAACAAAAGACATTATTGTAGGTGGTCGTCCAGGGCGTGGCCGGTTGCATTCCATGAACAACTGTGACATGTGTGGACCAGTTCAAGCATCTTCGCTCATGTGGAAGCTGGGAGTGAGTCCAAACTTAAGTCGTGACATGTAACTATCCCAAACTAAAAGAATATTTATTATTAATAATTTGATTATTGTTTTATCGTATAATCATGCTAATAAATTCAATAAAAATTTAATCTAATTATTTTATGTTGACATTTATATTTATATATGGAGGTTAAAAAACTTGTATATATATAAATATTTTTATTGAAGTGAAATATCATACTCGTCCTTATTTTTTTTTATAAATAATTTATTAATCTCTTCTATCTTTTTTTTTGGTGAATCTCTCTGAACTACTTACATATGGTTTTAAATTTCATCCTTTGAAACTCATGGTTCATTTTTCATTAAAATGACATTATTAGGTCAATTATGTCTGTTTCAAAATTTAGAGTTTCGTGATTTTATCATTAAAAGATACACCAGATAATTAAAGAAAAAAAATATATTTAAATTTTTTTTAACCTCAACTCTTAAATAATATGACTAAACAAACCAAAATCATCTACCTAATAATTTTTTATGTCTAGCTGATGGATTTATGTCTCTATTAACACATGATATTTCATATAACACCAGTTAGTTGCTATTTTTATTAGTTATTTTAATAGTTTGTTTATAAATAATAATTTGCTTATCATGTATTTGTCCTAACCAATTGAATAAGAGCTTAATCCTAATGTTTTCTTTAACACTCATCTTATTTTTATATAAAAACATTTCTTCAAAAGTTTATCCTTTTATATCTTTAGTCTCCTGTTTAATTCATAATAAACAAAATTTCTTCAACTAGAATTCTATTTGATATTCGAACATAACTTATTTTCTCAAAGTTCAACAAAAGTTTCACGTTTCGCTTCAATAAGTAATCCATAACCTATTTATCGATACCTCGTTACCAACATCTCAAATAAACATGTAACATGTAATTTGAATTCAAATATTTTTTTTTTAAAAAATAAATCAATGTTTCATAATTAATATAAGTTAATTTGAAAAAAACATTTAATATCACATAATTAAACTAACTTTAATTTATATCAAAAAAGTTGATTTTATTTATTTTTTAAATATTTATAAAAAATTCCAAGTAAACTTATGGGTAAGGACTCAATTTTTTTAGTCATTCAAATTTTACTGAAGCCTTCTTCGCAATTTTGGGTCTTACGGTAAACGGGTAAGACTCCGAGAACAATTTCTTGTCCCTCCTTGTTTAGAACAACGTCAAAGGTTCGTATGTTGCATAAGCATAATTTCGTTGAGCTTTTTATTATATATATATATATATATATATATAATAACAAAATTTAAGTTTAATAAACTATTGTTTGACAACAATAAATTAATTGTAAAGATTTATTATGTAAATTAAATTATTTATTATTAATTGGGAACAAGTCTAAAATCTAACTTCTACGTAATCAATTCTAATTTTATAAATAAAATATGTATATGATTCAATATAATAATATTTTTTATTATATATATATATATATATATATATATTATTTTGAAATACCAATAAAATTTGTTAAAAAGGAAAATAAATAACTAAATGAGGGAATATCAGATATAATTAAATATTTTTAGAATTATTAATTATTCAACAGGGAATTCATTAATTATAGGTAATGAATTTCAGTTTAATAATAAAATGAAAAGTCTGAGTATTATAAATTGAACAATAAAAAATATTTTTTAAAATTATTAATGATAAGTTAATTTATTGGAGTTTAATCTTTGTATTATATTCTACAGTTAATTTAAACTTTAAAAGTTAAAGAAAACATTATATTATTTTTTAATAGTTCTTTAAAATAAATAATATTAATACGAATATTTTAATCCTTATTAAAAAAATAACTTCAGAATCTATGGTCTAAATGTTACCTAGGACCAAATAACTCACTCTACAAAAATAAAGTTATTAAATAATTGTTTTATTTCAATGGGTTTTCAAATGGCTGTTTACAATATTTCAAATTTAAATACGAATACAATCTGACCTCAGATATTAAGCATATTTGAAATCCTATTTTTTTAACATGGATATATTAAAGTACTTCTTAATTCAAATTTTATGACTCGATTATATGACTGGTCTATATTAATAGTATGGTTAAAACTTGATAAAAAAAAATTTAAATTAATAAATTAAAAGAAAAACACATTTAAAAATAAGCATAAACACCAAAATTACTAACAATATACTTTTTATAAGCTTTAGTATTCATTATCATTGAGAAAATTATACTGTTTTATTATTTTTTTAATAAGACCAGTACGATAGTTATACTTTCGGTAACACGACATGGTCTACCACATGGCGAAAACATACGAGGGAGAGAGAGACAATATATTATATAAGAAAATAGTGTTTATTATAAATTCTACAAAAATTGATGTCAAATAATTGTTTTTGAAACACATAAAATGAAATAAATTAAACTTCCGATAACAAATTTTGCTATTGGCCATGCCATGTTTGGTAATAATTCAAAAATGTTGATTGATACCGTCATCTGTTTCACTACGCTGACTTTTATTAGAAACTAGTATTACGACAAAACAACGAGCAGAAAAAAAAATATAAAATACTTTCAAATCGCGTGTTGATATTTTAAATAAGAAAAATAACTTAAAAAATGAAAAGAAAGTCCAAATAAGACAGGGAATCTTCCATTTCAAAAGAATTTCCATATTTACTTTTAATTTCATAATATTCATACTTTTGGTATCAATATATGTAAGGCTTTATCCATTTTGTAAAATGTGTTTTCTTCTCTCTTTACGATCGCATATCTTAGGTGTTTTGTTTATGTTATTTTGAGATGTAACTCACGAAGAGGAAAAAGAAAAAAATGAGGATGTTTTGGAGCGTAAAGGTGTCATTTCCTTGTCTGTAATGTTCAAGATGTTCTCTTCACTAGAACTCTTTCTCGTATGAGGGAAAAGTGTGCACGTAAAAGATATTCCAATTATTATACCAGTCTTTTTATAAATCTTTTTTTCTGTACTTTCTCTGTTTTACGAAAAATTAAACTCATTTTAATAATTTTTTTATATTTCTGTTTAATAAAATTGTTCATAATAATTATATTCTATTGTTAGTTTTTTTTTTAAATCTATTTCTTTTAAAATATAATAATTTTAAAAAAATTGTTAAAAATTGAATTCTTTTATCTTAATTAGAATTTTTAGTTAGTTTACTTAATTTTAATAATTTTTTATATGTTAATCAAAAAATAAAAAATATACATCTGAATAGAAACTTTGACACAAGATAATATTAAAAAATCAAAAAAGGTTCTAAGTAAAAAAACCTTGAAAATCAACATATTTCTTTTTACTATTTTATATCATTTCCTGTATTTTTTATAGTAATATTCAAACCCTTTTACTATACTATTTTTTATATTAACCATTGTTATTTTCAAATAAATTTTGAATACTTATTGATTAAATTAATTATTGAATTAGTCTAAAAACAACTTAAGATTAAGTTATAATTACTTGCAAATAAATTTTGAATACTTATTTATTAAATTAATTATTAAATTCGTCTAAAAACAACTTAAGATTAGGCCGAATAAGCATTATATTAAACTGTAATTATTTTAATTTACTCATAAAACTACAATAATCAAATTTGGATAACTAATTAAATATGATAAATGTTATTAAAAACCTACACTCTTATTAACCTATTTATAGAACTGTGTTAGACTTCATGTGGACGAATCGAGATTAGATTAACATAAATAACGTAGTTAATCTCATATTATTTTGACACAAAGTACGTCTTAGTTAAATTAATATTTTAAGTAATCATTGCATTATTCAGTGGTACTTCTTAAATTATTACAACATGTTCTCATGTGTTAAGTCTCGATCATGTATTGTATAAAAGATAAACATGAACATCCAGTTATTTACACACAAGTACCGAATCACCATTGCATTACTACATCAACCAAAGAGAGAACATTATTCATTCTAAGTTTTGAAACTCCTCTGGTGATCAAAGTCTGAAAATTAAGAAAAAGAAATTATCAAGGTAACAAACATATAAGCAAAGAAAGTGTAAGTCATTCTTTCTTCCCTATTCCGTGTGACATGTTGTAGATCCCTCTTCCCTGATAAAAAGGTGCAAGACAATGTTAAAAATATATTGCACCAGAAAATAAGAGGAGACTCATTGAATGTTATTGATATATTCAATCTGCGAAGTCAATATAGATTATATGAAGATTTATGAAAAGTGATAACAAAAAAACCTACAATCAGATACAGTGAAGATGCTGCCAGTGCAAGGGGTATTGCAACAGAGGTAATCTTGTCATATGGCCCTTTCAAGTAAGTGTGCTTATGGACACTCTGGAAATACTTTTGCTTCTCAATAAGTTTTTCTCGTGGTCTAAATGGTGGTTCTGACATCCTGCATAATGTAGTCACTCATAACATATTGTTTCACTTATTATCTCATAAATGGTTTTCCCATTACAGAAAAGGGAACAATATTGTGATATGGCATGATAAAACTTGAAGCCAACATAACTTCAGCACCATACTACCATAACATCAAAACTACCCCACCCAACCATGTTTTTTATCAACTAAATTGTTTGTGGCAACCAACAACAAATGTTACTCAATGCACTAATTGTCTCAAAGCAAAAGTGTCACGTAATAAATCTGGCATAAATAATATCATAGAACAACATACATAAGCAAATATGTCTGAAACAATTTCACAAACACCTGGACTCTCTCACAAGTTGAATCAACAATCAAAGCAAAAGCAAAAGACGCAAAAACTCATATAAAACCAAGATATCATCTTCAAAATAAAATCTTAAGGCATACTTACATATACTCAATGTAAAACTTTCAACTCACCTTGAATTTCTAACCTAGTGTCACAAGTTCACAACAAAACAATACATCCTAATCTGCATATTTCCATGCTTTGAACCTACCTTGCTGCTAATAACAGATACCCTCTCCCCAAACTAAAGTGTTAATCTCTCACTCTCACCACCTATGAATTTGGTTTATAAAAGAAATATTATCCTTGACTCTGGCATCAATTTGGTCCCCATATTCGGTTCACAGTAATCAATTTGGTTTTTAACTTCAGACAACAAATTGGCTAATGGTTATCAAATTTTACTCTATGATTAAACATTAAAGACATCAACAAAATTGACACTTCCGTAATTCATGATGTTCCTTGTGGCCTGTCTATCTATCAGATGTTGTTATCTAGCACCCAATGAAGTAAGTTGCAGACAACAATAGTTCACACACGTCAGAGTACAAGTAACTAAGTCTTAGCTGGCAGCTCTGTTCTATGCAAATACCATAACACTCTGTAACTTCTCAGCTCATTAAATTACACAAAATAGACCAACTAACATAACATTTCCAAAATTTACCAAATTTTCTCACATGATTGTAAAACACTGGATGACACATCGGAACACACGCTACTACAAGGAGCAAATTATAAAGAAATCAAGGCATAAAGAACAGCAAAATGATTGAAAATCAAAATGAACTTAAACTGTAAAAAAAAAAAAAAAAAAAAAAAAAAAAAAAAAAAAAAAAAAAAAAAAAAAAAAGAAAAATCGAAAGAAAAAGATTTGGATGCTTACTTTGAAGGAAGGGTGTTAGTTTAACAGAGGAATTGATTGCAGGGTTGTCAACTGATGAAGATTTAGAACGCTTAATTGAAATGTCACAATATCATACTCGCATGCTCTCGATGCTTCCTAGAATATTCTAGCATTTCACTTCCATGGCCCAATCCTGTTTTTACTAACATTCTATTTTTTTTTTGTTACTGTATTTTGAAACACTGTTTTTAATTTTTTCTTATTAAGTATTAATTATTGGATTTAAATTAATTTTCTTTATTTTTTTACCCCGTGCTTAAATATTTTGCTCGATATTAGTGCAGTAAGGTATTTGTAAAATATTAATAAAATAATATTTGTCTTAGAAATTTCAAAACAGGGTTTTAAATTTTTCATAGATTTAGAAAATCGATTATTTTTTAAATAATTCGATTTTTAAATCCCATAATGACATCTATGAAGAGACTTTGTTTTTTTAACAAAAGTAATTTTGAGCTTTGACATTCTCATAATAAAAAAAATTGTTTTTATAATATTGATACTGTTAAAAAAACCATAGCGTTTCTATCTACACATATTAGTTTTATAAATTTCTTCTACATTTTAAAGTTATAGTCTCTTTAATTTATCAGTTTAATTTTCATACTCCTATGTAATAAAATATTTTTTCTCAACCAACTAAAAAAAAAACGCCTTAGAGTAATTATTATAAAGTTTATCAAATTATATTACATCACAATCTATGATACATCAATTACATTGTATGGATTGGGCCAGCTACGAAGAAGAGGACCTGAATAAGAGGTGTCTAAGATTTTTGTGGAGGTGCAGAAAGAAGTAAAACCCAAACCAATGTGGGTTATCCGTTAGAATTATAAACGACGTACCGTTTTAGGGTTTAGATTGCTTGAGTATTTTTCACTCTCTTTCTAGTGTAATAACTCTCTTCAGTACAAGATTTTGCTCCGTCACTTTGAAACTTCTGCATTTAGAGAAAGTTACTTAGCTTTGTTGTTGTTCCTCATTCAATTACATCGAAGTGCTGCGTTTGAAGATGGAGGAACACGAGAATGGTGCCAACGCAAGCGAAGAGGAACCGTTGATAGGCCCGGGCCCGGCCCCTCGGGCTCGGCCCAAGCGACCCCTTCAGTTCGAGCAGGCCTACCTCAACGCTTTACCCTCCGCCAACATGTCAGTTTCTGCGCCAACGTCGTAGTTTTTGAATTAGGGTTTCTTCAATCGAGAAATTCCGCAACTCCAAAAGTGAAAATCTCGTGAATGCTATGGATTTCTACAGTTTCTTATTGTTGTTTTCGATGCAGGTACGAGAAAAGTTATATGCACCGTGACGTGGTCACGCATGTCGCTGTTTCAGCTGCGGAGTTTTTCATCACTGGAAGTTCCGATGGTATTGCGAATTCGAACTTGTGATTATTACTTTTTGGGTAGTTGTCAGTAGCATGCTGAAAATTTGGAGCTACAGATTTGAATAGAGTGATCCTATTAGTTGTTAGCTTACTGCTACTTTTGTCCTTGTTTTTTTTTTTTTTTTTTTTTTTTTTTTTTTTTTTTTTTTTTTTTTTTTTTTTTTTTTTTTTTTTTTTTTTTGTTTATAAAATTATCTGTGTCATGTAACTATGGAAGCATCGATGCAGGTGCAACGTTATACGTATGACAGCATATGGATCTTATTTGAATTAGCTTAATCTTAGGGATATGTTAATATGTCTGGAATGACTTTGTGGCGTACTTCTGGTTGTCAGGGCATTTGAAGTTTTGGAAGAAAAGGCCAATTGGCATTGAGTTTGCCAAACACTTCAGATCTCATCTTGGTCCAATTGAAGGTCTAGCTGTAAGTTTTTTAACCTAACGTGACTCTTCTGCTATAAATTTTATATAATTTGTTCAATTAATTTATTCTTGCCTGATTTCTGTCGTATATTATATTATGAAGCAGTATAGTCTGATTTGCTGGGCATAGAAAGTGCTATTACGATTGTTTTCTTGCTGTGTTTTGTATTTATATTTTCAAAGTCTCGTTATGCTTGTCATCAACCATGACTTATTTCAGCTATGCAGGTTAGTATTGATGGTCTGCTTTGCTGCACAATATCAGATGACCGCTCTGTAAAAATATACGATGTAGTCAACTATGACATGATGGTCATGATTCGCCTGCCATATACTCCTGGTGCTGTTGAATGGGTTTACAAACAAGGGGATGTCAAAGCTAGGCTTGCTATTAGTGATAGGAACTCATCTTTTGTGCACATATATGATGCACGAGCTGGTTCAAATGATCCCATCCTCTCCAAAGAGGTTCCAATTCTAAACTAACTTTAATATAAGTGACTCTTCAAAACGAATTACAATTTTTTTGATGATATTTTGCACATATTAATTGCATATCTGTATCATTCCTCACTCCTTTGTTCAGATACATATGGGTCCTATCAAAGTTATGAAGTACAATCCTGTATTTGATTCTGTACTTTCGGCAGATGGGAAGGGGATAATTGAATACTGGAGTCCTGCAACACTTCAATTCCCAGAGAATGAGTATATGCTTGTTTTTGTCTTATTATTGTTCTGCGACCGTCCTTTTTTATAAATGAATATCATGGTTCAAATACTGATGTCCTCCTGTTGCTAAAGTTTCTTGCCTCTTACATTACATGTATGTTCACAACTATGTTCAAGCATCTACAAATTGCCAATTTTGGGTAGCCATACCATTTGTAGGTGCTTTCTCTTTAATTGTTGTGCTGAATGGATTAAGACAATTTAAAATCTGCAAATTCTGAAGCTACATTTTATCTTTTTTCTCACCGTATCATTCTAAACACCAGCTGTAATAAGCCAATAATATAGTCAGGATTATCTAGTAAACTATTAATAGATCTAGGCGTTGTTAAAAAAGTCTACTGCATGTTCAATAAGATCATTCTTATTAATTTCCATTGACCGGACCCATGGCTCTAGCTGTGGATCAATTTGAAGTGAACTCACATGTTTAATTTTGGAAATTAGAATCTGATTCAAATTTTCCACCATTGGATGCTTCACTCAAATCCTGTCAGACAATATATTTGCTATTCTATTCAGAAGTGCGATTTTTTCTTAACTTCTGTCTAATGGTTTATAGCCTCCCTGCTGGCACCATTATTGACCACTTGGCCAATAATCTAAGGGTTTTTAGTTGGGCCACCAATAAGTTGCTAACAGGCCTACCCTGTACAAAATGAATCGGTATTGCAATCATCAATCCCATGAAGTGCCAATATTTGAAACATTTTGTGGTTATCATACATTGTCAATTTGTGACTGTATTAGTATTTATTATTTTATATACTGTATAGTGAATAAAAGTTATGGAAATTCTCAATTGCACGAGTTTTGATGTTGGAATTTGTGGAGTTACTAATGCTATTTAATGGTTTCCTCGGGTGTTTGTAGGGTCAATTTTAAACTGAAAAGTGATACTGACCTCTTTGAAATTGCTAAATGCAAGACTTCTGTTTCAGTTATTGAGGTACTTAAGTTGCATGAACATATTTCTGAACTTAACAGTTGATAATTCAATATTATGTTATTTAGGTGGTTTATGAAAGCTAGATATATCTGGTGTTTAACTTTGATGGTTTTATTGACTGTATTGCATCTTTTTAAGGTAAGTCCAGATGGTAAACAATTTTCCATTACATCACCTGATCGAAGGATACGCGTGTTTTGGTTCAGAACGGGTAAATTAAGGCGAGTTTATGATGAATCCCTGGAGGTAACAGTTTATCAGAATTTCACCCTTTCTCTTGTTGCTTTGTGAACATAATAATAGGGAAATGAATTGCTTTATTGATAGGTTGCTCAAGATCTTCAAAGAAGTGATGCTCCATTATATCGGTTGGAAGCTATTGATTTTGGTCGAAGAATGGCTGTTGAGAAGGAAATAGAAAAGACAGAAAGTGCACCACTGCCAAATGCAGTCTTCGATGAAAGTTCCAATTTTCTTATATATGCAACCTTGCTTGGGATAAAAGTGAGATATTTTTTTCCTTACTCAAGGTTTACTAACAATCACTCCAGTTCCTTCTGTAATACTACCTTTCCGTTTTATTACTTTTCCTTCACTGTTCACTAATACAATGAGGTGACCAGATGGTACTCCATTTCCCTTATGTGTTTACATATTCTATGTCCTTGTAGATTGTTAATCTGCACACGAATAAAGTTAGTCGAATACTTGGAAAGGTGGAGAATAATGATAGGTTCTTAAGAATAGCTTTATATCAAGGTGATCGGAGTAGCAAAAGAGTAAGAAAGATCCCTTCGGCAGCTGCAAATGCTAATGAGAGCAAGGAGCCTTTGACAGATCCCACTCTCCTATGTTGTGCCTTCAAAAAGCATAGAATATATTTATTCAGGTAAGTAAACTCTACTGACCATTTTACCTCTGCTTTGAAATCCAAAGTCATGTAGTTTTGTTATTTGATATATCATATATGGATATTTAGTTGGTAGTGTTTTTTTTTTCTTTTTTTTTTTTACTTTGGTGCATTTTTTAAGCGTGTCATCATTAGTAGTATCTCAAGCAAATAAAATCCACGTTATCAAAGACTTGAAATTTATCATGAATCAGTCGTAGAGAACCGGAGGAGCCTGAAGATGCAACTAAAGGAAGGGATGTGTTCAATGAAAAACCTCCTGCTGATGAACTTTTGGCAGTTTCAGATATTGGAAAGTCGGTTACAACGTCACTTCCTGAAAATGTGGTCAGTTATCTTTCTTTGCCTTTAAAGTAGGTTGAGAATTGACACTTACGCTCCAAATGTTAATGGAATGATTAATTCCTTTTCCTAAATTTTTCTACTGCCCCCGTACTGTAACGGTTGTTGGGTATTGGATAGCTCTTAATAGAGGATCATATATATAGGTTGGTTCTATAATAGACTACTACAAGGGATTTTTCTTACTCTACTATTATTTTGGAAGAAAGCATATAGGTTGATGGTGTAACTCCCTCCATATTGTGGAAGAAAGCATATTCAACATAAAATAGTCCTCTCTTCTAAGTACTTGTCCTTTTTCAGCTGAACGATATCCTATACTATGCCATGCAAAAGACTTCTCATTACAATCCTGGTATATACTAGAATGTAGACCTTTAGCACCGTTTAGACTGGCAAATAAATTCACGGATGCTTTTACATTAATTAGCATCTCAAAAAGCAAAGTTGTCTAAATTACCTCTAAATTAGAAAAAATATTTGTTTCTCACCTTTATATCCGTCTCCTTGTGTACTTAGCCAGTAGAAGGAAACATATTCCCTCTTGTGCCTTATATCTGAGTTGGTTTTCTTATATATTTTTCTTTTATAATCACATGGTTATCTCTCTGTTCCCAAACAGTAGCTTTATAATACCAAATTTTCTTTTGCAGATTCTGCACACCACAATGGGTGATATTCACATGAAATTATACCCTGAGGAATGTCCAAAAACTGTGGAGAATTTCACAACACACTGCCGAAATGGCTATTATGACAATCTTATTTTTCATAGGGTCATCAAAGGCTTCATGATACAAACAGGAGATCCTTTGGGAGATGGCACTGGTGGGCAATCTATTTGGGGGAGAGAATTTGAGGACGAATTTCATAAAAGGTAATGAAGTTTGTTTGTAAACGTACTGTCATTCATTATATGCTAGAAATTTCATCACAATTTCTGACTCCAAGCTGATGATTGTTTGGGGGTAACGAACACAGTCTCGGATACAGACACAATACACACACAAGGTTATGACTACATTAACAATTGTAGGACATAGGGAGACAGCATACACACACACAGATATACATGTATTATGTATGATCAAATATCACAAAAGATGTTTACAGTCATATACGATAATAAGTCTCAAACAAAAGTACTAACACATCTTTGATAATTAAAAAATGTTAAGGGAAGTTGTAAACAAAAATCCAAAAAAACTATCAAACTCCTAAACAACCATGGAAAAGAACTAATACTGTACTTCTAAAGAGTCGTAAAAAGAATTACATAAATATCAAATTCCTAAGAATTATAAAATTCATCCATACCCAGCCCAAAAATGTAATCATTCTAAGCAGATTAAATCATAAAAGCAAAACATTAATCTAAATTACATCAGAAAAAGAAAACATTAATCAAAATTGAATCGTAAAAGGAAAACATTAATCGAAATTAAATCAAAAGAGAAACATTGGGACGTTTCTTAATGAAGAAGGTGCAGTGGTTCAACAATGGCAAACGGTGGCTGGTTGGCTGGTTTGATGTGTGGCTGATTTTGGTAGAGTATCTGTTTCACCATGTGCTGGTTCGATGGTGGACGATAGCTGGTTCGATGGATGGTGTTATGCAAATGGGTAAACGTGATGAAGGAAGATGAATTGTAAGAAAGGAAATTTCACACGTCTGGGAGTGGGCCGAGTCCATTTTAGCGTGTTGTGTCCATTTTACTAGATCACATCGGGCACACGGAAATAGCTTTTCAAAAGCATGTCCGTGCTTAGTTTGGGGAATATGCTGATGGCAAGAGTAAACTTCCTGTTATGATTTTGATTCAGAAGGAACTTAGAGTAATCATTTTTTTTTTCTTCTTACAGCTTGAGGCATGATAGGCCGTTCACAGTATCAATGGCAAATGCTGGCCCAAATACAAATGGCTCTCAGTTCTTTATCACCACAGTGGCTACTCCATGGTTGGACAACAAGCACACTGTATTTGGTAGAGTTGCAAAGGGAATGGATGTTGTTCAGGTAAATTGGCTTCTATTTTTGCTTAACCATTTAGGAGAATCACGTGATTCAGAATCACTCGGCAAATAATTTCCATATTTGTGGTGTGGTCTGTCGCATCACGTGATCACATCCTTTTGAAATCTGTCCTCAATTTCCATTTCCCTATATGGAACTTTTGATAAATGTTTCTATTTTAATTTTGCTTCTATGATTGTATTATGTTGAAAATATGTTTTAGGTCTTCTTGATTAAAGTCCAATTGAGATTTTCTTGATTATGTTGACAGGCCATAGAAAAAGTGAAGACAGACAAGACAGACAAGCCATATCAGGATGTTAAAATTCTAAATGTCACTGTACCAAAGTCCTGAAGGTCTTGGTTTGTTTGGCTGCTGTAGTGATCAGTCATACATGTACCGGTGATACATGCTGAAGAAGTTTTAAATGGATTACTTGAAGCTTCTTCATTTAGCTTCATTTATTTCCTATGACCTGAGGCAATTATTCTTAACAGGATGGGTGTTGTTTTTCATGCGGTCTTCATCACAGGTTCCATCTTGGCTGAAGCTTACTGATGCGGTCTTCTGTGTCTGTTCTGCCATTATAATGTTATTTGCATGTCAAAGGAATGCAGGCTGGCAATACCTGATGTACAATATTCCTGCCTTATTAAAACTGTTTTCAAGTGTGGTATAAATTGTTTTACCCTTGATATTGCCAGGCTAGTAATTTAACGCAAAAAACATGGACATCACTGTTCCATCCACATCCTAATTTGAACTGCAATTTGTTAAAACAGTCTGCAACAGTTCTGGGGCTCTGGCGTAGTTCTTAAAGCCTACAATATTTTTGTGTAAAATAAAACCTATAATAAGTAGCTAGTGTTTAGACAAGGTGTAGTAACGCAGTAATTGCAATTTGTTTGAATTTTAGTGTTGTCGATTATGCTACTTACATAATTTTAGTTACTAAAAGTGCAAAATCTTGGTGATATTTGAACAGAGAATATCCAGTTAGAACAATGTTATCGATCTTTTCTGTTTTGTTAAATAGATTTTAACGGGGTTATATTTTTAAGTTAAAAAAATATCATTAGTAGTTGTCATTTACTTAATTTTATGATTCCGTGTTATAAAAACTAGCTTACTTTAAAATGAATGTGAAAAAAAACATGTATACACAAGAAAAATTAGCATTAGTTTTATAACTCTAAAATTATCTTTTGACGAAATTCATGTAATGAAGTCGCTTTTTTGCCTAAACAGCTTAACCGTATCTAAAGCAATAAAGAATTTTTAAATGCAAAAAATAAAAGTAATAAGAAAAGAAAAAGAATTAATTTTACAATTTAAATCACACAAATGAAACTAATTTAAATTTTTATATTAAATAATTTGGCATATAAATTTTAAGTACATGATTTGAATAAATTATATATTTTTATTTTTAAAAATCGATCGATTTATTGGTATAAGTTTATATAGATTGATAAAGATCGAGCCAAAATTACGAGCTCAATCTAGGATGAATTTTTTATACACATGAATCCATAGCTTCAGAACTAATATATTTGTTCTGGTTTAATTGTGTAACTTTAAATTAGTGAGATGAAGTGTCCTGTTTTTTTATTGTTCATAATAAGAGCTGTGGTTTATAAGTATTAGTTAGCTGTTTTTGAATATTAACTTATTATCTAAATTTTGAAGCTTTAGTTGTTTGATTTCAAGTATGACAAATAGACATTTCTTTACTTTTGCCTAAGATAAATAGATATTTCTTTGTTTTTGCCTAAGATTCTGTGTAGTTTTAATGAATTTCTCTCTTAATGTTAGTAAAAAGATTAATAATTGACATTTTAGATGAGTTACATTCTCTTTAATTGGAGGTCAAGCTGATTAATGGTACACAACCCAATGAATTCGGCCTATTTTGAATGTCCAATGATTCAAATTCGATCCTGGGTCTGACCGTATATAATCCGTAGTCTTCAAATAATTTTAGTTTAAAAATTAAAACTTAAAAGCAATAATCTCCATTCTTCTTCCTTAATACATGTACGGTAATATAGTGATAATGAAATTGGCAAGAATAAGATTAGTGTATGTAGTTACTGTAATCACACTGAAAATATTAACATCTGAATATAGTCCAATATAATATGACTGCAAGATGAGTTAATAAAATTATTTGAGGGACTATGACACAAATAAATAAATTTCTAGATAAAGCAAACTTCGTAAGCATTTACAGTAAACTTCCTATATTAACTTTTTATATCAGAAGTTCTCAATTTTTCAGAGTTTTAACTTTAAATTTGTACAAAAATTTTGATTAACGAAGAAATACGTCCTATTTTTTTTACTTCTCTCAGAGGGAGCTTAAGGAAAAACTAGTTAAAAACATAATTATAATTTGGAACCAGATAGTAAATAGCAACCTTTCAATGGTTAATGAAAAGCAAAATTATTTGATCATTATACAAAGATTGTTGAACAAAAGGAACTAGTGGAACTAGTGGACAAGTCATACTCTTTAATTTTACCTGCTAATCCGTTTCCAACAGCAGCATATCATTCAAATGACTTAAGGTTATCAAGATAAACGAGGGAAGCAGATGATAATAGGTAGCAAGAAATACCTTTCGAAAGAAATGATTTGAAGGTGGAAACAAGAGATTTTTACTTCAGATTTTCATTAGATGGCAGAAAATAGTACCCCATAAAATAGTAAAAAGATGATTCTCCTTTCATATTCTTATCATTTTTAGAAGCTTAAAAAAACCATACTTGTAAGTTACTTCTTCCAAATATTTTCTTATGAAGAAACAAAACCATATTCGACTAAATAACCGGTCAAACAAATTCAATCCAAAAGTTACTAAATTATATCGGACAGTTTGATAGCATTACATTGTCTCCAATGTGAAAAAGCAAATCTCATAAACCTAAAACAATATGTAACTCGAGTAACAAAACCTTGGGATTGAGCTAAAATACTAAATGAAACTGCAAATGTAAGACACAAAAACACTTCAGACCTTTTAGTCGAACAAACTGAAACCCATATCCTGCAAATCAAAGATGAACACATTATCAGTAGAGAGTCATAATTTATCAAACAAAAGCAATTATTGACACATGTTTGAAACTTACATCATCCGACTCCTCCTTCTCTTCAACTTTCTTTTCTTCCTTTGCTTCAGCAGCAGGTGCAGCACCACCAGCACCACCAGCTGGTGCAGCAGCAACAGCTACCGCAGCACCACCGCCAGATACAGCAGACATCTTTTCCCTTCCGCTGGCGAGTAGCTCGTTGAAGTCTTTGCCCTTGACTTCCTCCAAGAGCAATTTGATCAACTCCTCCTCAGCATCAGCTCCAACTATAACATTGGAAAGAAAATTCAGAGTTAGTATTACCAAACTATATAGATTAACCAAATATTCAACAAAATATCACATTCTCATAGTACTTTTCTGGTTGTTAATTCTACAAACCAAACCACACTAAACATCAAATAAAAAAAAAAAGTGCTTTTCCGAACATTCTAGTATTTAATACAAACATCCTCATAGTATGATTTCAACATTCTGATCATTAATTCTACAAACCAAACCACACTAACCCTAAAATTGAAACAAAAAAAAATTGCCAACATTCTAGTACTGAATGCAGAAATTTGTGCCATTACAAATCCACTTCAGAAATCTAGCGGCGTGGAAAAGTGAAATCTACAACGTACTGGATTCAACCATCGTGACAGAAGACAAACAATCCAAATAATAACAACTAAAAAAAATATATTATCAACACGAAAAGCTGTGGCAGGTGAAAATAAAGCATAAAACAACTACGGCAAATGGAAAATTACGAAAAATAGTGAAAAAGTAAAAAGTAAAGAAAATTTGGGATTGAGAAAAAAAACCTGCGCTAAGGATGTTTTTGATATCACCGGCAGAAGGAGATGGGTTCCCTCCCAACACTGCAAGCAAATAAGCAGCCACCACCTTCATATCTGAATTCAAAATCACACAATCACATTCCATTTGTTAGTGACACAGATCAACGACATAACACAGCACAACACGTGCAAAATGAAAGGAAAACCCACTTTCTGAATTGCCGTGATTTCGCTTCTGAGTTTGGGATTAGGGTTTGTGCAAAGCTGAGAGGCGCAGAAGTGAAGTGCAGAGACCTAATATATAACTAGGGTTTTCAACTCTTGAGGTTTCATCTTTCTTATTCCCCGTAATGCCCCTCCTTACAATTAGGTAAACTTCTAATTTTTTTTTTTCTTTTCAGTTTCTCTAATATATGACATAAAATATTAAAGAAGAAATTTTATATAAAAGAAAAGATAAAACATAATTCTATACTATTATAAAAATAAGATTCAGTGTTCTTTCTAATTTTTTAAAATTTTATTCTTTAGTTGTGTCTCTTTTTTTTATGCTACGGAAATATGTTTTTGAGTCCTATAAAATTAGTTATTCAGTTCTGTTTATAACATTTTTTACTTTTTATTTCTCAAGGAACTGAAATTTTGTATATTATCTCATATTATATTCATTGTATGTGGTGTAATGTAAATGTGTCGTACTTAAAAAAAAATAATAATCATAAAGCAACTTTTTAATCAACGGAACTTCACATACCAACATTATTTATTTATCTAGTGAAATTTGGGTAGTCAAATCAACATGATATTTTTACAATTGATAAGTTTTTACTACGACTTGATAATTATTAATTTATTTTTCGTTATTTCTTTTTCTTTATAAATGGAAAAAATTATTTTTATAATAATTATAATATCTTTAAAAGTGAATTATTAAATCGTTGGTAAAACTGTCAAAACATTATTTTTCTTAATTAAAGAAACATGATATTTTAATAATCAATAAACTTTTAAACCTACTTGACAATTATTAGTTTATCTTTTATCATTTATTTTCCTTTACAAATAAAAAAAATTATTTTTATATGATTATATTAATCTTAAAAGTGGATTATCAAATTATTAGTAAAGTTATCAAAACATTATTTCTCTTAGTGAAAAGAACATATGACACTATATATAAGGCTATCGTATTGTAGGGACTTATTAACGGGACAAGTCCATTCACAATAATTGTACATGTAATATTATAAAGATTACCTTAAAAGAACTTATAAAGATTTTTGGACAATATGAGAAATCGAAAGAATATACACATTAAAAAGTAGAGTCGTTTCCTAAATGATATGATATGTCAAGATTTAGACGAGTTTATTGATTCTTCCTTGAATACTTCCATATCTAAATATTCAAATATTTAATTTAATACTTATTATTTAAATTTATAGAATCTTAGGAAGAAAAATTATAAATAAGAAAGATCCATAATAAAAACAATTTCTATTTAATATTGACTTGAAGTATTCTAAAAAATACGTTTAACGAGAACATTAATATGGTTTAATATGATTTTATAAATAAATAACATTGGCTTAATATGATTTTATAAATAAATAACATTGTTCCCTACGTATGATATGAGAAATTAAAATCTCAAGTTCATAGTCTTCTACTCTAGTAAAGAATATCAAAGGTTTACCCAAATAATCAACCATCATTTTATAATTTCAAGATACCCTCTATACACATATCATATAGAAAGATGTCATGTGTCTGTTCACGAAAATATATAAAATATTTAATAATATTAATTAAATTTCAAATCAATCAGTTTTCATTGATTCAGATTTTAAAAAAATATATATGAACTAACTCAATCACATGCAATTATTTATGATCAATTATATTCAATTGTATGCAAAAATATGAGATTCTGATTTGAGAAAAAGAAAAATACGTCAAAAAACTCAGCTCATAATCTTATCATTTGAAGATATAACATGCAATTATTTATGATCAATTATATTCAATTGTATGCAAAAATATGAGATTCTGATTTGAGAAAAAGAAAAATACGTCAAAAAACTCAGCTCATAATCTTATCATTTGAAGATATAACATTTCTCATCGGCAAAAACTTGATGCATAAAAGTTAATAAAAAATATATCATTTGTTTTATTCAAATTTAAAGGATTTGTAAATTGCAAATGCAATATCTAAACCACTGATCTTCGAATATGATTGGTCTGTTTAGGATTGAATCTAGATAAGCTAAATATTCGAACCAATTCAATTGATCTGTTTTACATTCACAGGTTGGTTGAATTGATCCAACTAATAAACACTCCTAGCAAACACCACAATGGTCACATCCAAAATTTTATCACTCGACCTCTATATGTAAATGCAGATTACATACTTAAAACCTGAAACTCTTGGTTGATTTATCACTTTTGAATATTGGATAAACAAAATCCAAGGTAAAAAAAGTAAAACAAAGGTTGTAATTTTAAAATCGGGAGGACGAACAAAACATGGTGCAATCCTCGTGTTGGTTCAATCTTCACATCAAGAGTCAATTTTGGTAGTTGATTCTCCAATGCACTAATCCTTTTTTTTTCTGCTATCTATGCCCTGCTTTAAGCACTGCAACCTATTTCTGCATAAATTTACATTACCAAATCAACGACAAGATAATAAAACAATTAATGAATGAAGGTCATTAACAAATACGAAGACCAATGCACAACTGTTAAACCGTAAATCCATCTAATCAGACTACTGCTTTCATATGGATATTTACACAGTAGGGGCATGTCAAAACATTTAATAATCCAATAACCATGCTTGATAGCAAACATTTGATGAAAAGGTATTTAAAAACTGAAATTCCGAGATCTATGTATTACACACCTGGATAGCCAAGAACACCAGTCCGCATGAATGCAAACAATATGACAGAGGCTTTTCATGTATAGCACGGGACACAGATAAAAATATTGCCAATCAAGTGATGTGTAAAAAAAACACAATTATGGATGATAAACCTTACTTGGAATCAGTAAGGCGGCCATGTAGGCTCCATCTTTGGCGGAAACCTTCAATGCCCTCAACTCCACTAGCAAGAATTAGGCGCCTATACATATGAAACGAAGGTACATAAGATTTCTACAGATTGAAAATCTAAACATCACATTCACACCCCCAAATGTCACTCGATATTGAATACAAAAGTATTGTCAAAAGTTTGAGAGCCAAAGTGAGGAAATAAGGTCAACCAATAGAAGTATATAAGGCAATCCAAGGGCACTTATGAATTAGTTTCAAGTTATTAGTGCCTAAAGAGAATTTATATTGTACAAATTCACTACAAACCTCAATAAAATAAACTATGTCCTTAGATATTGGAGACCAGTTTGAAAAAAAAAAAAAAAACTTTTAGTCCTAGATTTGATTTATTTTTAAACAAACGGTATGAACAAATATTCTACTTTACCATCATAAATTTTGGGGATAAGTACAATAATATCTTTACAAGAGTAAGATACAGCAGCACCTTCTTCAAAATAAAGGCAATGAAATGTTTAGTCATAAAAGATAATCATGTCTACAGAAGCTAGAGTTTCCGTGGTTTGAAATCTTAAGAAAAATCATTATTCAAGGATTTATTAAAAAGCTTGCTTTATGCTCCTTTAGGATATGTAAAGCAAATAAACATTATAGACAAATTACTAAAAATGCACCAGATCATATGACTATTTGAACATACCTCTCCAATGATGTAACTTCTGCCTCAAGCTGAGAGGCCCTCCCCTTGGCTTCATCTAGAGGCATTGATAAACCCAATTTCAATTCACTATCTTGAAGTCGCTTCCGTATCTCCTTATCCTGGAGTTTATTTATTTTTATTCAAAAAAAAAGTAAAGGTGACGATAATCTAACAAACTGATTGTCCTAAATCTTTATCCCCAACAATAACAATGAGTAAATACTACAAATATTAAAGATCATCAAAGAAGATTACATGAGTTTAGTGGTAAAATGGAAGAGATAGGGTAAGGAGGAAGAGAAATAAACGAATATTGATAACTAATATGTGGTAAATGGTCTCACCCTGCGTTCAGCACATTCCTTATATAAAGCAATTTCTTCTTGACAAAATGGTTCAATGTCATTGATTTGCAAGCCTGCAAGATATAATAAAGCTCATAAGACGTTTAGATAAAAACAAATGCTGTAATAGACAAACATCTAATATTAAAACCTTTGTAATGAAGAACAATTATCTCTTTAACATATTGCACTATTACTGAACTTTGTTGAAGTTAATCCTTTAAATTCTCCAGTCTGGTCATACCAAAAAAGTGTTGACTGTGTGGCTACCCATTTTTTTACATGTTAAGTCAGAAAAATGCAGTGACTGATGTTCCTACATAACCCTAATTTTAATTACAAAACAACTACTTAATGCATGCCATGGCACCTACTTAGAACTATCAGTTATTCACCTAAAGGAATTCACTACAGTTATTCACCTAAAGAAAAGGTTTATATATACATACTCTACCGCAACAAGAAAAACAGAAAAAAACAATAACAAACTAACAACCCAAAACTAATACCAAAGAAGCCTAAAAAATTGTGCACCTTGAATAAATTGGTCCCTAATTTTATGCAAGCAAAGGAATTAACAGAAAGAACAGTTGCACCTGGTTAATGAAAACGAGACTTACAGAGAAATAGATTCCTGAGAAGTCCATCACACAAATCAACACCTTGGAGTACATGGGAGGCTATTTCCGGTGGTACTACAGGCGATGGAGGACCGGTCATTAAATCATCACCAACCAAAATTGTTTCATCCATCGTTGGCTGCGAATCAACTGAAACCCACACACAAGTTTATCAGCATTATTCATCTTCCAAACATTTGAACCTCTTCATTTTGATTCTAAGGCATGTGACCTAAGCAAAACAATTTAACAAGCCAGTAAAGAGAATATAGTCATATGACAGAGATGACGTACCATCCATGGTTGCTTTCTGGTAATCCTTCCGCAAAGAAACCCAACAATTCTGGTTTTTTCTGTTCTTTTCCTTTTTTTATAGCAGCTCACAGGATACGACTGCTGAAACAAAATTAAGCACGGATTACAATATTAATCATAGTTGCTATGTTATTAGTTGGCAAGTGGTGATTGGTGAGCCAAGGCTGCACAAGGGAACGGTCGATGGGTGTAAAACTGCAAGTGAAAGGGTTTCCCGTTGCCTTTGCGATTGTTTTCTTTCGGAAGTGTGCCTATCTTTCTGAATTTAATTCACAACCTAAGGGAAGTGAATGGAGGAATAAATGGTGAGTTAAAAAAAGAAAAAACCTAGTAATGTGATTAAAAATTTTACAGTATATACCAAACCACTAAACAAGTATTCCACCGTTATGGACTTAGTGTTTCGACATTTCTACAAACACCTTCCGTGCACATATAATTTCTACAAATACCAAATTGAATGATCATGACACAACATTCTTAAACTGTGAGGAAAGTGAAATGCGAGCGTGTACCGGATTTGGAGGATATTGATGATGGAAAGATGCAAAAAGTTGCTCTGTTCTTAGTTAGGTTTGTGATTTTTATGGCTTCTTCTCACTCCGTGCAACTATAGTAGTATCTGGTACTTTCCCCTCCTTCAATGCTAACCCTTTGTAATGTTTCTCATTCTTCCGTCACTGTAATACTCTAATTGGTCGATAAAAAAAATCATGGTTGACATGTTAATGTTGGTTAAAATAAATTCTGTGTAACGTTGGTCAGAATTACTATAACTAATTTTAAGTAACTAAAGTAATTTAATAAATTCAAAAAATCTTATTTTTTTTATCAAAATAACATATTTTATTATAAATTATATCAAATTCTTTATAAAATAAATTATTTTTTGAAAATTTATTATCTAAACAAAAGGTGTCTAAGTAAGAAAATTCGCAGTGATTTTCTGGTTATTAATTCTACAAACCACACTAAACTTCAAAATAAAAAAAATAAAAAAAAAAAAAGTTCTTTCCCAACATTCTAGGATTGATTAGAAAGATTGAGCTATTACATTCTCACACTGTCACATTATGCTGATTAAGATTTATGAAGGTGAGAAAACAAGAGCCAGTGTTAACAATTTGCTGGGATTTTTTGGACTTTTTGGTCTTCCTCCTGCTCCTCATGGCCATCCTTTCTTTGCATGTTTTGCCATAGATGAAAATGGTATCGCCGAGGAGAAGACTTTTGCCAATAAGAATGAGATCACCATAACCAATCACAAGGAAAGATTGTTAACTAAAGAAATTAAAAGAATGATGCAAGAAGCTGAGTATTACCATACGGAAGATAAAAATTTCCTTCAGAAAGCCAAAGCAATGAATGATTTGGATCATTGTATTTACAAAATCAGAGATGCTTTGAAGGAGGGTATCAGCTCGAAACTTTGCTAACAAGAAAAGGTGGATATTTGTTCTGCATTAAGTAGGGCCACAGATTTGCTTGATGGTAATAACCAGCAATATGATATAGTTGTGTTGGAGGATTATCTGAAAGAGCTTGTGAGCATCATCGGAGGCATCAAGGTCATGGGCAAAATTGGTTAGATGTTTCTCAATTGTAATTTTATTTTGTGCTGACTTCAGTATTTTGTATGTGACAAACGCAAACTCTCATTATGGATCTTAATATTGGATCTTATTGTATGAAAAAACCACGTACAGGTCATTTTTTCAGTAATTCATTTTCTCAAGCAATAGGGTTTTTTTCCGCTGGTTATAAACGCAAATTTGCCTTGAGGGGTGACAGACTTAATGTGTTTGTGCTTATTTCTCTTGGAGTAAAGGTTAGCCCAATGTTAATATTCATATCTATTTTCAATCCTGACCGGAAATGCAATCTTTTCCTGACTTTTCAAACGAAACTCAAGTCTAATCCATCTAGTTATTTTATTCTGACTCTAGGAGTGCAATTTGTAAAAGTAAGTTTATTTTACTAATTTGAATAATATAATTTATTTTGTTGTCAAAATAGGGGAAAGTGTATGAATCCTTTCAGTCAAGTAATAGAGATACGAACTTATAGCCGGATATAAATAAGCCAGTAAAATAGGAGCACGAAGTGCAAAACGAAGCATGTATGATAGATAAGCAAATACGAATCATATAAATTTGTATTAATCCACTTTCGAGTGAAAATTGCTCTATCTATGAAGAAATGACACACTCGTATAAGTTTTTACTAATCCACTTTCGAATGAAAATTGCTCAATCTATAAAGAAATGACATACTCTCTTATTCGATACTATATTATTGTGTTCTCGAGATTAAGTCATGTGACAATATCCACGAAAAACGAAAGACTCTTTCTTTTCCATTTAGGGCTTTCATGTTTATAAATAGGAGTTTCTCGCAAACTAGGCCATCCTATCACTTATTAGTGTCCTATTTTCTTGTAAAAATTAATCCGTTCGATAAGCTGTGTATTGATAGCGAAATCTTCGAATTTAGTATATAATGCTTTGTAAAACATGATATTATACATTATATTATTTCTTTGAGGCAAAAAGATCACACACACTGCTTAAAGCAAAGCCCGCCCGATGGATAACTACCAACTTTCTTGGATGCCTCAATCAATTTAAACAGAGTGAAGTGTAATTCCTGTTCAGTGATTCACCGAAGTTTCCACACTTCGACGTAGCCAATACGGAGGAAAGTTTGCATAAATCTGACAAAATATACTAGAGAATACATTACTTTCTCTTTTCATTTATTTTGTCTTTTTACCAGTCGGAGACATACAAATCTTCAACTGTCACAAAATTGGGCTTGAACACTTTCCTTTCATCCCCTTGCACTATATAAATTAAACACAGCATTTCACCAGTTTGATAACTCAACATGACTCATGCACGCCTGTATTCGTCTCCACAATCACCAATCACTTTTATTAGATCCTTTCCTTTCGCCGTGGCTTCTCTTATGCTGCCCACATCGTCTTCATCAAGAGCAAGAGAAAATATAGCATTGGTGTCTTTTACATGTTCTGACAAGCCAAGTCTGACACCAACCATTGATCCTGCTACTGCAGGCTGCATGTTTGACAAGAGGCAAAATAAATGGGATATATAGAAGGGCTCATCCAATGTAACGCGATTTCATAGTAATAACCACATCAAATTCTGAACAAATTAATTAAGTAAATTCACCTGATCTAATATATACTTCACAGCAACAGTTGCAATTGAAACACCATGTTTAGAAGCTACTTGTTTCAGAGTCCGAAGCAGTCCCTGGAACAAATTCCATCCTCCCCAAGCATCTACCATCTGTCAACAGATGCAAAGTATAGTAAAATGCATGAATATTAACTAAGTCATGAGGACAAAAATCCAAATCATCAACTTGAATTGTTATATACATATTGATTCAGAGTTATTTGTCATCAATAATTTCCCCATTGCCAGACCATCTACCTAACAAGCTTATTTTAGTTTTACAATGTAGCATATTTAGAAGGGATAGAACCTTTCTATAGAGCACAAAAGGTGCTAAATGTTTCTTAAACTACCTCCAAATAACGAAAGGTGGTCATGAAATCATACCCTTTTGTACTTTTGGAGGGAGGGAGTGTTTATTGCAGGACCAGCAAAAGGAATAGCTATGTTGGTGTCAAGGAACTTCTCAGATAACAGACCACCCATTACCGTTCCATACCTGCATCAGAAATTGATCTACTAAGTGGAAATTTTTTAGATTACTTCTACTAAACTTTCATCTTATATTTGGAAGAACTATTTTCTATGGCTGAAAATTCTTTTTCTCTTGAGAGAGAGAGACGTTATAAGTTTGACTCCTGTATGCTGACAAAGCTCTGCCATTCTCTGTTGAGGACGCATATCGACAAGTGAATGTTGCACCTGACATCGAAGATACAAATAAGGTTCACGAACTATAAAGAATTATTAAAAGAACTCAAAAAATTAAAGCAGTTGGATATACCTGATTGCTTACAACAGGAATCTCATTTTCAAGAATAATTTGTAATCTCTCAGTATCGAAATTTGTCAGAGCCACAGTCTTGATTTTACCTGTATCAAATTTTAACTGAAGTAGTTTGATCAAAGCAAGAAATGTGAACTTATATGTGAATTCGTAACCGGTAATCAGAAACAAAACTGACCTTCTTCTTTCAAGTCTGTAAGGTGTTTTAGCGCATCCAAGTAGCCTGGATTTGAATAATCCCACCTAAATCCATTAGAGATAGAGGTGAATTGTCAGAAGAATTCTAAACTTCAGAGAGTTAGAACTATTTACAGAAGTAGTTTAGCTAGATAATGGGAATCCAGAACTCATTTCACTATTTCGGTACAGAAGCAAAATGGATGATTTTTAATATGATGGTCTCATGGTCATGGATGATGGTTATGATTTTCCCTAAAAATTTCAAGAACTGCAAAATGTGGATAAATAATTATGCTTTTTGAACCATGATAGTTAGTAGATCAAATAAGCACAATACAGAGGGATTAACTACCAATGGAACTGAAGCATGTCCAAGGATTCCACATCCATCCTCTTCCTTGAAACATTGATGCTGTCTTTTACATAGCTAGCAGTCATCTTAACTGGCGGAGGCACCCACTTAGTGAGACTGCACCAAATGATACAATGAATAATAAGAAAATACTTTCCTGTATATTTTCACTAACAATTTGGAAATAGATGGTAGGACGCATACTAGCCAAATACTATAAAAGTATCAGCATCTTCTTCAAATCTTCAAATAGAAGAAAAAATTATATAAGAATATGAAGTTGCTTGATCAACTCACCCTCTGACCTGTTCCAATAATTCTGGAGGACGCTCACGACGAACTCGATTGATGAAAATCCCATATAGATCTTCAGCAGGTCCATCTGCAAAGCCCGAAGAACACAACAATGAGAACAATCCCCAAAAGACATAACTTCTAAGAAGACTTGCAAAAAGAAGCTCATGTTGGGAAGATTCCGCATCTAATACATCCAATAATCACATAACACTCAAATTTGAACACATCAAATCTACTGTCACCCTCTATTCCTCTAACGAATAACTTCAGTGTGTAGTCGAGGAATTTCCTTGAAGGGGTACATCATTTCAAACAGAGAGCAAGTAGAAGCAGTTAATTAAGTTGCATACAGATATCAGCCATATCAAAAGTGGTGAGTCCAGAATCAGCATATTTAAGCATAGCATCAACAGCATCATCCCTATCAATTCTGCCCCACCCGCCACTGGTCTGCCACATTCCATTCACAACCCGGCATATATCCAAAGAATCATTGCCATTCTTCACGACAATGCTTCGATTATCCTGTGTGTACACACATTGAAACGGCCTCAGATGCCTATATTTCGGTGTTACTACTATTCCTCTCCTAGTTGGTGTTCCATTTGGACTGAAAGTGAATCTGCCCAAAGAATGCCGCAATAACTCTGGCATTTCCAAATTGCTCAAGAACCTATAACCACTGTAGCATATACACGAAATAAAACAGCTCCTTTCAGCAAATTGACGTGTCGCTCTAACAATAAAAATAGTCATGGCCACAGTGCAGCGTCGTCACTGCTTTATCCTATATCAGCACCCTATTGCTCTCCACCATACGTTTTTATCATTTTTATTGGTGTACATAAATTTTAAGTCCATCGATATTTTTAAAATTTTTGTTTTATTAAAAATCTAAAATTTTTGTTTTATTAAAAATCTAAAATTTTGTTATTTTTTACCAAGGTTCTTATTGTATTTATAATTTAATTATTTTTGTTCAACCGTTATTTTTGCACGGTGAAGTTGACGTGTTTATATCCAATTATTTCTTTTAGCATTTAATTTAAAAAAAAAAATATCGTGGACTAGGCTCAGTGCACGTCAAACGACATTATGTTCCTTCAACATCTCAATCTCGAGGGCAATTCTCTAACCTCGAGCAGAGTTGGTGATCCTGAAGAGTGTAGTAGATGCAGGGAAAGAAATAGCTTTTGGTGATCCTGATTCGAGGTTTGGACCAGACTTACAATAGACAAACAGAAAGGTTAAAAAATAAATAAAGAATAGTTTTCACAGTTAACCTCAGACTAAGAAAGAGCGATGCCTTCACTTCGCATCGCAAACCAAAGTTGCAAGTAGCAGCACTTAACCTTCTTTGCCACATCACAGTTGCAGGGTTCATGAATGGAGACGCGTCACAAGCCAATTCTGATTCATTCACTCTGCTTCAGTTCCTTGTAATTCCAATTTGGCCATTGCTTCTCCTTCCTCACATCTCTCGGACACTGTTTTTGTACATTTACTTAACCTATTAACGATACTGATATCATTGATCTCAGGTTTTACAGATGAAATGAAGAACGCAAGAAGAATTGGCGCGTTTAAGGAGGGAATCTACTTCTTCCACTGCGTTCGTGAAATGTAACTAATTATCCTTATCAAAACCACCATCGTGCTTCTTTTCAAAATTAAATACGGAAAGAATAGCCAAAATTTTAATAAAAATTTAATTAAAAATACTTAAATTTATGAAAAAAAAATTACAATATTTAACTTTTTTATTTTTATATAATTATTTTTTTAATTTATTGTTAGAGTAAATAATCCGTATACCCACATAAAGATTTTTACAATTTTTACACTGTTACAGCTAATAAAAATTGACAAATAAGTAGATTTTTACAAAAATATTAAATGCTTTTTATTTAATATTTTAAAGATTAATTTAAGAAGTAAGCAATATATTTATGTCTGTATTAATTACTTTTTATTATAAAGTTGATTACATTCAATTTTAATATTTTCCATTTTAAAAAATAATTATTATCTGGGAATGACAATTTAAGAATAATTCTAAATCAAATGTTAAATAATGCTTGAATTTAATAGACAAAGAAAAAAATAATATTTTTACATTTTCAAACATTAAATACACTTCGTTTTATTTAATATTTTTACAGTATAAAACACTAGTTACACTTTTTATTTACTATTTTTATAAAGTGTATTGGAAAATTAATAAAAAACATAATATTATTTAATAATAATAATAATAAACTCTTAACATAAAGGATTATAATGTATATCTCTCTACACGTATATAGTAAGAAGAATTAAAAAAAAAAACTAAGCTTTTTTTTAATTATTGAAAACTTTTACGGTTATAAAATATATTTAATGATTTCAATACCATTTACTTGCCTATACACGGTAAAAAGAAGTAGGAGAATAGGAAATGTCCACGTCAGCACAGAGTAGCAGCGAGTAGAGAGAACGTAAACGTACAGTGATCGGCCATGTCGAAGGTGGACAATCCGGCGTCGGCGTAACGGAGCATGGCTTCGACGGCGTCATCTCGGTCGATTCGACCCCAACCGCCGCTGGTCTGCCACATCCCGTTCAGCACTCGGCATATCTCCAGCGAATCGTTCCGGTTACTCACCGTCACTCGCCGATTCTCGCTCGTGGCCGTGCTCACGTCAGCGCACCGAACTGAGTTTGCGCCGCTCCCCCGCCGCCGCGAGTCTCTGGCGGCGGAGTTTAGGCGCGTGGCGGTGGAGAGTAGGCGGTGGTGGTGGTGGCTTACTATAGCTGCCATTTCTAGTGGACTGAGTTTGACACAGAAGACGCGAACGGAGGAAGAGTATAAGGAAGTAGACTCAACGATTCAGGATGAATGGTTCGTTCGTTCACCCGTTTTTTCCAAAATTCATGGGCCCAAATTGCAAGCCCAAAAGAGACTTTTATTTTTTCTTTTTAACAAAAGCTATGTCATAAAATTTTCAATTTTTTTCCAACTTCATATAAATTAGAATAACTGTTTTAATTAATATATATCTATAAATATAATTTATTTCTATAATTGTAGATTATAAATAAATTTCTATTTTATAACCGTTTTTTAATATACCTATTTTATTACCACTTTTACTTTTTCAACATAACCTATTTTATTCATTTTGTTATTTATAAAAAATACTTACAATAAATAATAATTATCTTCAAATACCACATAATTATAATCTTACAAAATTAATAAAAATATTTATTTTAATTATTATTTTCTATATTCATTTTTTATAACTTCAATGTAAAATTTAATAATGATTTTAATTTTCATAATCATTATAATATCTAGCTTTTAATTATACTCTTTATTATAAAAAAAATGGATACTATGCAACTATGTTTCACTAGTTATTATATAAAAAATATACCATCTCTTAGTGTCAATTTTCTAACTTTACCGTTTATCAAATTAAAATAATTTTACTATTTGATAAAATACATAAGTATATAATTTATACTTAAAAACAAATGCTAACACTTTAAATAAAAAAACAATCACATAGCCTTTCATTCTTTTTTCTCATAAAATTATTTATTTTCTATATTTTTAAGAATACATTATATTTAAATTGAAATACAATTTTTTTTCTACCAGTAAAAAATAAAATTTAATGTCACAGTTATTTTAATTAATTAGAGTAAGATTGTCTATAATGAAAATTATTAGTGTCAAACAGAAAAGTTGACAAGAACATAAAATACAACAAAAGGACGAGAAATGTAATCAGTATAATATGATAATTAGAAACAGAACTTTTCTGAAAATAATAAGAACATGATATAAAATCTACTTTGGTGATTGAGAAGTAGAGGCTGGTGATTGAGACTTGTCAAGTCGGATGATCCTTTGCTCCATCTATGAATTAAACATAGCAATTAAACATAATCAGAGTTTAAAAAATCAAATAACAAAAGTTAAACTAAATTATCTTCTTTCCATAACATCGATGTCTTTAAGAAAAAGGAAAAGAGGGTACCTGAACAAAGGAAGTCAACTTGTTCTTGGTACTGCAAAACTCCTTTTTTAATAACAATAAACCTCGAGAAAAACTGAACACCAGAGTTTATATACAAAAATTAATATAAAACTTAATAATATTGTAACAAGATTTCATAATCTAAGAATGATAAAATTTAGAAAAATAACACCTAAAAAATAAACCAAATTATAATGTTAAAAGTGTTAAACATAAATCAAAATACTAAATTTCTTTTATGCATACATGTGTTTAGACACTATATTATTAATTTAGAAGTTCTATTTTATCAGCCATCAAGATAATTATCATTGGCATAAAGACTAGTCCTTTAACAAACAAGAAACCAAAAAACTAATAGCCCTTTAACAAACAAGAAACCAAAAGACTAATAGTCATTTAACAAACATAAACTCAAAGAATAATAACAACAATATGAATATGAATATAAAATAATCAATCTAAGTTATTTCAATCCTATAATACAAAAAGTAGTTATACTTCCTTCTATACCTCCTATAATATATCTTTTGTAACTTGTTTTTTATATTACTATTGTACCAAAAATTACAAAAATTAATTCATATTTATGTCTTCTATATGTTATTTTTGTTACAATATTGATTTCTTCTCTATCAGAAAATTGGCTCATAGACTCTTGTAGTAACTGAGTGTATACTTAACTCAACCTTATAAAATCAACTTGTAAGTTAAGATTTGTATCTCAATTATAAATTATAATTTGATTTTATCTTAATTGATGTGAGATCTTCAAAAATAAAATAAGACATTAATCTTGTGATTCCACATTTAGCATAAGCTACTTACTCATTGAGTCACTCACTCTATATTAAAAATAGTTTCTCCAAACACACAAATGAGTTTCTTGCTTTCCAAATCATAGTGTTACAATATTTGCATAAAAGATGGTGACACTATTAATATCTTATCACAAAACTTGTGATATAAGATTGAGCATGCACACACCTATTTGCATCATCAGTCTTGTTCAATCATTTCTAATAAAAATGTTTTAATAGATAAGAAGTTTATTGTATTGATGAATGAAATAAAAAATAAATAATGATAAAGAAGAAAGTTACTTTAGGTGGTGGTTCTCATCACAAGCTTTGACAACATCATAACATGCAACCTTCATATGCTCTGCACCGATTCTGCAATATCAATCATAAATATAAATATAACTTCAAAATGATAAAAGATTTAGCATAAGAGGAAAAATTTAAGGAGTGATATCACACTTAATTTAGAAAGTCAAGTATTTGAGTGTTTTCTTAAAGGCATTGTGATATTTTGTATTATTGACTTAAAATTGTGAGTTAAGATGTACTTCTTTCTTTTGAATTTTTTTTTACAATATTTGACTTGTTTTCTTCCTTATTAAAATTGATAAATTATAAAATTTTAACATATGAAAGTTTGTCTTTAATATGTAGAATAATCATTCATGATAACAAAAACTACAACATCCTTGTTAAATGAAAATGATATATTTTTTAAATTTTGTTGATTGTTGGTAATCTAAGGTCTAAAATTGAATAATCAGATGGATATTTTTTTAACTATAATATTTATATGAACACTTATGTATACATGCATGCTTGAACATAGGAATTAATATCAAAATGTTTTTTATGCTACCAAAACCAAAGGAGAAATTATGAACTACTAGATGTATTTATGGTAACTAAATGCAACAATAAAATTTGTGTGAGCTTATAGTAAATAAAACTAAAAACTATGATAATTGTCTTTTCCATATCAAACTTGTTCTTTTTCATATTAAAACTAAGTAATATTGTAAATGATTCATGTGTCCAAATAATACATTATATGACTTACTATTTTTTTACTTGTTAATGATTTATTATTTAAAATTTGATTAACAAAAATGGTTAACTTCCAAAGTACATTACTTGTATGAAGTCTTGTGTTTATAGACATGAATGTTTAATCATGGAAATTAACATCATATACCCTTTTACGTTATCGATTAACAAGTATAGCATTTGAGACCAACTTTCATGTAGAATTGCTATCTTCCTTGTTTAGTTTAGAAATGTTATGATTTTTTTTAATATACTCACAATATTCATCCTAACATGCATGGTAAAAAAAACAATACATTTGCCAATAGTACGAAAATGGGAAATAAAACTATATACACTACATTGGTTATTATGAAACTACATTTGTTCTAATAGAAATCGATGATGTATATGTCCATCTTACAACATCGATCATATTAAAATTGATGTAATATGTTAATATATATAAACTATCAGAACAGTCGATGTAGTGTCTCACATATTACAATATTTATATTAAGAATAAATGTATTATGTGGACATTATAAGGGTATAAATAGGTGTGTCTCTTCACACTTTGCTTTTTTATCTTTAAGCATCATTTCCATGCTTTCCATTTGCTCTCGCAATGTCGCTCTTGTATGAAATCCCTACATCACTTCCATGTGAAGCCTTTCTCCACACATAGTAACAGCTTTGTTTTCCATTCTTCTTCATGATGTTGCCTCTTTCAATCACATGAAGCCAACATTCATGTGAAAATCACTACCTAACGTTACTATTAAGAAGTTGACTTTAAGTCTAACTCAACCTTACAAAAGTGACTTATAAGGTGATATTTGCATCCATTTATAAACTATTGAAAAGTCTTTTCTCTAGTTTATGTGGGATCTCCAACACACATTATCATGTAGATACTTTCAAACTCGTGTGTGAGACTATATATTTAAGAGTGACCCAATAACGACTTGATAGTGGGTGGCTTGATAGGCCCGACAATCTTATTAGGATAAACTCTAATACCATCGTATTAAATGGATTTTAAGCCTAACCCAACCTTCCAAAATTGGCTTGTAAAATGAATAACTATTAAAATGTCTTATCTCTAGTTAATGTGAGATCTTCAACAATTACCATCTTGTGTGTCTCTCCTTCCACAATCTATAATATACTAATAATTGTATTTAGTATATTTAATTTTTTTGGTTTGTGGTAGCCAATAAATTCATACTTTCTTAGGATATATAGTTAAAATTTTCTTAATTCATATATCTAAATAATCATTATATGATTTATTTTTTATCTTATTAGTGATTAGGGTTTAAAATTTGAGTGACTAAATTGGAAAACTTTCAAACAATAATATTTATACAAAGATTTGTGGATACTGGTGAATGCTTTAACATGGGAAGTAACATCAAATGTTTTTTTTTTTTTTATATTTATACCAAAGAGAAAATTATGGATGATTAAAGGTAATTATGAATAACTAAATGCAATGATAGAATTTATATGGCCTTATAATAAAAAAATTAAAATTTCATATCTCATACAAATTTTTATGTACAATTTATTTTCATCCTTACTAAAGTTAAGCAATCTTATCTAAAAATTTAACCTTTGTTGAGATAGTGTCTTTAATACTCAATATAGTCATTCTAATATATATGGTAAAAGAACGACAATACACTTATTAGAAGTGTGAAAATGGAAAATAACATTGCATATACTACATTGATTATTGTGAAACTATCATAAAAAATAATGCATTGGCATTTTTATAAATAAGTCTTCACATACTATATTGATTCCAATAAGAATCAATTTAACATTTCACATACTACATCAGTTCCCATTATAACCACCAATTATAATAAAATAAATGTAGTACCAGGCATTATCAGGGTATAAATAAATGTTTCTCTTCATACTTTTCTATTTTTGTCTTTTAGCATCATTTCATCTTTTTTGTTTATTTTCGTAATGTTGCTCTCGTATGAAATCTCTTATTATATCACATCACCTCCATGTGATGTCGTCTTTACACACAAAATTCACCATGCAAAGTCACCTCGCCGTTCATAGTAACATCCTTATTCTTCCTTCCTCTTTGTGATGTTTCCTCCTCTAATCACGTGAAGCCAACACTCCATGCAAAGGTCTCACTACCTTATGCTTCCCTCCTTTCGCACTATACTAATAATTGCATTTAGTATATTTAATTTTTTAGTTTGCAATAGCCAATAAGAGTCAATTATAACCATCATTTATAATAAGTATCAATGTAGTATTTGGTATTAGGGTACAAATAAATGTGGTATCTTCAAACTTTTCTTTTGTCTTTGAGCATCATTTTCATCTTCCTTGTTCTCATTCTCATAGCGTTGCTCTTGTATGAAATCTCTCATTGCAACACATCACCTTCATGTAAAGTTGTCTTTACATACAAAATCCATTATGCGAAGCCACATATCAATAACTTTGTTTTTCCTTCCTCTTTGTGAAGTTTCCTCCTTTAATCATGTGAGGCCAACACTCCATGCAAACCTCACCACTTGACGTCACCACCTTGTGCCTCCCTCCTTTCATAATATACTAATAAGCATTTAGTATATTTGTTTTTTTGGTTCGCAGTAGCCAATAAATACATACTTCCTTGTATAAATGGTTAATCTTTATACTTTCTTGTATAAATAGTTAAATTTTCTCCATCTGTTTCTTATTTTGATTAAAATCTTTCACTTTGCTAATGATCTTATTATGCACATCCAATTATGTAACAACTCTTAATTGTAATACTCCTAATAAAATTTCACATGTGAATATAATTCTATGATTTGTATGTAGCTTATGGAGTCAATGTAAATTGTTCATGCTGATGAATGAATGTTTATGACACTTTTCACATCGATTGTGTCATAAAATTGATGTGAAAATGTCATTTTATTTCAATTTTTTTTTGTCAACAAGTTGACACATAACATTAGTTTATTGAGTAACTGGTGTTACATGTGAAACTTTTTACAAGTCTTTTCAATTGATATAAAAACTTTACAACTTTTTATACCAATTGGTTGTACATTTAGTTGTACATAAGATGTACAACCAATATAAAATATCCAAAATAACCATATGTTAATATATTTAGTAAAAATGCTTTATTATCTAAGTATTATATATCTTAAACTTTTGATTAGTAATAATCTAAGGTTTTATATTAAATAAATAAACTAATTTTTTTTAAACAATTAAATATGAAAATTAAGATAAAATGCTTTTATATATTTTCACTACAAAGGATAAAATGTGGTGAGTATATGAATAAGTAAAAGAAGCAATAAATTTTGTGTGGCTTATGATGAATAAATTGAAATTGTAATACTTTACCTTAGAAAAATATAGGATTAATGTTTCAACAGTGACTATGATAACTAAAGTGATACAATGTTTCCCTTTGCATAATTTTACTTGATATTCTAAATATTGTCTTCAACTATTTTATGTCTTTGCTTAACAACATTAAATTTTCTTGTAATTATTTTTTTTTTCACAACCAAAG
>Ga0209489_101088_pt1 | contig 55249 bp, 28 predicted proteins | sample SiratrowhiteBW_FD_187527 | JGI IMG/M metagenome (GOLD analysis project Ga0209489, IMG submission 187527) | Root nodule microbial communities of legume samples collected from California, USA - Siratro white BW (SPAdes) (version 2) | ecosystem: Host-associated > Plants > Roots > Nodule | place... | reverse complement strand
GTAAAACAATAAAAATCACCATTAGTATAAGTTGAGGTAATTATAATAAAAATAAAAAACTGACCATTTATGATAATTTGTGATTGGAAGAAAATGTAAAATTACTTTACACTATCTGTGCATATAACCTATTTTCTCATTATATATATATATATATATATATATATATATATCATTTTCATCAAGTTATTATTACACATACAGTATACAAGCATCCAGGGATATCTACAAATTGCTCAACAATTCCTGATACTGGCAAATGGAAACGGTGATAATCCTGTAACAAATACATGTTAGAATTAAAATTTGAAATCAAATTATATAAAAAAAATTAAAATAACTTTGAAAGAAAGCAACAAATACCTGTGGTGCCAAACGGAAAATCACCATTGTTCCATCAACAAAAGTACTGGAACATATATCTTTTCCCAAAAGACCTTGAACTGAAAACTTTCGACCCTAAAAAAAACGAACAATGACAAAAGGATTTCATTTGGCATAAATAAAAGAAGTGAAAAGATTAAAGGACAAAAAAATAAGGGATATCCTAACATTTTAGGGAATATAATTTTCTTTGCCTCTAGCTGGCAACAATTTAATCAGTGGGCTTAGCTTAATACTATATTATAACTTTCTGGAAATAAAAATTGATGAAACAGAAAAATCACAATCCTATCATTTTTATTTAATTCGGAGCTGAAAATCAGAAAGTTTCCAGCTTCTGACCGATTTTGAAATTTGATTGTAATATATTTTATAAAAACTGCATCATCGAGATCAGAAGTCTTTCATATTCAACAGTTGTAGGAAGGAAGTGAAATACCTTTATCCAGAATCTTTTACTATCATCAACTGATTTAAATGCGGAAAGACGGCAATCAGCAGCACATACAGCAATGTTATCACGTTCAGCAGAAGCAATTGGTCTAGAACCTGGTTTTAACTCTCTAATGAAAAATTCATTGAATGTCTGCACAGAGCATAATTTAAGATATGTATTAATATTGTGACAAAAGAATCACTACTATTTAAAATCCTACACGCTTTAAAGTACACTATTTAAAATAATCAATACTCCAATTGTTCGTACAAACAAAAATGTATATTGCTAGCTCAATGGAAAACAAATTCTTTCAATTCCACCTTGGACAAAATTATGTTAACATCAATAGACAAACTGGAAAGCAGTAGCGATTCTACAACAATCTAACTAAAACAGTCAGGGTGGAGGCAAGATTGACATAAATTGTTGGTTTCAAGGCTCGCTGGGAAAAGTAAAATTCAACGAGTTGATATACTTATATCGGGGATAAAAGCTGATAACAACAGGAATGTTTGGGGGATCACAGGAATGAAGGTCATCAGATTATTTGCAAAAACAGGCACGAGAGTGATGCTGCAAAGCATGGCAATAACTTAAAGGAAACACGGGACCAGGTTAATGTTTGTTGAAAAAATTAGCAGAGGTTAATGTTTGTTGAAAAAATTAGCAGCATATAATGTTTAACTTCATAACATTAAGATATCTATGTATATGATGAAACAACGTTAGTTTTAGCATGATTGAACTGAACACCAAAGCGTACTAAACAACTAACAGGGTCAAAAAGTGTTTTCAGAAGCAATTATGCATCAATAACATATCAACTAAAACTAATTACAAAATTTGGCCCACCTTAAAGTGTTCCAGTGGATACTTGACTTCAGCCAAATTGATTTGATCCTACAGACAACACAATAGTAACATTTATTATAAGAAGGGAGTGAGTAACCATAGAAACACAAGTGTAGCACATAAAGAACTAGAGTACAAAACAGAAAAAAGAAAGGCACCCTAATCCGTTTATAGAATAGTTATTTTGGCTCCTCGCTGAAACTAAACCAAAGAATAAAAATAATGAACACAATCAGCAAAAAGAAGTTAAAAAAATACTTGAACAACAAGAACACTCATACAACAAAAATTTCGAATTTAACCCGAAATACACAGTAACATTTGCATCATACATGATTATCTAGTGTTGGTGGTGCTTGTATGTATATACACAAGAATAATGTCATTTTCTGTCACGTTGTCAATTAGGATGCACTGTCATATGATTAGAATAATTTGATGTTCTTAATCCTTCAATATTTCATATCATGTTTATGGCAAGAGTGACTCTTAGGGATTGCAAGTAAAAAATGTTAGGCATGGACATTGTCTTGCAGTTTGGACACTGCTACCAGGTCGACTTAAATATTTTAGTGCGGTAGAAGGAAAGCAATATTCTTCTGCTTTAAAATACAGAATAATCTTGCAAGATCAAAATGAGTACCTGGGCAGCTTAGTTTCTCTTACCTATCATTTTCTCTATAAAAGATTGGAGATTTCCTAGTTCTTTGGATTCTGTGTGCACGAAGTTTTGGATTAGATAATTCAATAGTCCTTTCTTTACTATTGTTATTGTTTTTCTACATGGGCCGTGTTTCTTTATTTCCCTTATAAAAATCCCTTATTATGGGTCGTCCACTAAACACATACTGCTAGACAATACAGGAAAAGAGGAGAGGATAAGGTATCATCCAAAAGAAACCGCAATGCTGAAATATGAGGCACCGTAATGAATGAAACCCTGGTCAAAACTTAGAATCAAGAGGCACTGCACAACTACAAACTTACGTATGTCAAAATCAAAGTATGCGATTCACAAAGAACTAAGAGAAGCGTTATTACACCTTAAAAGATTCAACAAATTTTGGAATATCTGCAGACGATTCAGGTGAATCCATTCGTGCTCCCTGCTTTTCAGAAATGCTTTGCAAGAGCTCCTTCACCCCTGCATATGATAGATTCACTAATGTAAACACAAAGTAACTCAATGGGAAAGTAAAAAATTATTCGAATTCATTTTGAATCTATAAATTGGCTACAAAACGCAGGTTTCAAGTAATCCGAATGCCAAAAGGGTTCATTATGATAAATACGTTTCCAATAAATAACTGAACTTTTCATCATCTATAATCTACTCACAATACACCAAATCATCTTAAAGAAATGGCAGCTAGATCTAATATATGTACAGCAATTTTTAACCAGCCATATTTCTATAGCATTAACCCTACGAACAACGACACCTCAGCAACTGTCACATGGCCGACGATAGGGAAGTGCTGGTGACTAGTGATTGGTGAAGTACACATAAATGTAGCTTTGCGCTTCTTTCAATCATTAATAGTATAAAAAAAAATCCTACCTATGTCCATTAGGCCAAGACCTATTTTTGACTGATAAATGGCTCTCATTGACAAAACAATCTTTTTGTCAATTATTTCTTCAACAAGCCTTTGAGACTTCCGATCATATACCTGATGTCAAAAAAAGTTAATATTAAATAACAAGTTGAGAGGGTCAAGAGGAACACATCTAGGTTTAAATTACCATAATTGAGCCATAAAAACAGACTTTAATCATATTTCCTAATTTCTATGTTGGAAATTCCCTTAGAATTAGAATCCTAATCCAAATTGCATTACAAATCCATGGAATTCCATAGTGACTAAGTTGAGTCATTTCCAGTTAACCAACACCCTAAAATTTGTCAATTCCTAACTCCCACACTGAGAAATTGCCCTCCCCATTTCTGCTACAGCTGCGCCCACTGTCAACATCCCAACCACCATTACCCCCACTTCCCATCCCCTCCGCACCATTTTCACACCACCAGTGCTGTAGAATTAGGAAATTAGAATTGAATTTAGAATTCTAATTCTACGTCTAATTATTTGCATAACTAACAAATGAACAATCTATAATTCTAGATAAAAAAATTGGAAAAAAAATAAAATTCTAAACTATTTGTCCAATTCCATCATCCAAAGATATCCTAAGAATATATCTATTTCACTGCCTTGATGGAGATGTATGGAGATCTTAAGCCAACACAATTCAAATTGTCAATACTTTAAAAAGTGCTATGCAAGACAAACATTGATATTTGATGACAGCTGAAAGGGTGATAGGTTGATATATGTTAGTAAGTAAGCATGGAAGACTTTCTTCTAATTCTGTTCGATGTGATTGGGCACGCCCGGTCACTAGCAATGCAAAGAAGGAATTTCAAAGAGGTCTGTACATCCTGATATGACTTGAAACATAAATTTATGTCTAATATATCATATAAATGTAATTCAATTGTCAAATAAAAAGAAAAAGGAAGTTGGTGGAAAATATGGCATACCAGAATATGAGATGCACTTGATCCAGATCGAATTCCAACATCATAGGACGAGAAATGGGCCCATTCGCTCAGTTTGAAGAACCACCTATATAAACAGAAAAATAAATAAGAGATGTTTTTTGTTGTCATATGATACAAATCACAAATACATAGCCATAGTCAATAAAACGGGGGTATAATCCATTAGGTCAATAAAGATATGCTCTCTCTCATACCCTGTCTCTCATTAATGCCTAAATTAGCAGCAATTTGCAGAAATTTACCCATAAGAAGCCTGCTTATCTGTCAAGAATCCTCCAGCCATCACCTGGTTACCAGTCCCTTCATCAAAACAAAGAGTTAAGTGGATCATGCTGTTCAACCGGTCAGAAATATGAAGAACCTCACCACACACAGGACAGCAATTCAATAATGGGTCCCTGCAATACCAGAAGCTATATAAGCAAAATAAAAATCAAATAAACTACAAACTTCAAAGTAAGTCAAATAAATTATAATTTGTAAATCATCAAATCATAAAAATGATATAGAGAGGCCAGTTAAAAACTAAATACAGTCGCACTTCTAGCAAAAGACAACAGGCACACAAATTTAAAACTTTAATCACTTGTAATTTATATAGGACATTACTGTTCTTGTTGAAAAGTAAGAAGTGAAGCCAACTCGTCCATGCTCACAACATCATCTCCATTCTTGTCTGCTGCTTTGAACAGCTCTTCTTTCTGTTGAAAAATAATGTATTGATGATAGAGTAAAACTTGTATATATGTATAACTAGTCTTCACATTATAACTCCATTCAATATTCACAGGGTAGAGATTCATTATTTCAACCACGAGTCCCACACAAGCTTGCAGGGAAGATTGGGAATTCAATATAACCAAATTCGAGGTTCTAAATACTAACAATCAAGATTTCACTGGTTTATATAAAGTATAGAATCTGAAAATAGAAGGCAGTAAATCGGAGTCAAAGTTCAAAAAACAGGTACACAAGCAAATTAAAGATAGTTTGGAAAGAAAATAATTCACAAATAAAAGGTAACGTGAGAACATTAAGTGCAAAATAATCACTGAGGTATGAACCTTGCTGCTTGCAACTTGATTGCCAAAAGCATCAATTAGATCAGAAAATTCAGAAAGTGAAAGCATCCCATCTTCATTGTAGTCCTGCATCAAACATCACTTCTCAGGTTGATATTAAATGTTAGACGGTGCAACATGAGAGCAGTATATTTAAATTACATAGACGATAAAAAAAATTACATGTTGTGCTTTCCATGATTCGTAGATTACAAATATGCTAGTATGTATTTAACCAGTTATAGCAATTTGTACAACATGTTACGAATGTGCGTTAATATAGGAACAAGGACTCGGTAACAATTATTGGCTGAACTATAGTGTGGCTTAATATCACGATATCAGTAACCCCTTGTAAAGGAATGAAATTATACATCATTATTTCTTGCGTTACCGTCATATGTCTTTTTATTTAAGCCCCACATTAGGCATATGCTATCAGAAAACAGAGGGAGATCGAACTTACCACTATAGATAGAATGCGTCTAACAAAGCCTTTCTCCGTTTCAATTGGATCCTGTTAGTAAGCGCTTCTTATAGTTAGAAACCCCTACGATACTCAAAAAACATTAGAATTTATATCATAAGCCATATACCTCTACAGAGCATGAAATGGAAATGTTGCCAACCACTTTTCCAGGCACTGACGGATCTAAAAGGTGGAATACCTCGACCTCAGAATCAGAATCCTGAATGAACAAAAGTGTGTAAAATGAATAATGCTGAAACAACAAAGAATAAACCAATAAATTAACAATTCTAAAATCTCTAGTTTTTCTGTTTCCTCACCTTGGTCAGAAATTCAAGTAGATCAACCTCACAGTATCCAACAAGAGTATTGCTGGACAGTTTGTTCGTCTACATGAGAAAAAAAAAATATTGAACTTAGATCCAGTACTAAAGGTAAACATTTGCAAACAAATTAGGCAACAGGAGATGCAGAACGAAAAACAGTTCAAAAATTTTAGTCTGTATAATATATTTTAAAAAATAGGGGACACGGACAAAAAAAATGCTCTCGAAATGAGGCAGAAATATCGTACAAGATTCACTTTAATCTGACAAAAGTGACATCATCCCCCCAAAAGATGTTTCAGAGTAATTCATATTGAAGGAAGAGACCAAAAGATCCTAATTCTTTTAGCATACCTCGAAGACGGAGATTCTTGCAACATGAGCCCCTTTCTGTTCCAAAAGAAGTTTCTTTTCCTGTAGCCGAAAACATCAGTCATATAGAAGAAACATAGTTCGAACTGAAACACCTTTTCAGCAAACATACTTAATTTGAAACAGTAACGGTTTAGAGTACTCACGGAGTTCCAAACTGGTTTGTCTGTGCTGCACCAACAACAATAAAACAAAATCAATACACAAACTAGAAATAACAAAAGAATAGACGAAGCAGAATTGAAAAGTAGTGGTGAGATGAAGAGCTTAACCTCTCAGAGGTGTTCGTACGAAAAGTCTGTTCTCCGAGAGAAACGCACGCAATCCATTTATCTTTGAACTTCATCTCCGCCTGCAACACAGAATAAGAAGCAGTTTCGTTAATTAATTAAATAGAAAATGGAGAATTAAAAAAAAAAATAGCAATGCGCGTACGCTAAGGATGGCGAGGAGAGCGATTCCGGCGAAGTTATCGGCAGTTAGAGTCTTGTTACCGGAAGAGCCGTTGCCGCTTCGACGGCTGTGAAGGTGACGACGTAAACGCTCTTTGAAGCGGGCACGACGAGATCCCTTTGGTTCTGACAATTTGGAGTGTTCGTGACCCATGCTTCCCTCTCTGTCTCTGTCTCTCTCTCTCTCTCTCTCAGCTCGCAAATGTTTCAATCAAACAAAAAAATTGGATAACGAAAAGGTTGATTAGGTCTCGCACCGTTGCAGAGTGAGGTTGTGGTGAGTAACGAGTTGGTCAGCAATGGTGACCATTCAGTGATGCACACATGTTCAACGTTCACCTCAATACACGGTTGAATCATGAAGGTCGCTTTTTTACCTAGTGCGTTCCACGTCAGCAAAGCCAGTTCACTCCTTTTAGATATTATAATGTTTCCATTCGTATACCATCTTTTTACTTTATATACGTTTTGAAACTTATTTAAATATGCTATTAATTTCTCTATTATACTTTTAATCATTTGGTCTATAATATAATTATTTTATTTATTTGGTTTTATTTTAATTTTTACAATATAATTTTATTATTTTATTTCTCGTGATAGTAATTTTATTGGTGAGAGACAAAACATTGTATTATTAAACCACACTCTCGAGTATCTTCTTCTTAAGAAACTATTTTCTTTAGAGAATCCGGTTTTTGAGCCTTTATTCGTTCAGACTGTAAAGTACATTTTCTTCTTTGGTCAAGTGGGTAATATTAATTAATAAATATATTTGATTTGAATAAGTCAATTAATCAAGGTTAGAAGACTTTTTAATAAATTAAAGGTCTTTTAAAAAAATTAACCTTCCAAACAACCAGAATCACTTATTACCATTAGTCTCAACTGGTAATTTTCATTTTGGATTTATTGTTTGAACAGGTAAATATTATAATTTTAAGTTTTAGAATTTTTTTTCCCATCCTCTTTAATCTTGAACTTTAACTGAGAAACGAAAATAAAGAGAGAAAAGAATTAGGGGAAAAAGAGAAATATATGAAAAATTGAATAACCTTCCAAACAACCAGAATCACTTATTACCATTAGTCTCAACTGGTAATTTTCATTTTGGATTTATTGTTTGAACAGGTAAATATTATAATTTTAAGTTTTAGAATTTTTTTTCCCATCCTCTTTAATCTTGAACTTTAACTGAGAAACGAAAATAAAGAGAGAAAAGAATTAGGGGAAAAAGAGAAATATATGAAAAATTGAATAACAAATATTGATTGTTTAATTTTAAAAATTGAGTGAAAATAAAATATTTTATTTAAAAAATAAACAAATTGTTAATGAAAATGCCATCTTATTTGTACAACATTAGAGTGTTATTTTTATTTACTTCTTCACTCATTCATATTTCATTCATGGCATGAAAACAAAATACTACATAACAAATTAAGAAGTAACAGATAATAATTCTAACGGATCATGCTGTAATTTTATTCCAATATGGATACGCTATAAATATATCATAATATATTATAACAATTGAAAGATGGTTATTTTTCTTTTAATATGATATATTTTATTTTACATTTAAAATAGTATCATTTAATTTAAGTAATAATTTCTTTATTGTTATTATTTAATGATCTTATATTCTTAATTATATATATATATATATATACATTATTTTGTTAATCACTTATATCTTTTAATCTATTATGTTTATATTGATTTTTAAAGTTAATGTCAATTTTTTTCCAAAAAATTATGAGTAGTTAATAATCTCATCACAATGTAAAAAATTTATTATTAAATCTTAAATACAGTTTATATACCGAAAAATATTTATTATTTATAAATCTTAACTATAATATAAATTTTATTTCAAAAACTTATTGTAAATTCTAATTACATAAGCATATAACTTTATCTTATACATTACACAGATACTATTATGCAAATTCATTAAACAAACAGGCATATGCACATTAAGAATGAGCTGGAATATTAGAAGAGAATATCTATCGTTAAGATTTCTATTGTCTAGATAGTACTATTTTAATCAAACTATGGCTTAAAAATTCTAATAAATTTTATAAAACATGTTTTAAATTAAAGAAATTAAGCAAAAGAAATATTAAAATGCATATGTTAAAAGAAAATAAAATACAATTATTAAGTTAATATTTAATTAACATTATTAGATATTTATGTAAATGTATAAAAAATATAGTTTTCTACACTACTTATTAAATATATTATTGTAAATATTTGTATTTATTAAGCTAAATTTTGTGAAATTAATTATATAAATTTTTAATGAAATTACACGTTAAAATATCACCAAATACCTTTAATTAATAACTACGTAATTTAATATTTAGAATATATTTAATTAAAACTATATTTCAAGTGTTTTAGGGAATACTTTGAACGGTATCATACTAATATATATGTTTAGCTTAATATAAATGGGGACAGCGGTGTAATACTCAAATTTTAAGGAGAAAATGTTTACTTTTTTTTTATATATATTTCTGATATATAAAATACCTCATAATTTCCTCTTAAAGTTGTTTGGATTATACTCTCACATTAGTTATGTCAAATTATAGAATAAATTTCATTGGCATAAATAATTTTATTATCACATGGTCTAATTTTTAAATTAAGATGTATAATGTTGTTACTATAAATTGTTAGTAACTGATTTCGTCATGAATTTGTAACTGTAATTTATAATAAATAATTATTTTTAAATAATAATGGTAGTATAGATTATAGATAAACAATTTTAGGCGGTAATAAAAAGATTCAAAAGGATAAAAAAATAAAGATAAAAAAATCATTGTCATGTATAATAAGATTTTGAAGATAAAATAAAAGTTTATCCATCATTTATATATTGTGATTTTCAACTAATATAAATGAATTGAAAACCAGAACATAACGTGAGTTTGGTAATCGTCTTCAGAGTTTTTCTTTTATTCTCAGCATTCATATTCTTATAATTTTGATCATGAGTAGTATTCTGGGTTTGCTTGTGCCTATATTGTTGGCATTGTTTATGTCTTTCTATGTTCTAGTTTTCATGTTGTATGATGCAACTGCAAATCCAACTTATACAATGCTTTGTTGCATGATGAGATTCATAATTTGGTGTTACATATTGTCATCGTTCTTTCGTCATTGCAAAGAAGTGTTCATGTTAAATTATTACGAAAGAAGAAACTCAAGTCATGATGAGAACGTAGAAACTGGTGATATTGAGGCTGGTGAAATACATAATCATCATCCAAGTACAAGAATAAGAACTCATATGGAGTTTCGACAAACCATACAACTACTTCCTTTTGCTCCTAAATTCCAAACATTACATGCTTATAGGCTAGCCATGAGAGCACTGCCTCCTATTTTCCGTCTTTGTGAACACAAAACAAAGTTATCCGTTGTATTTGCTTGGAAGAATTTAAGAATGGAGAGTACATTCAACCATTTGGAGTGTGTGTTCACCAATTTCATTTGTCCTGTGTTAATTCTTGGTCGTGAAGAATTGTCAATTCCAACTTAATAAGATCATCAAAGTTTTTGTATTTATTTATTTTCGTTAGAATCATAGAAAAACTTCTTATGTATTTGTTAGATATTAGAGAATTTGGTACATTTTTTCTTTTTAGTTTTGGTTTTACATAAAAAAATGAATTTTGTTTAATAGCCGCATTACGCTGTCACACTTTTTTATATATTAATATTCCTCTATTCAAATAGTTTATTTACCAATATTTTATCTTTTTAATTTTGAGTAATTTATGTTTGTTTATTAATTAGATATATTTTGATAAAATGTTAATCCATTCACTTATAAAATTCACATTAAAACACAATTATATATATATAAATTCAAACACGCATGAAGATTAGTGAAGTAATGTATAAAAAGTATTGAATTTTAAATTTTATCTATTCGAAATAGTTGAATTGGCGGAAAAATTTAGGAAAACTTTAAAAAATATGATTCATTGAGTCATCGAAATAAATATTTATAGTTCTACAGATAAAAGATTGAAGAAGAAAAAATTGTAAGTTGTTCTGATAAGAAGGTGAGAAATAATTAGAGGAATTAATATGATTAAAGAAAAATGATAATCCACTTGACATAAGATGTGAATCGGTTTAAAAAAGTTATACAATTTAGTTATTCATATTATATTAAGATTAGTTCTTAATTAATAAAAATAAATTAAAAATTTAACACAAGTCTATTAAAAAACCTAATGTAAGTCTCGTTATATCACATAATTTTTTAAATTTCACATATATATTTTTTTTAATATAAAAGTCTATAAGATCTTATTTAATTACATCTTATTTATACTTCAAGCTACACATATTTATTATTGTGGAATACTACTATGAAACAAAATTTATTTTCAATAAAAAGTAAATTTTTTTATTGTTATGAATATGGATGTTGTTTAAGATATATTATACTTGAATACAGGAACATTACAAAACTCAGGTCTTTCTAATAATTCTATATACTTAGAGTAAATTTTTCTCCTAGATAGTCATCGTCATATTTATGATGTGTAAGCACTAAATTTATCTTTAAATAAAAATAAGTAAAAATAAATATAATATAAATATATGTTATTTTTGTGTGGTCATGATTTGATGCCATCAATCAGTATTTTTCATTTCTCAACACAAGCATTTTATATGATGTATGTTGTGTTACTCAAATCAAAACTATGTGTAAAGGTCCTTTTACCAAAGATCTGAAAACATCTGTATTAATTATGGATGAGAAATAATTCCCAAAAAATTAATAAAATTTGAATTGTTAATTGATATTAAAATAAAATTTTAGGATTTTTTAGAGTTTAGTGTGACACTCTTTCGCTTTACTTTAATAATGTCAAGTTAGAGGGATTAAATTATATATTTCAACACAACATAAGAAAAGAATGGAACACTTGCATACTTCAAAGAGAGATACGTAATTTATCTTATAAAATGTACATAGAAAAATTCTCTAATAAATGTCACACTGGTCCATAATTAATACAATTCATTAACTGAATGATAAAATAAAATGTGCAATAAGTGCCCTAATTTAGATGAGAAAAATAGAATAAAACGTGTTTATTTATTTATTTACAGTGTAAAAGCAATTGGATTTTGTGAGTTGTGTGGTCATTCTTACGTCAACCAATAGTGTTCATATTGGCATATTGCGCTTAAAAAAGGTAATGATAGATTGACCTTTTGCCCGTCTCAAAGTAAATTTTAACGAACCAAATAATTTTTTGGGTATGGAATGAGACAACTAATATTTTAACGTTGGAAGTTCGAAAGCTCTCACGGCACAGAGCACAAGACAGTTTTTTTTTTTTTTTTTTTCACACATTCTTTCCTCTGTGTTGGGTTATTCATGATCGCTTAAGCGACAAGCTCCCTTCGGCTACCACAGCCAAACTGACAGCAACATTTTTCAAAATTTATTGCCTTTTTCCCCTTTCGATTCATTTTGTGAGGGGTTGACTTATTTTGGAGCCTTTTTGTTGACTTTTAGTGGTTGCATGGATCCATTAGTGTGATTAACTTCATTCGAAAGCTACATAGGTGTTGGCCTTACAATCATTCTCACCATTTGGTCTCTCATGCCAATGTTTTAAAAAAAATCATCATCATGATCATACCAAGAAAACAAGCAAACTAAAATGTGAAGATTGTGATACTGGGGTACATGTCAAACACCTGCCTTGGCCTCTGTGTCTTTATATATACACAAGTTTTGTTGCAATCAATCAAAGCTTTATGCGCAAGTTGAGAATGAGGCCCATTGGGAAGGTTTGATGACTTGAGCAATCATTATAACGTCCAATTTTGATTTGGCATTTTCAACTTTCCACGTCTAGTTGGGGTTCAGAACCTGATGGAGTACGTCTAATTATGTGTTTTTGGGTGTTTGAATTTGAAGTAGCCAAAAGCCACACATACACTTAAAGTCGGAAGCACGGGTGAGATGATTGCAATCTGATTAAGCAATGAAATAGTTGTAGTATTTGTTATTAGTGTAAGTTCAAAGACACAAGGGTGGCAGAGACTTGTTTCGTGAATTCTGAAAGACAGCTACTCGTGGAAACCGCACAAAGGTCAAACCGCAGCATGCTCATTAGTTGGGACAATACCACTTTGCTGTTCTTTTTTTAATTACAGTTAAGGTTACAATTAATTTTTAAATTTCTTGAAAGAGTCTGATTAACATAACAAATTTTCTTTTAACCTAAGTTTAGAAGCAGGCTCAATTACTTCTCAATCTTGCTTTCTTTCTTTCTTTATCATGTTTGTCCCAAAACTTGATTTTAGATCAATTCAATCTTGCAATACGAAATTACCTGAAGTTAAAGATTGCCCTCTACTTATACATTTTTCTTTAACTATTGTACTAGTAGTTGGTGTAGATCTTCAAAAACTGAACATGGGTGAATAATCTGAAATAGCAAGTGATTTGATACATTCAATCATTGTTAAGATAGAGTTTTTATGTTTTTTCTTTATATAAATTTAGATTTGGACATAATTCAATTTATAAAAGTTGACTTAATTAAATATTTAAATCGCAGCATTTGATTATTATTCGAAGTAAGAAATTGAATAGTGCTTAAATTTGGATAAAGAATAAAAGTACAAATTTTACAAAACAATATATAAGATTTGGTTTAATTATGTGGCCCAAAATTTTCACTAGTTTCAACAATGGTGTCATATCATGTGAATGGTAATATTAGAATAATGTACTGTATTTGATAATAGACAATAAATTGGATGTTGATGATAAAGATAAGCACCCCATTTCTTTGGACTGATCCCTTTCTTTATCCCTTCTTCACCAACACTCAGCTTTGTAATTAAATTTCAAACCCCACCCTCATAGTTATCTCATCTTTTGCGGTGGATATATGCCGAAAGAGAGAGAATCACATGTTTTTTTTTTTTATGTAAATTTTCATAAAAAATTAATTTCATAATTATTTGAAGAATGGCTAAATACACTTTTTTAAGATATTTTATTTTCTGGTATATTTTTTTATCACAAGTTTATGTTTTAATATTTTATAAATTAAATATTAACATAATATTTTAAAAATTAAAACATAAAAGTAAAAAAAGATAAAATATCTAAAATAAATTGTTAAAACAAACAAACCACAGAAAAATCGAAAAAAAAAGAACAGTTGAATGTGCAAATAAGCTTAATAAAATAGTTGGAAACATTGTCTGAATATTTATAAACTTCCGCTCTTATTATAAAATATAAGTATATTATTTATACAGTACAATCCTAAACATGCATAATTTTTAATAACTTTTAGTAAATATTCATAAATTGTGATAGTTTTTGTTGATCTTTATTATTGATAATTCTTGATATTTGATTTAATGACATTTCGATACTATTTTATTTTTAAATCTGGGTTTAACTATATATATCTTGATATTTTGAGGAAGATAATGAAGATGTTAATATGTATATATATATATATATGTAATATAGTGGTGGTGCTGGGGCATGAAAGAGTGGTAGTGCTAATGCTTGCATCACACATGACTTGGTGCTTCCCTAAGCAGCCACTCTATAATGCAAGAAAAGTAAAACAACAACGACAACACAAAAGGGAAATCCTTCTTTAGCATTGTGAACCAAGACAACTAGCTACCAAATACCATCAAACAAACTTCCCAAAAGCTACACAACTTCGATGTTTATTGCTCAATGCTCAGTTCCAAACTTCCCTTAGAGTGCTGTTTGGGCTCCACGTTCCTCTTCCTCTTCTCACGTTTCATCAATGTATTCATTTCTTCTTCTCAACCATTCTTCCATGTATGTGACTCACACCATTTCATATATTTGGACCCTCCAATATTCACTATTCTTCAAAGTTATATCATTTATTATATTTATATTTTTCTCTAGTTACCCACTGAACACACTTCTCTTTTGTAAAACAAGCATATGAATTTTTTTATCTCTTGTCAAAATCTCTCCCCCTTGTTTGGTTTTGATTATTATGATCGTTCCGGATTTGCAGGGTTAGTGAAGCATTTTAATAGCTGAGAGTGGATGGTGAGGTGACAATTGTCCAAGTGTCCTTATAGAGAAGAAAGGGCAAAAAATAGTGAAAGGGGCTATAGGTAGCTCCACGAGTGAGTGGGATCTTGAAAAGCATAACGTCATACTACATAGTAATATTGTTTGGGCATGACACGAATATTTTACATAGTGCGCCCCACTTGAAGAGCTGCTATGAAAATCTGGCTAGTGAACCATTACAATGCCACCTACACTAGAGCTGCTAATTAACATCAACCATTACAAGCAACCATTATTTTAATTAATTATCCACTTGGATATACTGCGCCTGGCTACCTTGCTAGATCACTTGCATTGTCAGCTAATTTGGTAAGCTTATTTCATCAAGATCATCATCCAATGACAAGAATACTTCATCCAAACATGAGAGCTCTGTTCCATTGTCTTCCTCTCCATTACGCTCATAAACACGACATATCACCCATTTATTGTAATCCTGAATCAATCAAACACAAAGGAAAAATACAATCATCAATCAAATCAAAGTGTTGCACAATAGTTTTCCATGTTGTATATAGATATACAAGACTGTCATAAGTGAAAATTCATCATGTTTACTTAAAGAAGTTACATTTTTTCTTTCAATTTTAACTATTTAAATATTTATATATGAAAGTGTACTAACTGCCTTTGGTTGAGGTTTTCTTTTGGATGATCTGGTGGAGGAAGCAGAATCTGATAGACGATATTCTTGCATTATCCAATTGGTTTTGATTCCAGCAGCGGCTTCTCCTACATGAAACACAAAATATTTCTTCATGCCAACTCTCTTGCTGTTTGAGCTTGAAACCACTGGCTCTTCCATTCCCGTTGGCTTCCAATACCCATTGGCAGTGACCCTATTTGATGTCCTTCTGCTGTAGTAGTACCACTGGTTTCCCTCTGCCAAAGCTCTACCTGAACACGTGCATCCACCACCCAAAATTAGTTAATATGCATACATACAATATATTTATATACCTAATTAACCAAAGTCCCACATCCTAGATAACATGATCCAAGTTCAACCTAATCTTTATATAACAAAGAATGAAGTTCTATTAATAATTTACATGCAACATGACTCCAGAATATACAGTATTGAAAGTTATGCAACATGACACCAATATTCAAAGAGGTGAATTGAAAGTTTGGAAGGCAAAGGAAGTAATAGTACCGTCAAGTTCCCAGGGATCATATTGGTAGACCCCAAGATCAGGGATGACATCAGGGTGGCAAGGCAAAAGTGAGGCTTTTCTGTGAAGGAAATGGACTACAAGCTCTTCATCTGTGGGATAGAATCGAAAGCCCGGTGGAAGGTTGACATTGGTGTCTCCCATTGAAGCAAGAAGAGGCAGAGGAGGATGAAGGTAGGTCCTCAAAGGATGGTATTTAAAGTGCAAAGAGAGAAGGTAGCTAGGAATTAAGGAATGGATAGATTATATATAGCAGGGTCTGACGTGAAACTGAAGATGGCGTTTATCACGTACAAAACAGATACATTTCATCAAATAATTCATAATTCTTTTTGGCTAGTCCCACACCGGTCCGAGCAAGCAATGCGGCAGAGTAGGGAACGTGGATATATATATATATATATATATATATATATATATATTCTCAACGGGATTTACATAAGTGTGCCGGAGGAACAGAGTCTTGCGTGGCACAAGATTATATATAAGGGCTATAGTAAGTAAATAATTGTATTTAACCCAATAATTATAGGTTATTTGTTTATGCTATTATAATTGTTATAGTTGTTAAAATATTATTTTTTTATAATAATGAGTGAAAGATTTTGATGGTATGGTGATGATCACACTTCATGCTGACATCATCCACCTGCTGTTGTACGTGTCACATACATTAAGATGGGTTTGGTCTTAGGCCAATTGAATTAGGGTGTGACCCACCTCTTGGAGTGTATCTTTATATGCTTCATAATTATCAGCAATTATAGTATGTTTTTAGATTAAAATATGGGATGAGACTTTTTGTTTCACTCTCAACCCATATGCTTCTGCCTAGCTATGCAATGAATGAATTTGTAGGAGTAGCACAGTGGGAACTGCACATACATCCCACGTCAAGCAAAGTACTCAATTGTTTCTTTGGAAGGTGGAGTTTAACTAACTCAAATTCTATTTGTACAACAAAGAAAAAGCATATAGATTTTGCATCAATATATAACTCTAACTATTTTACTTGCTCACTTGGTGGAGCCAAGGAAACTCCAACACAACATTATTTATATGATTAACCAATTATTAAGGAAAGAGAAAAGTACGTAAACTACACTAACCATGAACTACCTTGCTTATAACTCATCCTAACATTAACTAATCATACTTTCGCAGTTTATTGATGTGTTTTCTGATTTAGAAGTTCGGCAGTAATATTTATTTAGTACCTTAAAGTAGACATCATTATCTTGTTTGAGGACTAATCCTTTTTACCTTTTATAGTACCATATCGAGAGTTAAATCTGACAGTTTTTACATTTTACAGTACAAGTTTGTACTGTGCCTTTCTTATAAGTCGTTATATCTGAACTGCACAATTGTGGTTCATAAAAAAATAGGAAGAGATGGTACTGAAGTAGACATATGCCCTATATAAGGTTGGTACCAACAGTACTTAACCAAACAAGTTATCAACAACCGAAACAATTAGTTCTGGATTCAAATTCCTTTACCATTTCTGGCTTCAAATACTCCTACCATATCATGATAACATTAATCTGATTCAAAAGGTGTTGGTATTAGACTCAAACAATACTTGTACAAATTTTGGATAAGGTTTATGTCACAAAGAAAAAAAAAAAGAAGATCCTAGTGTGTTGGGAAGAACATATTACACATGTGTGTGGAAGTGGAAGCACTATCGTACTCTACCACCTTTTCTGTAAGTCATCTCCATTTATGGGCTCTAGTGGACCAAGAGTTGAGTAACATCTTTCCATTTAAAAGGTGAATTCCATCCATATAAGGCCCAGTGAGCAACATTGCTAAAATTATGAGCTACTTCTTTCTTCATGCTCATTACCTTGGTATTCACCCTTGCCATCTTATTGGTTATCAGTGCTTCTTCCACCAAGAAATTTCTCATACCTATCCTTAATTGTTCTTTGAACTTTTCCTTCAATGGGGACAGAGGAAGGAAACACTAGGCTGCAGTATCTCACAATTCTAAATTTGTACTATCTAACAAGGCCATTGACACAAAGTTGTGAAGTTTTTATCTTTTATTTAGAGAAAATATCTGGAGAAAATTATCAATATATAGACTGCATTTTCTGTGGTGGGGTTATTGTGCTGCCCTTGGTAAAGAAAACTACAGATTATAGTTTCTACTTGTTAGATTCATTGAGAAATTATAAGATGCTCCACATTGGTCACCCTAATGGACTGTACTCTCACGACAGTTATGTCAAATAATGGAATAAATTTCATTGACAAAAAAATCTTATTATCACATGGTCTATTTTTTTAAATTAAAATGTATATATAATCTTGTCACTAAAAGTTGTTAGTACAACTGATTTCGTTATGAATTTGTAACTGTAATTTATAATAAATAAATATTTTTAAAATATTAACGGCATTATAGATTCTAGATAAACAATTTTATAATAATAAAAATTATATTTAACTATTTCATCAATTTTTAAATTAAATTTAAATTTAAGATACAAAGAAAAAACGAAAAATCAGTTCTTAAGATAATTAAATGTATAACAATTCCTCTATATAAAAAACTCCTAAAAGTAGTGTTCACAGGCAGTCTATTTTAATGTAAATATTCTAAAATATATCTTTTTATAGATAGATACATCGAAAGGAAGTAATAAAAAGATTTGGAGAGAAAAAATAAACATAAAAAAGTTATTATCTTTTTTAAACCATTAATTTTAAAAAAATAATTACTAAAATATAGAAAAATAAGAAAGAGATAATATATATATTATAACTAACGACAGAATAATAAAATAATTTAATAAATAGATAAGAAATATTGATATATAAAGATAAGTACACGCATAAAAAGATTTTAAAGATAAAATAAAAGTCTATCCAGAATTTATATGTTAAGATTCTTGAATTAATATAAATGAACCGACGTCTAAATATAAAAGTGAGTGAGTTCTGTAATTACTTTCTGAGTTATTTTTTTTTTTTATTCTTAACATTCATATTTTCATAGTTATGATAATGAGTCGTATTCTAGGTTTGCATGTGTGTATATTGTTGGCATTGTTTATGTCCCTCAATGTTCCAGTCTCCTTGTTGTATGATGCAACTGCAACTCCAACTTATACCATGTTATGTTGCATGGTGGGATTCATAATTTGGTTTTACAAATTGTCATCGTTCTTTCGCCGTTGCAGAGAAATATCCATGTTAGATTATTACGAAAGAAGAAACTCAAGTGATGATGAGGACGCAGAAAATGGTGATATTGAGGCTCGTGAAATACACAATCATCATCCAAGTAGAAGAAGCGCTGACATTGGTATTATAAGAGTAAGGGCTCATAGGGAGTTTCGACAAACCATATAACTACTTGCCCCTGAATTCCAAACACTACATATTTTATGTTTTCAGTCTGATTGTTCTATTTGCTTGGAAGAATTGAAGAATGGAGATTTCATTCAACCATTTGGAGTGTGTATTCATGAATTTCATTTGTGGTGCGTTAATTCCTGGTTGCTTAGTGGAAAAACTACATGTCCACTTTGTCGTGAAGAGTTGCCAATTCCAACTTAATAACATCATCAAAGTTTTTATGTTTATTTTTATTTTTTTTAATCGTTCAAAATATAAGATTAAAGAAACACTTCTTCTTATATATTTGGTAGATATTAAGAAAGATTTGTGCAAGATATTCACAAGAAAAAAGATAGGAAGATTAATATGGAATCTTATACTTAGATTTCATATATATGTTAAACTTTTTATTACACTAGCACATTTTTATTTTCTATTTTTCTCAATAGTATTATATATATTTTATTTTTCTCAATAACACTCTTTACACTTTAATTTTTGAAATAATACTTTTTTATTTTTTATTTTTTATTTTTTATGTTAAAATAACATTCTTTTGTTAACTCTTTTTATCTCACTAACACTTCTTTTATTTTTTTATTTTTTTCAATAAACATCTTTACTCTTTAATTTTTAAAATAACACTTTTTTATTTTTTTATTTTTTTTCATTTTAGTGAAATAACACTTTTTTATTTTATTTTTTATTTTTTTTACCATCGGTACATTAATTATTATTATTATTATTTTTGCTTTATTTATTTTTTATTTTATTTTTTTATGACTTTTTGCTATTATAATTAATTAATTAAAAAGTTTATAAAATATTTCATTCTATTTTCTTTTGTATTACTTTTTTTCTTAAATTTTAATTTAATTATTTTATATTATTTTTTTATCTTAATTTTAATAAACTAATCATTACAAGTTTTAATAACTAAAAATTTACGAACTTATTACAAAGTTGACTTCAGAACTCAATAATTAAAATATGAGTGAAAGGAAATATAATATTTTAATAGTAGCGTGGTGCTCGTGAAAACAGGTTATTTTTTTTTAAAGTTTATTAAGTTTATAGGTGTAAGTAACTTAACAGATGTCACCACAAGCATAAGCATATAATGTTGGGTCCAGAATTGCATATATTTTGAGTGAGTTTGGGTAAATAAAATGAAATACTTTTTATAAATTAAAATTTACTTATATATAAATTTCAGAAATTAATTATGTTTACAATAATTTTAAAACTTGCAACAAACACGAGAGTGTAATATTAGGCTAATTTTTCAAATTAGTGTAATTCTTTTTTGCAAATTTTCAAAATAATAATTTTTTTTTAACATGGATAAATCGTGGAGAACTTATATATATTATTATGAATAAATTATTTTATTATTATATGATTCAATTTAAGATTAGTTGAGATCTTGAGAAGAGAATATTATTTTAATTGTCAGAATTAAACTGTGCAATCAAGACATTATTTTAATTAATTAATTATTTAATGGGTTATGAAAATAAAATATATTTAGTAAAACAAAATCTGTTTTTTTAGAATAACTATATGATCGAACAACAATGATTATTTTTATTAAACAAAATAGTTTTACTAAATATATTTTATTATTAAATTTTAATTTGATGTTATTATCTTTTTTAAATAATTTAAATCTTTTTTAATTAAAATAATTTAAATTTTCATTATATAAAAATTATCTTTTTATTTAACTATCTTACATAAATTTTCTTCATAACACCTAACTTTTTTTTACATCAAAACATTATTTCATTCAAATTAATTGTACATTTACTTCAATTATTTAATAATAATTAATTTTAGCCATTACATATTAATCAAAATAAACAAAATAGTTTCATCATTATGCATTAATTTTATTTGCACAATTCAATTGACCTGAAAAAATAAGAGAGGAATGATGAGAAGAATTAACCACCCTAAAATCTTGTAATAATATAATAATTTTAATTAACTAATTAATTAATTTTTTTTTCTTCTCACCATTTCACTTAACTTTAAATCAAATCGTACAATAACAACAATAATACTGAAATCTCTTCATGATTTATTTATATCAGAAAAAATAAAAAAAAATACATTTTTGAGAATTTTACGAAAAAATTACATTAGTTTAGAAATTTTGCATATTATAATATTCACATTCTTATAAATGTATTTCGAATCCATGAAACAAGTACACTTTAAAAGTTAACAGGTAATGATGCTTAACTTATTTTAGCATCAGAGTAAGGGACATTGCTTAATAGTAACGGAGCATTAATTGATTTTAATTATGCCGGTTTAAATAAGTCACGGCAACAACAAAAAAATAGTAAAAACAGTAAGTTTTTAGGTGGTTGAACAATATAAGGTCACTTAACTTTGCGTTTATAGATACTAAGTATAGTGTTTATCTAAATAAATTTCTTTAAAAATACTTTTAAGAAAGAAAAGTGACAAAATAGCATTTATAATTTTGTTTATGATATTAAACATTTAATATTTTTAACTTATATATAAATGAATTATAAATTATTTTTGTTAAAAGTATTTATAAATAATTAATAAAAGTAATCGTACTAAACCATTTCTTTAATATTATCCACTATCATTCAAGGTCAATCAATGATTATTTAGATGTTTTAGAAAGATCATTTTAGGAAAGTACATGTGGTGTGGTGTACGATTCGAAGTTTAACTATAAATGGACCTTTAAGCAGATCAAAAGAACTTTAAGCTAGTAATATACTTTAATTTTATTTTATTTTATGAAGTTCAACATTGTAACTCAGAACAATCAAAATCTCCTGAACGAAATTATTTTTTATTCAGATTCTTTTACATGGACAAAGACAAACAAACTAATTTATTTACTCACATCTATCCTCTTAACACCCACCAACACTCCAAGCCAAGCCAAAACAAGCAAAAACACAAACACAAACACCGATGTATTCTCTTCCTCTAGTTTCCTCTAATGGCAAAGATAAAGTTCAGAAGCCTCTGCACATTGCAATGCTCCCATGGCTCGCAGCCGGTCACGTAAACCCTTATTCGGAGCTGGCAAAGATTTTGGCGCAAAAGGGTCACTTCGTTACCTTCATAAGCACTCCCAAAAACATCGATCGCATGCCCAAAATCCCCCAACCCTTACAACCATCCATTAAATTGGTGAAGCTACCCTTACAACACACAGAGCATCTCCCAGAAGATGCAGAGAGTACCATGGACATTCCCAAATCAAAGATCTGTCACCTCAAGTCAGCCTACGAAGCTCTCCAAGATCCTGTCTTCGAAGTGCTGAAAGCTTCAAAGCCTGATTGGGTTTTCTACGATTTTGCAACTGAATGGTTACCGGAAATAGCCAAGAGCCTGAGCATTCCGTGTGCACACTACAACTTAACCGCAGCCTGGAACAAAGTGTTCTATGATCCACCCAAGGAAGTACGCAACCCCAATTTCTCGATGCAAGACATGTGTAACCCCACGTGGCTTCCTTTCCAAACAACCGTTCATCTCAGGCCTTACGAAATCATGAGAGCAATGCGCTCTCGCAAAGATGAAGACACAGGTCGCACCGCCACTTTTGACCTTGGGAAGGTGTATTCCAGCTGTGACATGTTTCTTCTGAGGACATGCAGAGAACTCGAAGGAGAATGGTTGGATTATCTCGCTCACAGGTACAACATGCCCGTGATTCCGGTCGGTTTGGTTCCACCGTCCATACAGATAAGGGATGTTGGAGAAGAAGACAAAAACCCCGACTGGGTCAAAATCAAAGAGTGGTTGGACTCGCAAGAGTGCTCGTCCGTGGTGTACATTGCTTTCGGGAGCGAGTTGAAGCTGAGTCACGAAGACGTGACCGAGTTGGCTCATGGCATTGAGATTGCAAAGTTGGCTTTCTTTTGGGCTTTGAAAGAGGATTCGGTGGAGTTGCCGGAGGGGTTTGAGGAGAGAACAAAGGATCGTGGGTTTGTTTGGAGGAGTTGGGCACCCCAGACTAAGATCTTAGGCCATGCAGCTATTGGGGGGTGCATCACTCACTGTGGCACCAACTCTCTGGTTGAAATGCTTAATTTTGGGCATGTTCTTGTGACTCTTCCGTATTTGCTAGACCAAGCTCTGTTTTCAAGGGTTTTGGAAGAAAAGAAAGTGGCAATTGAGGTGGCAAGGAGTGAGGAAGATGGGTCCTTTACGAGGGAGTCTGTGGCCAAGACATTGAGGTTTGTAGTTGTGGATGAGGAAGGGAGTGTTTACAGGAAGAACGCCAAAGAAATGGGAAAGATTTTCAGTTCCAAAGATCTTCACAATCAGTACATCGATGATTGCATTCTTGCTCTTCAGAACTACAACCCTCCTTCCAACACTTGACCAATTCACTTTCTTCGCCTTCTCTCTACTGTGCTTTTCTCTTATATTTCTGCAAATGCTTAACTTTCTCGTTCAGTATTTCAATTCTCTGTCTTTTTTTTTTTTTTTTTTTTTTTTTTTTTTTACTTTTTGACGAAGTGAAACGAGAAGAAGGAGAAATGAATGGTTGTATGTTACAACTTTGTCTTGGGTTTGCATGCTGTATTCAATCTTTGAAGTTTAAATAATAAATTGCAATTGAGCAGACAATAGTCTATAAGACAGAAGGTCGATCAGTGGGTCTCATAACAACAGTGTTATTACGCATTGGTATATGCAACAATTTAGTTTCAAACTCGCAATCCAAATTACCTAATTTCTTATATTCTTTATTCTTTTTCAATGTTTATTTACCTGTGATATGATAAAGAAAACAAAATATATAATGATTTAGATAAATGATAAATAAAATTGACACAGATAGAAAGTGTGAAGTGAGAGCTGACAGAAAATTTTAAATTTTTGAGACTTGAGAGGCCTCGGGTGGTGGGATCAGTTGGAGAACCTGAGAAACTTTATTTTGGTTTGAGTTTTTCTTAGGTGGTGAAGAACAGGTGTTGGCGGCATAACTTTGTAGGCATGCAAGTTGACAGCTGTGACTCTTCATTGATGTTCACCACAGATACTAAAAATGAAATGTACTGTATTTTGCACCATCACCACCTTACTCCATGTCACTGTGTCTTCATCCATGGCTTACCCTTTTGTCTACACTTTTTTTCTTTCTCACTATTTCTAAACAATAATTTGTCTTTCCTACAAAGATTTTAAGATTTAGAATTTAAAATTTTATATAAAAATTAAATAAATTTCAAGAAGTTTACCATCATTCGAACATATTGTTGAATGACTTTGGTAAAGTTAATAATTTAAATATAGTAGTTTATTTGCGTTGCTTATAAACTTTTGACTAATATATATTAGTTTATTTATGAGTTTCTACCTTCTATTATAAATTCAGTTTCCATGTAATTATCATAGAAGTTTTAGATATTTTTAGACGAAGTTCTATATATGTATATCACTTAAATGATAGAGATTTGAGTATGGAATTTGGTGCTTAAGTGTAAAAAAGAAAGAATGGAAGTTTGTTATATAAAGATATCTCATTCAAGGGTGTAATGTGGTTTAACTAAAAGAATCTATTGTGAGTTATGAGAAGTAATATTTTCAAGAGAGAATTTTGCTTAAACAATATATATATATAATTATTGAAAGCTAACTGTAATAAAATAACAAATTTGCTGTATTCTATAGGATGATCCCTCCGTCTGAGGTTCTTAGTCAATATACTTCTTTATTTTTCACAATTTAAATAATTACCTGTTACTTCATCTGAATGCTGTTTATTGAAATAATAAGAAGGATAATTCTTAAGTATTATTGCTAAAGAAAATTTAAAGAAATGCAAGAATGTATGTACATAAAAAGTTATTTTTATAATTTTTATTTATTTAACACAATAATATATATAATTAATAAAGAAATAAATTTTATAAATTTTATTGACTATAATAAAATAATTAAAAGATTTTTATTTTATGGTTTTTCAATAATATAAATATATATCTTAAACAAATTAATTACTGGATGAAAAAAACAAATATAAATAATTGAGAACAAAATTATTTCCGTAATCATATTCTTGTTAAAATGTTAATTATTTGTAGTAAAAACATAAAAACAATGAGTTCATATAGAGAAGAAAAACATGAAATTACAAACTTTTAGTATCACATCATGTTGTAGTAACTATTCTAACTCTTGATTATATTCTTGGATTTTACTTGTAGAATGAAAACATCAGAAAAAGTTTTACCAGGCCTTTTATACTGGACCCGTCAAAATGTTATAGCCAATTATAATGATATTTTTTAGCATTAAACGTATGTAACATGTCTAAACCCAAAGGATTTTGATTAATATTAATATAGATTTTTTCTAATTCAAATCACATTACATGAAAATTTCTATAATTTCATTTAAAAGAGAGTCAAATGAGTTATACGACTTTATTTATTTTTATATTAAATTAAAATATTAGATTAAAATCATGTACCTTTAACACGATTTGTGCATTAGATCACATTCTTTAGTTTTAATCTACTCTTCTTTAGTTTTAATGTACATTTTCTATAGTTAGAGTATTATCTAAAAAAAGTGCTTGATATATAGTATAAAACTTTTATACGAAAATATGATTTGACAAATTAAAATTTAACAGTGTATGATTGAGAAATAAATAAAACGATAAGTATAGTTTCTTAGAAATTATAACAAAACAATATTAAAAATATAGAAATTAGTAAATAAATGTAACAAAAATTAATTTTTTTGGAGAGTATAGAATTGATCTCAAAATGAAGCTAATAATGAAAATTGTAATATGAATATCGTTAGACTACACATAAAAATAATTTATCTATCAGAGGAAGTTCAAACAAATAACAAATATTGATATGTAATTGCATAAAATTAATAAGTTAATTTTCATGCTATCTCTAATCACACTTCTTAATTATAATAGTTTGTTATATTGTTAACATATATTATTTTGTTATAATTTTATAATAAAATTACGTATAGGTCTTAATTGTTTTAATAATTAAACAATAATAATTTTTATACATTTCACAAATAATAATTTTAGATAAACAATTAATAATAACATTAATATTTCTTATATAAAATCACATGCATTAATATTAACATAAATAATTTGTTAGTTCAACTATGAATTAGCATATTATGAAAGTTGGCAATTCATTCAAAGAAACACAGTGGATAAATGAAATTAAACTCAGCCTCTCAAGTTGTTGTATAGTTTAAAGGTTCCTTCCTATTTTCATATTTTCTTTGTAAAGCTAATAACCCCTTCTTATATAAAGACAAAAGTTTACCTCTTTCCTTTTTATATATTTACACGTTGTGTGCCTTTCATGCATGACAAAACAAAAAAGAAGCCACCAGAATGTCCAACCATTCAATAATTCTGTTCCTTTCACTTCACTTTGAGCTATGAGTGAATATCACTCCTGTTGGATCACGGGTGCCACCATTGTAAGTGGTTATTAGCTTGGCACATGTATTCCCCTCAAAACTTTGGTGGGTCAATGAATGAGTCCCACATTGCAATTAATGCACTGTTCATCATGCACATGCCACATTGAAATGATCACTCCCCTCTTGTCCCAATTTCAGTAATTTTGTGACATCGAATTTCTCAACCTCCCAAATTGAGGCATTCATGAAAAAACATAAACAATGAAAACCGACCACATGGGATATGACTTCCCCTTTTATTTTAACCTTTTATATTTCATTATCATCTACAAATATGTGTCTCATGAACTTTGACCGTGTTACACACCCTCTTCCAAAACTGATTGATCTCAAAGATGGACATACTAGGAGGAACCAAGAAGCCACATGCTCTTCTCATTCCATTTCCATCACAAGGTCACATAAATCCATTTCTCAAACTAGCAAAGCTCCTCCACACCAAAGGCTTCCACATAACCTTTGTCAACACTGAATTCAATCACCAACGCCTCCTCAAGTCTAGAGGCTCCGATGCCCTCAATGGCCTAACAGATTTCCGCTTTGAGGCCATTCCTGATGGTCTCCCTCCCACCAACATGGATGCAACTCAAAGCATCCCGGCTTTGTGTGACTCTACCAGAAACAATTCTTTGGTGCCCTTCTGCAACCTTATCTCAGAACTTAATCACTCTCATGATTCTCCTCCAGTAACTTGCATTGTATCAGATGGTGTCATGTCCTTCACACTCAAGGCTTCTCAGCAATTTGGGCTACCCAACGTCCTCTTTTGGACTCACAGTGCTTGTAGTTTCATGTGCTTCAAAGAATGTAAGAATCTCATGGACAAAGGACTGACACCACTTAAAGGTAAGGAACATATATTTTCACTCTAACTTTATTCAAATTAGTATATTCTTTTTCATTATGGTCTTGTTTTTCAGATGCAAGCTATCTGACTAATGGGCATCTAGACACTGTCATAGACTGGATCCCTGGCATGAAGGATATCACTCTGAGGGATCTTCCTGGCATCTATCGTACCACAGATCCAAATGATATACTTTTGGACTTTGTGGTCGAACAAATTGAAGCAACTTCAAAAGCTTCGGCTGTTATTCTTCCAACTTTTGATGCCTTGGAGCATGATGTGCTCGATGCACTCTTCACAATGTTTCCTAAACTATACACCATAGGCCCACTGGAGTTGCTCCTTGATCAAACTTCAGAGAGCAAATTTGATTCAATAAGATGTAATTTGTGGAAGGAAGAGTCCGAGTGTCTCAAATGGTTGGATTCACAGCAGCCCAACTCCGTTCTCTATGTGAATTTTGGCAGTGTTATAGTCATGAGACACCAACAACTTGTTGAGTTGGCCTGGGGACTATCAAATAGCAAGAAAAAGTTTTTGTGGGTGATTAGGCCTGATTTAGTTGAGGGTGAGGCCCCAATCTTGCCACCTGAAATTGTAGAAGAAACCAAAGATAGAGGTCTATTGGTGGGTTGGTGTCCACAAGATCAAGTTTTGAAGCACCCAGCAGTTGCAGGGTTTTTAACTCACTGTGGTTGGAATTCCACGCTTGAAAGCATAACAAATGGGATTCCTTTAATCTGTTGCCCCTTTTTCAATGATCAAATTCTTCAGCGCAAGTACATTTGTCGTGAATGGGCTTGTGGTATGGAGATGGACAGTGATAATGTTATGAGGGAGGAAGTGGAAAAGCTTGTGAATGAGTTATTGGAGGGTGAGAAGGGTAAGGAGATGAAGAAAAATGCAATGGAGTGGAAGAAAAAGGCACAAGAAGCTACCAACACTAGTGGTTCATCCTTTCTGAATTTGGAAAAACTGGTGAACGAAGTCTTGCTTTCCAAGAGTTAGGCTGCAAGAAACTAAATTGACATATATTTAGTTTAGCAGTTACAAGTTGTTATTTATATCAAATATTGTTGTAATGCTATCTTCTAGAGATAGTTTGAATGAGTGGTTCCCAATGGTGTTAATGTGGGATTCGATATTATGTCTCTCTCATGAATGCTCTACGTTTCTTTGAATGATTTTGGAGATGTTGACGAATATATCTCAGAAATTACATACAAAAATTGATTAAGAACGACGTTAATTTTTATTTAAAATATATTTGGTGACAAACTAGTACGAGGTTTCATCCATACTAATTCACATCCATCCGCGAGAACCCCCAACTCATTAAAAAATTATTGTTTTTCCACGTTTAAAGCTGTTTCTCACATGGGTGTGTCAGGATATTGAGAATCTTTACCTATATTTGGACTAAGTCAACGACATGCACAGTTTTTTTTTGTCTGTGCATGTTATATAACTCGTAAAGAACAAGTCATTTGGATCTGAAAATCAAATGCCCGATATTATAAGACCATGCATTTTTTGTGGTAAGAATGACTCTATCCATTTTATTATTGGTACTTAAGGGGAATAAAATAAAAGCTGCGTGCTTCTCATGCCACTACTGTCTCTTTCCATTTTTTTGGTGAGGAAGAAGCTCTTCCTCTTTGATTCATTTTTCCTTATATAGAACACAACGCGGATACCATCTCTTCCTTACACAGAAAAAAGGTAAAGATGGATCACTCAGTTTCGGATTCATCCAATGCTAAAACTGGTAAGCCTCTTCATGTTGTGATGTTCCCATGGCTAGCCATGGGTCACGTATACCCCTGCTTCGAGGTTTCCAAGATCCTCGCACAAAAGGGTCACTATGCCACTCTCGTATCCACCCCTAAGATAATAGATCGCTTACCTAAACTCCCTCAAACCTTATCACCATTTGTGAAGCTAACCAAATTGCCCTTATCTCCCCACATCGACCAAAACCATCTCCCAAAAGATGCTGACTCTACAATGGACATTCCCTCCAACAAACTCTATTACCTCAAACTAGCCTATGATGCTCTCCAACAACCTATGGCTCAACTACTCAAAACTTCAAATCCTGATTGGGTTTTCTATGATTTTGCAGCCAGCTGGATACCCCAACTAGCCAAAAACCTCCACATTTCTTGTGCCTATTTCAGTCCCTGCCCCGCGTGGAGCATATGCTTCTTTGACACACCAAAACAACAACTTGGTGATGCTGCCGCCAACAGAACAAACCCTGAAGACTACTATGGCCCTCCCAAGTGGGTTCCTTTCCCTACAAATATTGGCCTAAGACCGTACGAGGTAAGGAAGTTGTTAGAAGATGTCAAAGTTAACGAGACTGGTGCCTCACCTGTTTTTGATCTGAACGAAGCAAATTCTGGTTGTGACATGTTTGTCATCAGAAGTAGTAGAGATCTTGAGCAAGAGTGGTTGGATTATCTTGCCGAGTTTTACCACAAGCCTGTGGTTCCTGTGGGGTTGCTTCCACCAATGCAAGTGATGGATTCTGAAGAGGAAGACAATAGCCCTGATTGGCTTCAAATCAAGGCGTGGTTAGATTCACAGAAAGGGTCATCAGTGGTGTACATTGCATTTGGGAGTGAGGTGAAACTGAGCCAAGAAAACCTCAATGAACTGGCTCTTGGCATCGAGCTTTCTGGTTTGCCTTTCTTCTGGGTTCTGAGGAAGGGGTCAGTTGAGTTGCTGCCAGAAGGGTTTGAGGATCGGATCAAAGATTGTGGGGTTGTGTGGAAAACATGGGCACCCCAGCCCAAGATTTTGGCTCATGCCTCCATTGGAGGTTGCTTGACTCACTGTGGTTCTGGTTCAATGATCGAAAATCTGTACTTTGGACACGCGCTTGTGATGTTGCCGTTCTTACTAGACCAAGCATTATATTCAAGGGTGATGGAAGAGAAGAAAGTGGGAATCGAGATTCAGAGGAACCCGCAAGATGGATCGTTCACAAGGAGCTCCGTGGCTGAGGCATTGAGATTGGCAATGGTGAAGGAGGAGGGAAGTGTTTACAGGAAAAATGCTAAAGAAATGGGCAAGAAATTTAGCAATAAAGAGCTCCATAATCAATACATTCAAGATTTCATTGTTTCCCTTCAAACTACTACTATACATATAAATTAAATAATGGATTTTTTTTTTCTTGCTGCATGAAATAAACTAGTTGGTTTGAATGATCATTAATTTCATCATAGTTAAACTTGGAGAGAATATAAAAAATAATAATTTTAAAAAATAGAGGGACTTATTATACTATTTTTTTATTATGAAATCACATACTTTTTTTTCTATTTCTACTTTATTGAATAACTAAACCTCAATTTTATTTTTTTCACTTATATTTTTAATTTTATTTTTGTCTATTTTCATTATCCTTAATTTCTTTTTTTGGGAACCGAACAAACAAAATAGTACATTAATTCTGAAGGATCCCATAAACAGTTGCGGCTTCCCACAAAATAATATGGAAGAGAAAAAGAAAGGGAAGTGTGGAAGTGGAACGTAGAGAGACGGTGCACCGAAATATTAAATTAAACTAAATTAATGACTAGTTTAGGTTTAAAAAAATTGAGCTCTAATTTAAAAAACTGAATTAAAACTATTTTATAATTTAGTTTAAAAAAATTAACATTAAAAAGAATGATTTAGTGTATTATTCAAATTATTGTTCAATTTACTATTTTTTGGATGATTTTCTAATTGTAGTTTTTTTATCAGTAAAATTTAATTGTTAAAAATTATTTTAATACTAAGAATATAGTTCAGTAGATTAATAACTACACTGTATAGCTGAAAACAATGATTGCCTTTGGTTAAATAACTTTTTTTTGGGATGTTACATGTGATTTATTTATAACTACTCTTTATTAAAAGTCCTATGGTTAGACGTTCAGAAAAGATATTTTTTTTTTTTTTCGAAGTTCTACTTATAATCAGTTTTGTTCATACCTTTAGGCGGCTTTACCAACTTCCTAATCACCTTCTTCTACAGAGAATTCATCTTCTGATGCATGACAAAATCCAAGCAAAATCCAAATTTAAACATATCAATTACAAAGTAAAAATTTCAATCTAACATACCTTTGAGTAAAAAAAAAATCTAGGCATTTTTATCCAGGGAGTTCACAAACTCAAATAAAAGCCAAAATTCACTCAATAATTAAAAGTAAACCTTAGTGCATCAAATCAATAACAATACTTCTGAAAAAAAAATAATCAAAATCGATGTTAACATAACTAATTATTATTCGTACAAACTAAAAGCATTTTTTGTTATCGTTAATTAAAAAAATCAATTAATATTAGTTAAAAAATTTACAACTAAAAATAAAATAATATTAACAGAGATCGATTAATAATTATCCATCAATATTAATATTTTTGAATTATTAATAATTATTTAATATTTAACTAACTTTTTACATTTGATAATAATTGAAATATTTAATTAAAATAATATTTTATAAATTTAAATTATTTTATCTAAATAAAATATTAAAAAAATATTTTAAAATAAAGCCAAATCAAATCCAATTAGCATTTATGAAATTTTCAATTCAAAGGTAAGCTAACTACACATAACATTATTATTACCCAGTTCCTATGTAATTTGTAAGTAGATTTCACTATAAAAGAAACTTTTTTATTAAATCATAAATTGGGTCAAATATAAATTAAAAAAATAATTTACTTTTTATATTATACTAGGTCGTAGGTCGTGGTCTCATTGGAGAAAAATAAAAACAAACTGAAAATAAAACGAAAACACAAAATATTTATAAATTGGTTACTTAATTATTGAGGGAATCCAAGTAAAACGAAAATAAAAGTAGATAACGTGTCATTTATATATATATATATATATATATATATATATATATATATATATATATATATATATATATATATATATATATATATTATTGTGTATTTGTAAATAATACTTTAAAAAAATATATAATTGTTTAGAGTTGAGATAGTACAAAAGCTCCTTAAAATAAATTGAGTTGCTTGTAAGTAACTTTTATTTACAAACAATAAATATTATTTTATTAGTGGGTTATGTGAAGAATGATAAATGAGTAGATAAAAAGAAACATTAACATATCAACAAAACAAAATAGTAAAAGCATTAGAAAGAAAAAAAATCATAAATCAAGATATAAAATGAATAAAGCTAAAAATCATACAACAACAAAAATTACAAAATGAACTGAAAAAGAAATGTTTTAGTATGAATTTGGAACGCTCTAATCTACACATCAAATACTACAATCTAGATGTTGGATGTTCATTAATTTTCTAATGAAAAAATTCAATATGTTTCTCACAATAAATAAATAATTTATATTGTTGTATATTATAATTAAGTATAAAAACTATATAAAATAATAAGTTGTTTTGAGTTATTTAAAATTTTGTGTATTGAAATAAAATTGAGTCTAAGTTGTTTGAGAATAATGTAACACGATAAGATTCATATATTATATTTTTTAATTAGGAAGCAACTAATGTGATTTACTTAAGTTTTTTCTTTTTTTTTTTAACCTCAACAAGCCAATTTCCTTTATAGAGTTTGAAGGATAATGGTTACACAAGTCATGGTTTCTTCCACAATATAATATAAGTTATGTATTGCAATTAGGTATGCATATGCCATATTTTATTAATTTAACTTAGACACCATATTTCTTAATTCAACTTAAACACCATATTTATTATTTCAACTAGCGTATTGATATTGATATTTATTGTTTTTTTTATCAGCCATGTTGATGTTGATTGTAAATGGAAGATAATATAAATATTAAGTTATATATTAAGTTTTCTCTTTTAGTTGACGACGAAGAGAAGCATCTGTTTATAGCAAATTATTTGTAAATGAATTTTAAAGTTTGTTAATATTTTAAAAGTACATGTTAAATTTTTCTGTATTCTGATTTTTTTTACTAATTTAATTTAGTTAACTTGTATTAGATTTATAATAAAAATTTGGTATTATTGAACATTTTTTCCAATAAAAAAGTTATAATAGACGTTATTATATGCAGTAACGTCATATTAGAGGTTATTATATATTCTTGAAATACTTATATAAAAAAATATATTATAATAGAGTGTTATATTTAAATGAATAATATATTTATTAATCTTTCTAAAATTCTTTATCTTATTATTTTTATATTATTATTTAGAGATAAAAAAATCTTTATAAAATACTTTAATAGTGACTAAATTTAAATAAGAAATTTTAATACCACATTCAACTTAAAATATTAAGAAATAAGTCTGTAAGTATTTTCTTTTTTTTAACACATTTCTATCATATTTTAATCCGACATCTCTCGTTCTTCTACTACAACTTTGTGTTCAAACTCCTTGCGCAAGTTTCTATATAAATACATCTCACACATTTATATTGATATACTTAAAAAGGTTTATGATTGAACTTGGGTAAGTTTTTATATGAGTGCATGTCACACTCCTATAACAATGTTTCAGCATGTAGTACAATTTTTCATATAAATATATTGATTAAATGATGTGTAAATATATTTATTAAATGATGTGGATACAACCATAATTAAAAAATTGTTTCCATATTCATAATTTTAAGTTTAATATTTTTTTACAGCAAAATATAAACTTATAAAAAATATGAAATTCAAACACCCTCAAACATAATATCAATGCATTAAAAAATTTACGTACTAACTTCTAAATTATAATTAAACTCAATATAACTTAACTTTAAATATCGTCAACTAATTTAAGTAATAAATATTAATCAATAAAAAATGATAAAAAAATAAATAACAAATCAAAATAAAAATAAACACAAAACACGAAATCAACAAGAGGCGTGGAAGCAGAAGTGACGAGAATAGTGCTGAACAATAGCCATAGAATATAGCAAAAAAATCACCAATAACGAGGACAGGACCAATCAACAAAACCGTTGTTGTTGTTTGCTTGAAAAATTTAATTTATTTACAAAACTGTTTCGACGTCTTTACGACAATGACTTTAAAATCGTTGTTAATTAAAGTTGTAATATCCAAAATTTTACACTAATATAGAGTTACAGTCCTGTGATAAAATCTTCTAGTATAATTTTTACAGGAAGATATCTTTTTCACTTTTAGATGGATACCACTAGAACTCTATAATATAAACAATTGTCTTAAACACCATCAGAAAACCGATGTGTGCCACGAGGCCCTCGCGGCTGTTATTTTATTTTCTATTATTAATATTTTCTGTCGGTTACATAGACATAAAAATAGAGAAAAACATAAGCTAAAAATATACACAGAAAAAAAAAAATCAAACGTTGACGTGTTTCACAGACAAAAATAGAAAGAACTTTTTCTTAAACTTAATGAATTTGATAAAAAAGAATTAAATAGTATACATATATATCAAGATCCCTTTAACACTCCAACATTCAATTTTATTTGTACTTATTTTTTTAATTTGTGTTATTTTTCTATTTTTATTTTCCGTTATAAAATGGAAATAAAATAATAGCCTCGCGGACCTCGTACATGTTTTTTTTTTTTTCGTCATGTGTTCTGGACAAATCATTTATGGATATGGATGGTCTGCAGTTTTAGAACTAAATCACACCCACATGCATTTTGATCCAACGGTGTTTGTACCAAAAGTTATTCATTTTGTTTTTTAGAACTAAATCACACCCACGTGCATTTTGATCCAATGGTGTTTGTACCAAAAGTTATTCATTTTGTTTTTTTAGAAATAAAATTTGGTGTTTTAAGGGTTAAGATTTATGCAGCATAAAAGTTAAACTGCACAGGATGTTATAACTTCGTAGTGACCACGTGGAGGAAATGTAATAATATTATATCAGAGGCGTGGTGCACGTTAGACTTGTTTTTTCTTTGCTTTTCTATAGTCTCAGAGGAAAACAAGTAGAAGATAAAGAACTACGTAATTAACACAATTTTTCTGCTAGAAAATAAATCTTTGCTAACGTTCGATCTTCATCCTCTCCCATTATATATCATCCCTGTCTCAGAAGTAGTTAACACAGAAAAAACTGGAATCGAAGCCAAGTGAAAGGAAATCACACTTACGTGCTGATGGATTGTGTTGGTCCAGTTTCGGCTCATGCAAATGGCAATGGAAAAGTTGAGAAACCTCTTCACATTGCCATGCTCCCGTGGCTGGCCATGGGTCACATATATCCATACTTCGAGTTGGCCAAGATTCTTGCTCAGAAGGGTCATCATGTCACCCTCATAAACAGCCCCAAAAACATTGATCGCATTCCCAAAGCCCCCAAAAGCTTACAACCATTCATTACATTGGTGAGGCTACCTTTGCCACACGTAGAGCATCTTCCAGAAGGCGCAGAGAGCACGATGGACATTCCCCCCACCAAGAACTGTTTCCTCAAGAAGGCTTATGATGGCCTCCAAGACCCTGTTGCTGAGTTGCTCAAAACTTCGAAGCCTGATTGGGTTTTCTACGACTTTGCAGCTGCTTGGGTCGCCCCAATAGCTAAGACCCTCAACATTCCTTGTGCACATTACAATATCACCCCAGCTTACAACAAAGTCTTCTTTGATCCACCCAAGGACAAAATGAAGGATTACTCCATTGAAAGCATATGTGGCCCTCCCACTTGGCTTCCTTTCCCCACAACGATTCGTCTCAGGCCTTATGAGTTCTTGGCAGCATTGCAGCGTAATAAAGACGAGGAGACAGGGGAAAAGGCTGATTTTGATCTCAAAAAAGCATATTCCAGCTGTGACATGTTTCTTCTCAGAACCTCTAGAGAGCTTGAGGGAGAGTGGTTAGATTATCTTGCTGACAACTACAAGGTCCCTGTGCTACCAGTGGGGTTGCTTCCACCGTCCATGCAGATAACAGATGCTGAAGAGGAAGATGAAAACCCTGACTGGGTCACAATTAAGGAGTGGTTGGACGCAAAAGAGTCATCTTCAGTGGTGTACATTGGATTTGGGAGCGAGTTGAAGCTGAGTCAGGAAGACCTCACTGAGTTGGCTAATGGCATTGAGCTTTCAGGGTTGCCTTTCTTTTGGGCTCTAAAGAACCTGAAAGAGGGGGTGCTTGAGTTGCCAGAGGGGTTTGAGGAGAGAACGAAGGATCGTGGGATTGTTTGGAAGAGTTGGGCACCTCAGCTTAAGATCTTAGCACATGAGGCAATTGGGGGATGTATGAGTCACTGTGGTTCTGGTTCTGTGATTGAGAAGCTTCATTTTGGGCATGTGCTTGTGACCCTCCCTTATTTGCTTGACCAAGCCCTGTTTTCAAGGGTGATAGAAGAAAAGAAAGTGGGGATTGAGGTGCCAAGGAGCGAGAAAGATGGGTCCTTTACAGGGGACTCTGTGGCCAAGACATTGAGGTTTGCAATTGTTGATGAGGAGGGAAGTAGCTTAAGAAAGAATGCAAAGGAGATGGGGAAGCTTTTCAGTTCGGAAGAACTTCACAATCAATACATTGATGATCTCATTTCTGCACTTCACAAGTATAGGATTTCTTCCAGCACTTAAGCAGTGTCTATGCCTTCTATTTTATCAATTTCCCCTTCTATTATCTGCTTTTTCTCTTGTAACAAAGGAATGTGAGTTGTTAAATTTAATTTCAACTTCATTTCTGGCTATAATGTGACTTTAAGAAGGATTTGACATTTAATAAATTTTTACATCTATTCTATATTTGTTATTTCATCCTTATTTTTTTTTTCTAAATTCAAAATTTTATTTTTATAATGATTATATCACTTAAAAAGAATGGTTAAATGTGAGTTATTAAATGAATCGTGGAAGATATAAAGAAACTTCATTTCTCTTATTTTTGTTGGAGTGTGAATTTATTTATTTATGTATTTATTTTCATATGTTTTTAAATGTAAAATTAATATAAGTGGTTAATTAAATATAATATCTGAATAAATAAGTATATTTTTAAGTAGTTTATCATGTTCATATAAATAGTTTGTTATGTTTATATAAGTGGTTAATTGAATATGACATCTGAATAAATAAGTGCATGTCTAAGTGGTTTACCATGTTCATATAAGTGATTTGTTATGTTTATATAAGTGGTTAATCGAGTATGACATTTGAATAAATAAGTACATGTCTAAGTGGTTTGTCATGTTTATATAAGTGGTTAAATGACTATTACATCTGAATAAATAAGTACATATCTAAGTGGTTTGTTATGTTTAAATAAGTGATTTGCTTGTTTAAATAAGTGGTTAACTGAGTATGATATATGAATAAATAAGTACATATCTAAGTTGTTTACCATGTTCATATAAGTGGTTTGTCGTGTTTATATAAGTGGTTAACTGAGTATAACATCTGAATAAATAAATACATGTCTAAGTGGTTTGTCATGTTTATATAAGTGGTTAACTAAGGATAACATCTGAATAAATAAATACATGTCTAAGTGATTTAACATGTTCATATAAATAGTTTGTCATGTTTATATAAGTAGTTAAGTGAGTATGACATCTGAATAAATAACTACATGTCTAAGTGATTTACCATGTTGATATAAGTGGTTTGTCATAATTATATAGGTGGTTAACTAAGGATGACATCTGAAAAAATACGTCTAAATGATTTATCATGTTTAAATAAGTGGTTTGCCATAAAAAACCCAATAAAAAATATAATTAACTCGATTGGCCTAAATGGTTAGCTCAGTAATAATTTAGATACATGAGTTGTAATTTTACATTTGAAAAAGTACTTTGTATATATAACAAAAGGAAATGTTTTCCCTCTCTTTCAATGATGCAACATGTAACACTTAAAAATATTAAATGAAAGTTAAGTAAAGAATGATGTGAAAGTATCATTATACGAAATATGGATCCACGTAGAAATCTATAATATAAACAATTGCCTATAGAAAGGAATGTGCCTCCCACGCCCATGTGAAACTTTAGTCTAACCCTCTCACGTGTTGACAGACCCTCTCACATGTTGACAGATAATACATAGTAAGGCAATTACTTAAAATATGGATATTCAGACAGCACATAGTTTTAAACCGTTGACTATCCATGCATTAATTATATGTACCACATTACTTAAACACCATCACAAAAGCATAATTTAAAAAATACCCAGAAAATAAAATAAAATTTTCACGCGTTTCACGGGACAAAATAGAAAGAAGGTTTTCGTTCCTCTCGTTGTCTTGGTCGATAAAAACAAAAAGATCTTCATCCTCTCCCATTGCTGCCGAGTATAAATCATCGTTGTGTCGTAGGTAGTTAACACAGAAAAAACTGGTATCGAAGCCAAGTGAAAGGAAATCACACTTACGTTCTGATGGATTGTGTTGGTCCAGTTTCAGCTCATGCAAATGGCAATGGAAAAGCTGAGAAACCTCTTCACATTGCTATGCTCCCGTGGCTGGCCATGGGTCACATATCTCCATACTTTGAGTTGGCCAAAATTCTTGCTCAGAAGGGTCATCATGTCACCTTCATAAACAGCCCCAAAAACATTGATCGCATTAATCCCAAAGCCCCCAAAAACTTACGACCCTTCATTACATTGGTGAGGCTACCTTTGCCACAAGTAGAGCATCTTCCAGAAGGCGCAGAGAGCACGATGGACATTCCCCTCACCAAGATATGTTTCCTCAAGAAGGCTTATGAAGGTCTCCAAGACGCCGTTGCTGAGTTGCTCAAAACATCGAAGCCTGATTGGGTTTTCTACGACTTTGCAGCTTTTTGGGTCGCGCCAATAGCTAAGACCCTCAACATTCCGTGTGCACATTACCATATAATGCCAGCTTGCAACATAGGCTTCTTTATTCCACCCAATGACAAAATGAAGGATTACTCCATTGAAAGCATATGTGGCCCTCCCACTTGGCTTCCTTTCCCCACAACGCTTCATCTCAGGCCTTATGAGTTCTTCAGAGCATTGCAGTCTATTAAAGACGAGGAGACAGGAGAAAAGGCTCATTTTGATCTCCGCAAAGAATATTCCAGCTGTGACATGCTTCTTCTCAGAACCTCCAGAGAGCTTGAGGGAGAGTGGTTAGATTATCTTGCTGACGACTACAAGGTCCCTGTGGTTCCAGTGGGGTTGCTTCCACCATCCATGCAGGTAAGAGATGCTGAAGAGGAAGATGAAAACCCTGACTGGGTCACAATTAAGGAGTGGTTGGACACAAAAGAGTCGTCTTCAGTGGTGTATATTGGATTTGGGAGCGAGTTGAAGCTGAGTCAGGAAGACCTGACTGAGTTGGCTAATGGCATTGAGCTTTCAGGGTTGCCTTTCTTTTGGGTTCCAAAGAACCTGAAAGAGGGGGTACTTGAGTTGCCAGAGGGGTTTGAGGAGCGAACGAAGGATCGTGGGATTGTTTGGAAGAGTTGGGCACCCCAGACTAAGATCTTAGGTCATGGGGCAATTGGGGGATGCATGAGTCACTGTGGTGCTAGTTCTGTGATTGAGAAGCTTAATTTTGGGCATGTGCTTGTGACCCTTCCTTATTTGCTTGACCAAGTCCTGTCTTCAAGGGTGATAGAAGAAAAGAAAGTGGGGATTGAGGTGCCAAGGAGCGAGAAAGATGGGTCCTTTACAGGGGACTCTTTGGCCAAGACATTGAGGTTTGCAATGGTTGATGAGGAGGGAAGTAGTTTAAGAAAGAATGCAAAGGAGATGGGGAAGCTTTTCAGTTCCAAAGAACTTCACAATCAATACATTGATGATCTCATTTCTGCACTTTACAAGTACAGGATTTCTTCCAGCAATTAAGCAGTGTCAATGCCTTCTATTTTCTTAATTTTCTCTTCTATCATGTGCTTTTTCTGCTATTTCTCTTGTAACAAAGGAATGTGGCTTTAACAAGCTTTTCTAGCAAGGACTAGAAGAGTTGTTAAAATTTCATTTCAACTTTATTTCTGGGAATAATGTGACTTTAAGAAGGTTTTGAGATTTAATAAATTTTTACATCTATTCTATATTTGTTATTTCATCCTTCATCTTTTTTTTTTAAATACAAAATTTTATTTTTATAATGATTATATCACTTAAAAGGTGAATGGTTAAATGTGAGTTGTTAAATGACTCGTGGAAGATATAAAAAAACTTCATTTCTCTTATTTTTGGTCGAATGTGAGATTTATTTATTTATGTATTTATTTTCACATGTATCTAAATGTAAAATTAATAATGTTATTAATAATAGTCAAGTGACTCACAGAAGAATTATTTAATTTTAAAATGTAGATAAATAACCTAATTAAAGTTAATTTAAGGATTAATTGAATTTTGCATAATGAGGGGTGCATCATGGATACCCACTACCATTTAATGATTTCTTAATTAACAATCAAATGAAGCTCATAATTTTATTGAGTAACCCACCTTCTTTTCTACTCTTTGAAAGTCAAAGTTACTTAACTTTAAAACTGTAATGAATATATTGGTATCCCCTACTATCTTATCATATAAATTTTTTAGAAAGTTGAAACAAAAGGAACAAAAGTAGAACACTCCCAATAAAAACAGAATAAATAATAGGCAACAGTCTTTTTGTTCAATTGAATTTCAAAGAATATAATGGTGTTAAAATTTGTTTTAGAACCATTTGCACTTGACAATCACTATTACAAAGGAAGGACGAGTGTTGTCATGTAAGGTAGGCTCCATACTCCAAAACCCATAAATCAAGAATTACAGAACAAGAAAAAGAATCCTATTAGAAGAACGAAAGACACATTATAGATTTACTACATCTCACTAAAAGAAAAATCGCATTTACCTACAATAAAAATTTATACAGAATAAACAAAATTCATACGTAATTTAGAATTATTTACAAATTATATACGGATAAAAATCCGTATATAATATAGTCGTAGATAATTTACATACGGATATTACATATAAATTTTTACATACAGATTTTTCCGTATGTAAATACAAAATAATTTTTAAAATAAATTATTTATTATTACGATTATTATATTTTTATTATTACTATTTGTATTATTATTATACTTCTATTATTATCAATCTTATTATAAATAACATTTATATTATTATTAATCCCAAAGTGTTGAGAAAAGAATTCCAACCCAAGTCCTTCAACATACATACACAAGTCATAACCACCACCAACATCAAATTTGCAGTCATATACTCATTGTTATTATTCTTATAGTGACCCTTGTTATCATTATTTTTGTCAATATTAGTAAATATAATATTAATAGTACTAAAATAATAATATTATTATTTTTAATATTAATAATAATAATAATCATATTATTGATAATGTTAATAATCATGTTAATATTAATATTAAAATAATAATATTATTAATTATATATATTAATAATATATATATACCAATTTTAATAATATTATTTATTTTTATTAATAATAATAATGTTAATGTAATTAATAATATTAGTAATAATATTAAAATAATAATAATAATGTTAATAATAATTATTATAATTTTGATAAAATTAATTATTAATATTATCTACGAAAAAAGTTGTAGGTAAATTACATATGGATTTAGATCCGTATATAAAATTTATATATAATAAATCCGTATGTAATGAATCCGTATGTAAGATCTGTAGATAATTACATACAGATTTGAATCCGTATGTAATTATATACGAATTTGTATTGTATCCGTAGGTAATAAATCTGTATGTAATGAATCCGTATATAAAATTCGTATATAATAAATCTGTATATAAGATCCATATGTAATAAATTTGTATATAAAATTCATATGTAATAAATCTGTATATAATACTAAATTGACATACGGATAAAAATTTATATATAATAATTTATATGTAAATCAAGAATTTGTTGTAATGTCAAAAATTCATTATTTTTCCTTTTAAGTTTATTCTTATGAATAAGCCTTGTAGTTCTCTTTTCTTGTTTTCTCTCAGGACCCCATTTCTCAATACAAATTCAATATATGTTTGTTACAAAATAAATAACTCTTAGATATTAAATATATGTTTGTTACAAAAGAAATAACTCTTAGATATTAAATTATTATTGCAAATCTTATATATTTCTTAGCTTTTTGATCACAGATTCCATAAATTTTGATATTAGTTTCTTTCTATACTCTATAACTTTTTTGTACTTGATTCTTTACTTTTACTAAATAGACTTTGAAATAGAGATTCTACTTAGTGCTGAATAATTGTAGGACAAAATTCAGTTCTGCATGGTCAAATTACATAATGTGGGATCTAATGAAAACTTGATTTTGATTTTTCAATTTTTGATTTCCATATCACAATACAAATCAGAGAACTTTGTTACAGTTACCTCTGACTTAATCTTTTTAAGGAAACCAACGAGAAAAAGGGAAAATAAAAACAGTGCAGAGGATTTGAAGACGTGTTTCAAACCCTCACACTAATTGGATGATTTAAGTTTCCCATGTCATGGGAAGCCTTCCACTGTATCAGGAAATCATATTTGCTGATTGAAAAATAATTTTTTGATAACAACATATAACAACTGTACATATAACAACTGTTTTTAAGTGTATTATAATCATCGTAAAAGTAAAATTTTGTATTTATAAAGGAAAAGAAAAAAAAACAATAGTTGTTAAATAATTCTAAAATTTTTATTAAATATGAAAATATCATGATCATTCCTGATTTTAGCCACAAAGACCTCCATAATCAATGCATTCAAGATTTCATTGTTTCCCTTTAAACTACAACTATGCATATAAATTAAATGTATATCTCATCTCAGATTCTTTTTCCTGATCTGAAGTAAACTAGTTGGTTAATCAATTTCTTAAAACTTCTAGAGCGAATTAAGGCGATGATGATTCATTTCATCATGAAAGTTAAAAGCTAATATAAAAAATAATAATTTTAAAAAATAGAGAGAATTGTTATGCTATTTTTTATTATTAAATTACATTTTTTTTCTGTTTCTACTTTATTTTAAAAAAAAATTGAGCTCTAATTTAAAAAACTGAATTAAAACTATTTATAATTTAACATCAAAAAATTGAACAGTAAAAAGAATGATTTAGTGTATTATTCAAATTATTGTTGAATTTACTATTCTTTCGTATGATTGTAATTGTAGTTTTTTATCAGTAAAATTTAATTGTTAAAAATTATTTTAATATTAAGAATATAGTCCGGTAGATTAATAATTACCATGTATAGCCTGAAAAAGATGATTGTCCTTGGTTAAATAATTTTCTTTGGGATATTACATATGATTTATTTATAACTTACTACTCTTTATAAAACGTTCTTTCGTTAGACGTTTGAGAAATGATTTTTTTTTTCGAAGTTCTACTTATAATCAATTATATTCATACCTTGGCTTAACCAACTTTAAAATCACCTTCTTCTACATAGAATTCATCTTCTAATGCATGACAAAATCAAAGCAAAATCCAAATTTAAACTTACCAATTACAAAGTAAAAATCTCAATCTAACATACCTTTGAGTAAAAAAAAATCTAGGCATTTTGATCCAGGGAGTTCACAAACACAAATAAAAGCCAAAATTCACTCAATAATCAAAATTAAACCTTAGTGCATCAAATCAATAACAATACTTCTGAATAAATAATCACAATCGATGTTAACATAACTAATTATTATTCGCACAAACTAAAAGCAATTTTGATTAACGTTAATTAAAAAAATCAATTAATACATGTTAAAAATTTTCACAAGTGAAAAAATATCAATTCAAGAATATTAATATTGATGGATAATTATTAATCAATATTGATATTTTTGAATTATTAATAATTATTAATATTTCACTAACTTTTTACATTTCATAATAATTTAAATGATTTATTAAAAATAATATTTTATAAATTTAAATTATTTTATCTAAATAAAACATTTTAAAACATAAAAATAAATCCAAATCAAATCCAATTAACATTTATGAACTTTTCAATTCAAAGGCAAGCTAATTGTGCAGAACATTATTAGTACGCCAGTTCCTATATAATTTCTGAGGTAGATTTCAGTATGAGAGAATTTTTTTTATTAAATCATAAATTGGGTCAAATATAAATTAAAAAATAATTTTCTTTTGATATTATAGTAGGTGAATGATCTCATTAGAGGAACATAAAAACAAACTAAAAATAAAATGAAAACACAAAATATTTGTAAATTGGTTACTTAATTGTCCAGGGAATCCAAATAAACGAAAGCAAGGATAGATAACGTGTCAATATATATATATATATATATATATATATAAGTGATTTTTATTTACAAACAATAAATATTATTTGATTCGTGTGTTATGTGGAGAACAATAAATGAGTAGATAAAAAGAAACAATAACATATCAACAAAAAAAATACTAAAAGCAATAGAAAAAAAAGTTGATAAATCAAGAAAGAAAATGAATAAAGCTAAAAATCACAAAATAAAGAAAATCAGAAAATGAACTGAAAAACGTCTCAATCAAAACTTAAAATGTTTTAGTATGGATTTGGGACGCTCTAATCTAGACATCAAATACTCTGATCTTGATGTTGGATCTTGACGTGGGATAACTAAATTTTGATTAATTAATTTCTTAATGAAAAAATTTAATATTTTTCTCAAAATGAATAATTAATTTGTGTTGTTATACATTATAATTAAGTCTAAAAAATATATAAAATAATAAATTGTTTTGATATATTTAAAAATTTGTGTATTGGAATAAAATTGAGTATAAGTTGTTTGAGGGATTTAATATTTTTCTCACCGGTTTTTCTTATTTTGACTTCAACAAGCCAATTTCCGCTATATGATAATGTGTATATAAACGAACGTGCCTCCCACACCCATGTGAAACTTTACTCTAATCCCCTCACATGTTGACAGATAATACATAGTAAGGCAATTACTTAAAATATGGATATTCAGACAGCACATAGTTTTAAACCGTTGACTATGCATACATTAATTATATGTACCACATTACTTAAACACCATCACAAAACCTATCCCTTGCTGCTGTTATTTTATTTTCTATTATTAATATTTTCTGTCGGTTACATAGATATAAAAATCGAGAAAAGTATAAGTTAAAAGAATACCCAATTTCACAGGACAAAAACAGAAAGAACGTTTTCTAAAACTTAATGAATTTGATAAAAAAAGAAATACATAGTATGCATATATATCAAGAGCCGTTTAACACTCCAATATTTAATTTTATTTGTACTTATTTTTTTAGTTTATGTTTATTTTCTATTTTTATTTTCCGTTATGGATTTGTCGGCAGTTTTAAAACTAACCTCAACCCCGTGCATTTTGATCCAACGGCTTTAACTGATTGTATCGAAGTTATTCATTGTTTTTTCTTTGCTTTTCTATCGTCGTCCCAGAGGAAAACAAATAAAAGATAAAGTAGTACATAATTAACACAATTTTTCTGTCTAGAAAATAAATCATTGTCAACGTTACTCTCGTTGTCTTGCTCGATAAAGACAAAAAGATCTTCCTCCTCTCCCATTGCTGCCGAGTAGATATCATAGTTGTCTCGTAGGTAGTTAACACAGAAAAAACTGGAATCGAAGCCAAGTGAAAGGAAGTCACACTTACGTGCTGATGGATTGGGTTGGTCCAGTTTCAGTTCATGCAAATGGCAATGGCAAAACTGAGAAACCTCTTCACATTGCCATGCTCCCGTGGCTGGCCATGGGTCACATATATCCATACTTTGAGTTGGCCAAGATTCTTGCTCAGAAGGGTCATCATGTCACCTTCATAAACAGCCCCAAAAACATTAATCGCATTAATCCCAAAGCCCCCAAAAACTTACGACCCTTCATTACATTGGCCAGGCTACCTTTGCCACGCGTAGAGCATCTTCCAGAAGGCGCAGAGAGCACGATGGACATTCCCCCCACCAAGTTATGTTTCCTCAAGAAGGCTTATGATGGCCTCCAAGACGCCGTTGCTGAGTTGCTCAAAACTTCGAAGCCTGATTGGGTTTTCTACGACTTTGCAGCTGCTTGGGTCGCCCCAATAGCTAAGACCCTCAACATTCCGTGTGCGCATTACAATATAACCCCAGCTTACAACATAGTCTTCTTTAATCCACCCAAGGACAAAATGAAGGATTACTCCATTGAAAGCATATGTGGCCCTCCCACTTGGCTTCCTTTCCCCACAACGCTTCATCTCAGGCCTTATGAGTTCTTCAGAGTATTGCAGTCTATTAAAGACGAGGAGACAGGAGAAATGGCTCATTTTGATCTCCGCAAAGCATATTCCAGCTGTGACATGTTTCTTCTCAGAACCTCCAGAGAGCTTGAGGGAGAGTGGTTAGATTATCTTGCTGGCGACTACAAGGTCCCGGTTGTTCCAGTGGGGTTGCTTCCACCATCCATGCAGGTAAGAGATGCTGAAGAGGAAGATGAAAACCCTGACTGGGTCACAATTAAGGAGTGGTTGGACACAAAAGAGTCCTCTTCAGTGGTGTACATTGGTTTTGGGAGCGAGTTGAAGCTGAGTCAGGAAGACCTGACTGAGTTGGCTAAGGGCATTGAGCTTTCGGGGTTGCCTTTCTTTTGGGCTCTAAAGAACCTGAAAGAGGGGGTACTTGAGTTGCCAGAGGGGTTTGAGGAGCGAACGAAGGATCGTGGGATTGTTTGGAAGAGTTGGGCACCCCAGATTAAGATCTTAGCTCATGGGGCAATTGGGGGATGCATGAGTCACTGTGGTGCTGGTTCTGTGATTGAGAAACTTCAGTTTGGGCATGTGCTTGTGACCCTCCCTTATTTGCTTGACCAAGCCCTGTTTTCAAGGGTGATAGAGGAAAAGAAAGTGGGGATTGAGGTGCCAAGGAGCGGGAAAGATGGGTCCTTTACAGGGGACTCTGTGGCCAAGACATTGAGGTATGCAATAGTGGATGAGGAGGGAAGTAGTTTAAGAAAGAATGCAAAGGAGACGGGGAAGCTTTTCAGTTCGGAAGAACTTCACAATCAGTACATTGATGATCTCATTTCTGCACTTCACAAGTACAGGATTTCTTCCAGCAGTTAAGCAGTGTCTATGCCTTCTATTTTCTTAATTTTCTCTTCTATTATGTGTTTTTTCTCTTGTTACAAAGGAATGTGGCTTTAACAACCTTTTCTAGCAAGGACTAGAAGAGTTGTTAAATTTCATTTCAACTTTATTTCTGGGAATAATGTGACTTGAAGAAGGTTCTTACATTTAATCATTTTTACATTTAATATATTTGTTGGAGTGTGAGATTTATTTATTTATGTATTTATTTTCACATGTATCTAAATGTGAAATTAATAAAGTTATTGTAAATAATTATGATAACAGTCAACTGACTCCCAGAAGAATTATTTAATTTTAAAATGTAGATAGGAATAATAACCTAATTGAAGTTAACTTAAGGATGAATTGCATTTTGCATAATGAGGGGTGCAGATACCCACTACCATTTAATGATTCTTTAATAAACAATCAAATGAAGTCCATAATTTTATTGAGTGACACCACCTTCTTTCCTACTCTTTGGCAACCTCTTTTTTTTTTTCAATCAAAAAGAGTCTATATAATGGTGTTAAATTTTGTTTTAGAACTATTTGCACTTGACAATCAGGATTACTCAAGACGAGTATTGCCATGTACAAGCTACGCTCCAGAGTCCAAAACCTATAACTCAAATATTGAATCAATCACAGCACAAGAAAAAGAATCCTATTAGAAGAAGGAAAGACAGAAAACAGATTTAGAAGAACTCAAAAATCCTTTAATTTGCCTTTAAGTTTGTTCTTATGGGTTGTTTCAATAAGCCTTGTAATTCTCTTTTCATGTTTGTTTTATCTATGGGACCCCATTTCTCAATACAAGTTGAATATATGTTTGTTACAAAAGAAATAATTCTTAGATATTTAATGACTAGTTGAATATATGTTTGTTACAAAATAAATAATTCTTAGATATTTAATGACTATTGCAAATCTTATATATTTCTTAGATTTTTGGATCACAATGCCTATACTTGATAAATTTTGATATTCTTTTCCTTCGATACCCTATCATTTTTGTCTACTGGATTCTTTACTTATAGTAAATAGAACCTCGAAATAGAGATTCTACTTAGTGCTGACTAATTATAGGACGAAATTGTTCAGCTGGTCAAATCATATAATGTGGGCTCTAATGAAAACTTTTTGATTTTTCAATTTGTGATTTCGATATGACAGTACAAATCAGAGAATTTTGTTATAGTTACCTCTGACTTAATCTTTTGAAGGAAACCAACGAGGAAAAGGGAAAAAAAAAAAAAAAAAAAAAAAAAAAACAGTGCCGAGGATTTGAAGACTTGTTTCAAACCCTCACACTAATTGGATGCTTCAAGTTTCCCACATGAAGCAGATGTTGTCCCAGTGGAACTTTCCTGTTGCCAAGCTCATCAACCACACTTAAATCCTTGCAAACATCCACCTTGAACCTAACCTGTGCTTCTGATTTTCCTGGTAAGTGCACTTTCTCAAAACCCAACAAGTGTTTCTGAGGAGCATTATGCACATCAGGAGGAGTAAAGAACAATAAAACTACATGGTTACTGCTCCTTTGCCCCATGTTCTTGACCCCAAGGTGGATATCAAAGGCCAAGTTTTGGCAATGCTCATCAGCAACATCAAATGACATGCATTCCGAGGAACGACATTCATGATCCTCTGCTAGAGGAACAGACACCAACTGTGGTGCCTTAACTATTTTGTGATCAATACTTGAGAAACTTATGCCATCTCCAAAGGAGAAAACAGTTTCACCTTTGTAAAATCTATATGTTCTACCAGGGTAGCCTGTTGCTGGATCTGCCCTCATGTTCATGTTTGTCATTGGTACCTTGTTTACATATGATTGTGGATACCATGTCATTGGAAGCCTTCCACCTGCATCAGTAAATCATCCTCCAGTGTCAAAGTTGCAACATTATAGGATTCATTTTTTTCATTCAAGAGAGAACGTGAATGACTTACTTGGATTGTAAAACCCAAAAATCACGTCTGCTATGGCAGCTCCACCAGCTTCGCCAGGGTAGCCAACCCATAGAATGCTTGTGATTTTATCATTAGATTTAGCAAAGGACACATCCATGCCCCCACCAGACATGATAACAAGAATCACAGGTCCCTTGGATGCATTTGCAACTTGAGTCACTAGAAGTTCTTGCTGTCCTGGAAGAAGAATGTTAATTCTGTCAAGACTCTCTGCCTCTATAGCAAGACTTGCACCCACTATAATCACCGTTGCATCTGCAGATGCTGCTATTTGTGTGGCATCATCTAACTCCGCATTCGCACATTGCACGTTGGGACAGCCAGGAGCATAGCTCGTAGGAACTAAGGCTGTTAGGGCTTGCAAGGGTGATATATAGTTACAAGGAATGCCTGCCAAATTTCAGTAAGTGATCAAATGCGATGTTAAGCACAAGGTAGACATAAAAAAGTGTTCAACTACAGTAACAAACCATGTCATAAATTTTGCCTACAGTTAATAGGTTTACCAAATTTGGCACAGTTCCCAACTTTTTATTATAGGAGTAGGAAATTTTGATACCTTCATAGTTTCCAATCATGACCCTAGTAGCATTAGCATTGGGCCCTATGACTCCCAATGATTTAATGGCTTTGGCATTGAGAGGCAAAGATCCTGCACTGTTTTTAAGCAACACAATCCCTTGCCTTGCAGCTTCACGGGCAAGCTCCCGGTTCTCTGAAGTGCATACATCCTTGGGACCAAGGCTTCCATAAGGCTGCTTGCTTGGATCACCATCAAAGAAACCAAGACGCATCAATGTGGCGAAGTTGTTGGAGACAGCATTGTTAATGGCTGCTTCATCCACAAGCCCTTGCTTCACTGCACCTTCTGTATATTTGCCAAGATAATCTCCACAGTTCAAATCCAACCCTGTGAAATCAAAATTACATAAGTAAACAGGAATCTTGCATAACTTGTGCAAATGGCTATTACGATTAATTGATACTCCGGAAATTAGCAGAGAAAATGGAAGTGTATAGTCTTTTCTTATTTTCTGACCTGCCAGAATTGTTTGGGCTGCAGCTTCTTCAGGAGTTTTGGTGTAGTGCTGATCTTTGAAAAGCACTTCTACCGAGTCACAGTCTGAAACTATATATCTGCATAGACCACACATTAAAAACTACATTAACAAACATAATCAATTTACCCCACCTAAACTATAAGATTTAGGAATTAAAGATACCCGTTCAATTTCCATTTGCCTCGGATAATCCCCTTAAGAAGGTCCGGGTCTGCGCAGGTTGGTTTTCCATTAACCTGATTGTAGGAACACATGACACTGGCAACATTCCCATCAATCACACAGCTCTTAAACGGTGGTTGGAACGTGTCATCCAAATCTTGTTGTGTCACCTAACAAATTCAACATATAAGAAGGGGTGACAAAATGATTTTTCTGCATTTCAATCACATGAACTTGTTGAGTTTTCAATGAATGTATGTAGTAGATTACCACAGCATTGAAGGTGTAACGCTGAACACCTTTCCAGTTATCCAAATCATAGGCTGTATAGTGTTTGCAGCAAGCAGCAACCTTGAGCTTGTTGGAGTCTCCATCATCGGTTTGCTGAAGACCTTTCACGTATCCTGATGCATATTTACTACTCAGCAAAGGGTCTTCCCCCGGTGTCTCCTGTCCTCTTCCCCATCTGGGATCTCTGAATATGTTTATGTTTGGCGACCAATAAGTCAAACCAGCTAGCCCCACATTGTACATTGCTCTGGCTTCCGTAGAAACTACCTGAAATAACCACAATTAGTCTTAAACACCAGATCATAAGTCACAAAAACATAAGACGCTACGTCCAAATATCTCTTCATAGTACATTTTGATTATTTAAAGCATTTTAGTCATGTCCCATTTAAACGTGCTATAAAATAGAGAGAGTAATCAATGTTTAAACTTTATCATTGGCAAACAATCAACATCAAACCCTCTGTCATTCACCTTAGTTCCAACACGCAAGCTAGAAAAGCGGGGGTAAAACGCATAAATATCTACATCCAAATTCTACATGTTCACAGATGGACTAACCATAAATTTCTGTTTCATTTATTATTGTATTGGTTGTTCAGACGATAGTACCTAAAAGTCGTGAGTGAAAAAAAAACAATGTAACCACTCCTATCCACCCATCTACTTCTGATCAATTAAGGATAGCTTCAACCTTACCGCTGGAAACACCTGTAAATAACTGCATATTAAAAAACTGAAAATTTAAGAACAGCTGTCATAGATTCTTTCATTGCGTTTTAATTTCCTCTTCCTCCGACTCGCTAAATCAGTAATGTACAGTGTACAGCATTATGAAAGCAATGGAGAAGTCCCCACAATGCCACAATTTTAAAGACTCGGAACCCATAAAATGACATTTCATTGCACATTCAAAACCTCACCAAACTTTGTGATAAACAACCAACTTGGGTGAGTAAAGGTAACGACTTTTGATGTCCTCATTCAGTAAAAAGGGAAAGAAACCACCCTTTCCCATTTTTTGAGGAACTGTTGTGAATTGTGATCCACCCCAGGAAAGAAAGAAAGAAAGTGCAAAAACTGATATCAAAGCATGACAGAGAGACAGATAGAGAAAGAATTCAAATCTCACTCACTCTTCCGATGGCTTCAAACAGAGAAGAGTTGAAAGAAGCTGCAGTGAGAATGGGCATGGGAAAACTGGTGGCACCGGGCACAACACTGGAAAAGTGAGTCCCAGGTCCAATGTTGGACACTCCATGAAGTGCCTCAGACCACCACTCATACTTGGGAATCCCAAGCCTACTCACGCTAACGGCAGAATTCACCAAATTTCCGATTTTCTCTTGCAATGTCAACCTCTTCACCAAGTCGGCGACCCTGTCCTCCACCGAGAGTGACTTGTCACAGAATCCGTAACCCACCAAAGCCGGGTTCTTGGCAACATCGCAGGCAAAAACGGCGGACGTTTGCCCCGAAACCCGTTCACAACTAAACAGAACAGTGACAACACACACAAATGAGAAACAGAGGAAAACAGAAACCTTCGGTTGTCTGTTTTCGATGCAGGCCATGTTGCGACCTCGGAAACTCAAAAAAAAAAAAAAAAAAAAAAAAAAAAAGGATGATGAATGAGCACGCTAAAGGGTGTGTGTGTGTGAGTTTTTTGTTTAGGAATAAAAATGAGATATATATTGTGTATGGTGATGTATAACTTTGGAGAGTGAATAATGAGGACACATTGTTTTTTAGCAACCCGTGAAGGGTGAATACAGAGGCAGGGGATGATAGAAGCCCTCCCTCTGAACGCAGAAGTTGTTGGTTTTGGCGGATAGGCAAGGAAAGAAGGGAAAGAAAAAATGTATATACAAAATGCTCAACAACTCAATGAGTTATTGAGATTTGTTTGGAAGCACAACTTGGTGGTGGGTGTACGTATATGGATGTATATGTGTGTATATATATATATATATGCGCCTACTGCATAATGGGTACATAAAAATTCAATTTTTTTTTTTCATAAACTGAATAATGTCATCAGCAGCAGGATTGCCTGCTACGGTAAATCACGTGAGAGGGTGAATGAACTTTGGCGGCTAGATGCCTTTGGCATCTGCTTTTGCATTGTGGGGTTGCATAAACCATTTGTAATGGCATTTTACTGTTACATCTTAAAACCTCGTTCATATAGGTCTATGCAAATTAATTGCAGAGATTAGAAGTGAATGAACGAGCTTTGCATCTTTTGTATATTACAATTTTATCATATTTTTAGTGGATGAAAGATTTTTAATGGTGGGGATGTGGGAATATGTTTCTTTGTCCCTCCAACTGGACATGGAAGTAGCATCTGTGCTGTCATTTTCATGGGCAAACCCAATTGCCATGGATTTATGATATGTGAAGCAAATAATTATGCAGAGTATGAGAAAACGGGTTAATCGTTTTGTGCTCCTTTGTGTTCCGTGATTAGCATAAAGATGCTGTGTGTTTCTTCATGCATCATGAGAGTGTTTCAAAATCAAAACTTTTTTTCTAATAAATACCTAATTTCATTTCAAAAAAGTCACTCGACCCAATTCAAATCTGAGTAGAAACACAGTCATCAAGCAATCATTTGAAATTTTTAATTGTAAATATAGAATATTTTGGCCATTTATGTAATATGAAGGAATTAATAAATGGTTTTCTAAAAATAATATTGAATGAAATATTTTTTAGTTCTGTTGTTAACCTCAAATGGTTGGTATATCAATTATGAAAAAATAGAGAAAAAATGTGGGAGGAAAATGAATAATTGGTTTGGCAGATCTAATTAACGTTGTACTTTATCTTTTGGTACTGGGCTAGTGGGATAAATTGAATGAGGAAGTGGGGTGTGTGGTGTTAGTTTAAGATGTTGGCAAAAACTGCATCAAATGAATGAACATGTGGTTAGGATCATTTAATCGGATGAAAGGGAAGGTTTCTGATATTGACAATTGATTTTTCTTTTTTATACTTCAATAGTACAATCCATTCAGCAAGCGATTATGTTTTTTAGATTTACTCAATTAGATATATTATTTATCAAAATAGGCAATTTTTTTTATTGTATATAGCAAAATTCGGATAACCAGATTTTGGCCTTCTTTTTTACATCATACGGAGAATTGAATTCTGAACTAGTTTTCACTTCTTTCTTTTAATAAAAGTACTTTAATAAATAAATAATACTAATAATAATAATAAATTAAAAACTACATTAAAATAGTAAATTTTAAATAATAAAAAAATAATTTATTAAATATTTAAATATAATTTTTACAGTAGTTTAAAAAAAATATAAAATTATATTAATAATACTATATATGAAGAAATAAGAACAATATAAATAATATATCATAGAAGAATAAATGTTTGAAAAATGAATAAATGATTATTAATTTAAAATTATGTAGTATTATTTTGTATTAGTGGATATTAATAAAAATTAAAACTAATCTTTTTATGGTACTTAACACTCCTATGAAAATTAAAATCTTACATATAAATATTATAATATGATGTTATGATATTTAAATGTAAAATTCATTTTAATTAGCATAGATCTTTATAATATTTACCAGAGTTAAATCTACTACAACTATTTATTTTAAATCGAATATATATATATATATATATATATATATATATATATATATATATTTATTTTTATATTTCATA
>Ga0209489_101086_pt1 | contig 55264 bp, 23 predicted proteins | sample SiratrowhiteBW_FD_187527 | JGI IMG/M metagenome (GOLD analysis project Ga0209489, IMG submission 187527) | Root nodule microbial communities of legume samples collected from California, USA - Siratro white BW (SPAdes) (version 2) | ecosystem: Host-associated > Plants > Roots > Nodule | place... | reverse complement strand
TATATATATATATATATATATATATTACAAGAATAAATATCCAAAATTCAAAATAATAATATAATAAAATAGTTTCATCTAACTCGTTATAATAACTAAATTGTTTTAATTTCATTTGTACATGTACATTCTTTTTTTTATCATACATGAATCTATCTAATAAAAACACATTTAATAAAATAAAATCATTAGTGTCTTTTAGAAGATATATATTAACTAAGTTCTATCAGAAACTAATATACTTAGTATCTAACCATACTTGAATTTTATGATAAGTTTAAAATATCAAAAATTCAAAACTTTGGTGTCATATATCAAAGTTATTAAATAAAATAAACTAATAATATTCAATATAGTCTTTGCATCATATACTATACCCTATAACTTTATTATATTGCATCAAAATTAAAAATAACTTATAAACATAAATCATTTCATGATAATTATTAAGGATATAAACTCATATCAAGTTACATTTATTCAATCATATTCAAATATAACTCATAAAAAAGTTAAAGAGAATAAATTACAACTCTTAAGGTATAGAAAAACATTTACTTAACTTACTAAAATAATTAATATGGTATCAAGAGTCTGTGATTTGATATTAGCTAGTACAAATTGTTAGGAAATTTCCTTAGTTTAATTATAGACTATATATTTATTTATATAATCATATTAGCCGTTGATTTTTCTTTCAAATTATTTGTCATTAAGATATTTTTAATTAGTCACTTACTTCTTAATTTCTGAGATTTAATTGGTTTAATGGAAATCCTTTTATGAGAGGTTATCAGAATAAGAGAGAGGTAAAGGGTTGATCCCCCAATATACCAAAATCATAAATTGTGGTCTCTTACCCCATCAAAAGAGTCACTTTAAAGTGGTCCAGCAAGAACAAGAGGAATAAGAAGGATTTTGGTTGAGGAAGGTTATAACCTTACCGAATATTCTATCTTCATTTATGGATTCAGGTAACATTTATTCTGTAATTTCTATCACAAATTGCCTCCCATTTCTTTCCCAAGTTTTTCCAAACTCCATAGCTGAGAAGCTTGATGATTCCAATTACCTTCTTTGGAAGCAACATGTTAAACTTGATATTAAATCTCATAAACTCCACAGGTGTCTTGTTAATCCTATGATTCCTTCAAAATTTTTAAATGAATATGATAATATTTCTGGAACCATTAATCCAACACATGAAGAATAGGAAGTTCAAGATCAAATCTTCTTTTCTTGACTTCACTTAACTATGTCCAAGACTATCTTGTCTCGAGTTATTGGAGATGTTCACTCATACCAGGTTTGGAAACAAATACGTGATCATTTGTTTACAGTTTCGTGTCCTATACATTGTATTATATAAAAGACAAACTTCTTTATACTTTACAATTTCTACTATTATATTATATTATCATTATCTTAGTTTAAATCAATAGGATGGTGTTTTTATTAACCCTTTTTTTTACTACTCATCTTTAGCTTCTTAGGTACAATCATAATTTTGTTTTAAAAATCTCTCATCTTGAGTTTGAGAAGTATTAATATTGTACAATATACATATTCAATTGGTTGTTTTCAATAATTTTTTTTTTCTGTCTGAATTATATATGGATATTATATTTTTTCAACCATATATGAGCTTTAAGGTCTATATATATTTTTATTCATCTTCTTTCTAATAAAAGAGGTAACAACAACAAGAATAGTCACTCTATTCCTTTTACATTTTATCTTTTCCTCTTATATACCAAAATCTAATAATAAGGATTTATACATCACTTTTAAATGATTTTAAAGTCATTCCAAGATCATACCTTAATTTGTAAGAAACACAGTTAACTGTATAAAAAATAAATAAAAGAGGGAAATATCTCTTATAATATTTCCTTATAAAATTTCTTTTAATCACATAAATATTGTAAACAATGTTAATGATTATTATTAAAAATAATAAAACATTTTATTTTATCTTTTATTAATTTTCCTTATTTCCTTTTATTTAACATTTTTTTTTTCCAATCAAACAACCTTTATTTCCATCCATTTATTTAGGAGAGAAAAATAATACTTTATTTTATGTAAATATACATTGGTGTGTAATTGAGAAATTTAAATAATTTGTAAGAGATAAAATAAATAAAAAATGGAGTGGATGGCATTGCAACACTACCTGACAACAGCGTACCAAACACGACTTTGACCATATATTTATTTGCTTAGTGCAACAATGAATCGTTTCTCGGTCAATCTGCTAAATAATATCTACCACGTTCTTTTTTTTATAACATGTTTGGATAAGAATTTTCGTGTAGGATAGAAATGATATAACAAAACATCCTATTAACAATATAGTATTTTAATAATATTTAACAAGTTTCAGTGGTGAGATCAAATAGAATATTTCTTTATATCAAATTTATTTATAATTTAATACTTTAAAATAATTTTGAGTTTAAATGTAGCAATATACTTTCAGTTCACGATTAAATTTAAACCCTTGAAATACTAAACTATTATTTCAACCATTTTTAAACTTAAGATTTCCCTTTGGGGTGTGTATGGTACAAACTGGGCTTTTACTTTGCTTGTGGATTCATGCAAAGAATCTCCCAAAGGGATGAAGACTTATATTTTATTATATTAAAAGAATGAAACAAAAATACAAAAAGAATGGGGCCATGTGTTTTGACATTTTTGTGAGTAAAAAAAACCCTTTACTTTTCAACTTTAGTTAGAGCTACTTTATAAAAATATAATAATAAAATATATATATATATATATATATATATATATATATATATATTAATGTCAAGAATAAATTTTATATTACAACATATATGTAATTATCAATATAAGTTTAGTTATGTGAATAAAAATATAATTAAAATGAAATTAATAGATATTTTACACCCATAACATTCTAATTAAACAATACATATCATTATTATAGACCATATATAAAGTACTAATAAACAACACAGTTGGGAGTGGAATTATTATTGTTATTATTCATAGAGTGTTTATTTAATAAAAGGTTATTAAAACTTAAAATTCATGGGGTCTTCACTAAAATATGAATTTATGAGTTGTATAAATTATCATCATAGGTTGGTTGAGAATGAATAAGAAAATATTCAAATCACGTGCAAATCTACCACAGTGCCAGTGAAAAAATAGATATATTAAAGGTTCCTTTAATTATTATTTTTTTGTTTTTCTTTGTTTTGGACATATCTTGATTTGATAAAACTGTTTTTTTTTTTTAAATGTAGAAACTATCTCTTACTTACATACTTTAGATTTTGAGTTTTTCGTTTTAGGAGAAGAACCTAACTGGTCATTGTTAATAATAATTTTGTTAAACATACTATTTAATATCGAATTTGTAATGATTTCTCGTTTTTATCTTTATACGTAAAAAATTAATCAGTGTTATAAATATATTGTATTTTTCAATTTTTTTCTTACATTAAAAATCAAATTAAGAATAACTCACATTCAATATTATTTTATTAATAAATTTCAATGCGACTACTTACTTCAAACAACAATTTATTCAATTTAAGTAATGCATAATTTCACCAAACTCAAAATTTATTCAAACAATACAATATATATCTTTATATCTATCTCGATCCGTACTCATTTCATTTAAAAAAACACCAAGTCAATAACCATATAATTCAATCACATCTACGTATATATCAACGATTCAATTTTATAAATGAATCATGACTTTGAAAATAAAGAAATGTCACTTTAGTGAGTCATCTTTATTTAATGATTTTCTTCTAGAAAATATTAATTAAAATATTTTTATGATAAGACTTGAGTCTTGATCCTAATGCCAAGTCTATAACACCCATATTTTAATAATAAAAAATAATAACATGCTTTTATATATCTAACAGATTACTTAATAATAATAAATAATAAATGTTTTTATATGTCCCAATGTTCCAAAAATATTTAAGTTGAAGCATGTAAATTTAAAATACATTTAAAACATTTATAAAAAAATTGACATACAAAATTAATTAATAAATATGTAGAAATATACACGTTTTACATAAATTATTGCATATAAAAATATTAAGCAGTAGTGAAACCAGAAAAAAGTTCATATTTGTAAGAAATGTATATCAGCTAAATATATAAAATTAAAATAGTAATATGATTGTACATAATTATTACGTCTTTTTTATATAATATTTTTACTTAATATCTTATATCTTATATGTAACATGATACATATGTATATATATATATATATATATGTATATATGTATGTATGCATGCTACATATAAGATATAAGATATTAAGTAGATATATAATCAAGAAGAAAATTCTATCTTTTGAAAATGAAATGTGAAAAATATAAATATAATTTTTCATCGTGAGTTTATACTTTTTTTAGGCTAAGATATAGTATAATTCACATATATTATTTTTTAAAGTATGTAACTAAGAGTTTAACTTATAATTCTAGTAGAAGAATAAATGTTTTTTATTTATAAGAGAAGTTGACCTCTTAATTAAACTTTACTATTTTAATGGATTGTATTATTTGAAAGAATACTCTAATTAAAAATAGTTTAGCTATGTTTTTAATTTCTAAAACTAAAATGAATTTAATTTTGGTTTTCTAATTAAAAAAAATTAGTCCCCCAAATATAAAATGTGCAATATTCTTAAGAAATTATTTCACGGGGAATAAAAATAGTTATAAATAAGTTATTTTGCTCCTTTAAATTATTTTTAGTAGATCAAAACACAATAAATTAAACATATTACAAAATTAAGCATCAAAATCCATGTTCAAAATAATGAATAACAAGTTTACAATGTTATTAAAGAAGAGTTAGAGCAACACTAAGTAGTTGTGTGTGTGTTTTCCATTAACACCAAATAATTGATAATTGACTTTGTAGATAATCACAAACAATATACTATAAATTCATTCAAAGTTACTGAAAAAGTGAAAATTAATGAAAAGATGGCTTAGCAAGTGGGATTGATGCAATGAATTCCATAATGATTTTTTTGTTGATGATGATAACGCAAGGAAAATTCAAAGGTAGACTAAAGAACAATAATATCTGAAAAAAAAAAAAATCTAAGTTTATAAGGTGCAATGAATTTTACTAGATAATGCAAAGGTGACATTGAAGGTTAAGACTTTTGTGCTCATCTCTTGCCTCAATTCTTCATGTTGATATCTTTGTTTTCTTCTGTGGGTCGGTTTATTATTCCGGTAAATAATTTTTTATTTTTTATTGTCAAGTATCTTTGATAAGATTCAGAAATTAGTTTCTTTTTTTTAATGTATAAACACACAAATTTGTTTTGGTGATTTTTATGTTATTTTTATGAGTTATTATAAGTAGTTTTTATATAAACAAAAAAATATAGGTTACAAGATGCTATTGGCTAATTTATTTAAAATTATGTTTATTTTAAATGATTTTTTTTATTAAATTCAAGTTAGACATTATTATGGATTTTAATATCTCATTTAAGTTGACATCTAAAAATTCACTGATAATGAAAAAATATATAAAAAATAAAATAAAATAAAAACAAAAAAATATGAAAAGTTCGTATCAAACTCATACAAAAGTAAATAAAGTTTCTGCAAACGAAACAAAAATAATTAAAATTTATTATGAAAAAAAAATCAGCCTAACAAAAGTAGATAACTATAGTTTTTTACATCTAAATTCGTCAATTTATCAATATAATTAATATAATCATTTTAAAATCCATAATAAGAACAAAAATCTGCATACACTTACTTTATCTATCTTTCAAAAATTTGTTTATTTTAAATAATTAAATATGTTTTTTTATTTAACATAAAATATTTTTAATTCAATGAGATAGCTTATGAGTCTTCAATTTTTCAACTTTTATTTAACTCATAATTGCATTCTTCAATAAGTATATGATGCGCTATATACACAGTATTAGTAATAACAAAATATTAGTAAACATTTTTCCCATACATATAAATTTCACAATTAAGTACCTAATCACATATTTAAAAAATATAACCATTTATTACTTATTATGAGAGTTATTATTATTTAACTAAATTACAATTTTGATATTCCTTTAATACATATGAGTTTGGTCTTTCTATTTTTGTATGATTTCATTAATTCCTTGATTTTCGAAAATACATAATTTTAGTTTAATTATTAAATTTTTATATTTTTAATATTTTAATTATGTGAAGTCATTTTTAAAGTGATAATAATTTAATTTAAACTAGTTATGTCTAAAAATGAAAATAGTAATTATAGGTGGTACCTACTAAGAACATCTTAGACTTAGAGTATGGGATATGGCCAAAATAGTTTTGATATGAGAAGTGAACTTAGAATGTCAGGGGATACAATTAGAAATTTGTAATTTTTCTTTTCATAAAAAGAATCACTTCTTTATTATTTTATTTATTTTCCTGCGCTATCTCTTTTTCAACTTCTTCTCTTCTAATAAAAAATCAAACTTTTTTTTTTAATTTGGTGAATTTTTTATTCACAAAGTAGTTAAGAAAAAATGTATAACATTAATTTGCAGTGTAGTGTGGGTTAACTTTTCTCATTTTTCTTTTATTTCTTTAGAAAGTGCACATAGTGAGGGTTAGGGTTGGTGGAGGAGAAATAGTTTTAATGAGTTTGAGCTTGATGGTGGGATCTACAGTGATTATAATTTGAAGTTTTGAGATGATGAAGAAGTTCTTATAGTGTTTACTAAGTATTCTTCTTTTTCTTATCTTGTAAAGAAATATGAGGCAAGGAAAGTATTTTATTCGAATTTTTAAATTTAAGATATTGGTAATAAATTTTTAGGGTGTAGAATATAATCTTTGCATTTGAAGTTGTGAGACTTAAAAACTTGTAGTTTGTTGAATTGTTTAACCTTCATTACTAACTTTTACAATTCAGTTCTCATTATTTATTGATACGAATACTCATAATATTTAATATGAATAAATAAGAAAAACAATTATAAAACTGTATAATTTTTTTTTAAAAAAAAAAGCTTATAGAAAATACCAAAAATTCCTCCTGCTTATAATAAATAAAGATAAGAGGGATTATTAAATAACAAAAACCACCATCTATTATGATAAATTAAATAAATTTTGTTATAATTATATTATGTGTAATACCTATAAAAATTTATTGATTAATTGATACTGTATTTTTCATTGACAATGTCTAATAATTAAATTCACATTTGAATAAGAGTTAAAACTAAATTTCAGTGATTTATATTACTCCATCTATTCTAGATAATAATTTTAAGGTTATGATACACTAATTAATAAATATATTACTAAAGTTTTGACTTCTAAAGTGGCTTACCCTTTTAGACTAGCTACAATTCCTATTACTAAGCAAAGTCCATTTAAAGATTGTACTCAAATTTAAAACATATGTCTCATAAAACATTCATATTAAAATATAGGCATGAAATTTAAAACTCTAATATTAAATAAGACCTTAAATTATGAAAAAATATTTATCTCAAAACATCCACAGCCATATAAAACATTATTGAATATGAATTGTATAAGATCTTTTGATTAAAATAAATGCGACAAACACTAAAGCCACAAAAAAGTAAACTAAAACATCATGTTATGACTCTTGTAATGGACAACATAATTTATTGTTATTATGCAAATGACACATTCATTGAAGAACAAAATATCTAGGTCACAATTTCAAAAATCGCAAAAATAAGTAAACAGATATTTCTTTATGCACATCAATTTCAATTGCAGTTATATGAATAATACAATCCACTTGGAGAATTTATTGTCAGAATATAAATAAAATTTTAATTTCCATCAACCATTGGAATTTTACACTTCAACACTAGCCATTTCAGCCAACATTGTGTGTATGTGTTTGGTTGTCAGGTGATATGAACTTATTGAAACACAAGGCAGATTGCTACATCACTGAGCTATGTAGTTATATGCATTCATGTGAACCCTGATGAGTAAATTTTAGGTAGAATAAGAGAAAATGAGAAGTTTAAATTACATGATAACATTATCCCAATAAATTACATTTTACAGGCGACTCAAGGAATAGCATCTCAAAATTAGTGTCTGCCTCAAACAAAAGTTCACACCACTCATGGTGATACAATTGAGACGTTCCTCCATCCCTCAAGTACGTCGCAAATAATCTTTGAATGTCATCAATGAACGTCAGGTGTTGTCTAATATCAGTCAAACCATGATAACATCCATAGACTTCTTCACTTCTCCACTTTGTTATTAATACTGCTCAACTGTTTCTCTAACTGCAAACCAGACAGAAGGGGTGAGACATCTTAGACGATGACTTGACTGCAAATATGTGAAAAGATAATCGATGGTTGATCCTTGAGAACTAAGAAACATCTTGGTAGGTAACATGAAGTATTAGTAATAAATTAGTGCTTTCAAAATTTATGAATTATACGGTATTAGGGACACGTCTTGACCCAAAACGGTAGCATTCTTGGCAGGTAAAATTTAATAAATTTACCTTCGGTGGAACCCACTAGGTAAGTAGGTGATTCGTGTACTAATCCCTACCTAGTACGTGTTCCAACCACCTCCACACACCAAAGATTGAACATTTCCAGCATGTAAATAGAGGGAGGTGACACCATGCCGCAGGATAAATTCTAATAAATTTACAATTTTTCACCCATCCGAATTGCATCACATTTCTAAGGTCCAAATGTCATGGCAATGCACAGTATAATTTCAATATGTTCTTAAACAGAGGCAACCAATTGTTCAAAGTAAACAATGACTGTTACGGTTAATAAAATTAGAATTTACCTTACAAAGGCAATGAATAAGACATTTGAATAAAGGTATATTGAGAAAAAACAAAAATAGAGAAAAGAAGAAAAAGTTCAAAAAGTCATTTACATGTGTTGAGTTCAGATGAAACTAAAACATGACACAAACAAATAGTAGAAGTAGGATGGACGGGGATTAAAAAATACCTGAACATTTTTCATCCTTTGTCTTTGTAATTCCTCAACAAGGCTTCCCATGCTGACATAAGAGTTGAAAATAAGATGTACATTGAATTTAAGTTTAAAAGATCAAAGAATAAAAAATTCAATTGTATTATGTACCTCTGTTGGAGTTGAATCACCTGAAAATGCAGCTCCCTCTCCCTGGTTGTTGCAGGTACCTGCAAGTTGTAATCATAATGTTTCTTAACCCCACCCTTCTCGTTCATTTTTATAGAAGGCTACTTGTGATTGTCTTTGTGATTAATCCTAGACTTGATTTTTAAATTCATATCCGAATTGTGTCAACCATGGTTTCAAAATTCAATGTATCAAATTCCTTTAATATTTTTTATGGGTCTAATCATGGGTTAAGGTCTGGTATAGCAAGAGGTAAGAGGACGAGGATAAGGTTGGAAATAGGATGTCAATGCAAACGGGTTTGAAGAAAAGAAAACAATAGCAGTCAAACACTATTTTTTGCTGGCTATGTTAAGCTTGTGTAAAACTGGAGTCAACAGAAGAAAGATGGCCATTTATGCAGTTTGACTTTTTAGTACCAATGTACCATTAAACTTTACAAGAGTGGCTTGTGACGTGCTCCATTATGAAGTAGAAAAATTGAATCATTATTGTGTTATTTGGATAGTTTTGGGGTGGATGTTGCCACGAAGGGCATAGAAATTTTCCTTCTGGGCATTTTAGTCTCCCAAGTTGCTATACTTTCAGCACATTCCCTTGTATAATATGCCTCTCATCATTAAAGAAAAAGTACCAGAGTTATTTACCTGCAAACTATCAACTGCCCCTGCCTCCACTGATTCTGCATTCTTACCTGTAACAGATAAAAAAATTAAAATCAAACAAACTGAATTGCCAGATTTTTTAAGGGGCAACACACACAGAAGCATTACCAGAAGATTGCTCTGCATACTTTATTAATTTTAGAATCTCTTCCTGGCAAAACCCGTTGGAAAATAAGGTTATGCTATATACTTGTCAGTGTAAAAAAATAGAAAACACATAAATGCTACAAAAACATACCCTCTGCAAACCATTCTGTTGCAAGATGCACTGCAGCGATGGAAGAATGGCGGCAGCCACGAAATTTTGATTTGGTGGACTGGTAGGACTAACAACTGGGCCAGAAGCACTGTTTGAAGGACCCTATATGAGTAAAAGAATGGCAATGGTTACAAAGCCATTGCGTAAAACATAAATCACCTAAGTTCCATCTATGGTCATTAATGAAATCAAGCATTCAAAGCAGACAAATGCAACCACAATTTTTATAGTATCTCAAGTTAGCAAAGGTACGATCTTTAGTAAATAGTATAGTCTGCATATAATGACTCTAGCAGATCCAGCAATTAATAAGATGCATAACTCAGATATATGATGGCACCATTTGAAGATTCACCATACACAGAAGAAAAATGCCAATAATAAAACACTCCTTTCCACAAACTCTTCCATGTAAGGTGAATTTCATGTTGGTCCCACAAAATAATCTTAAATAAGAAGTTACCACCCAAATGATTTAGTGGGTCCCACATTACGTTCACCCAATAATGAAGTGTCAAAAAAACTGCTTTGCTAATCTCTACCAAGAAATCTTCATTACGGATAAAAGCAGTAGGTAAAAAGATCTGGCATTTGATACAGACCATTGGACTGATATCTGCCGATGTGACCTTAAACCGCCCCCTACGCTGGACAAATGGTCCATCTGATGTGTCATCAACTGTACACAGAAAAATATATACAAGTCATTTCCCAACGCATTTATTTTGAGATGAAATAAAAATCTCGCTGGCACAGGAGAAAGAAAATTATAAAGATTATCAAAATACCAAGCAGACTAACAAGACACACTTACCCAATGGAAGGTTGTTGGTATCTCTCTTCTGTCGATATTGCAATGGACCACTGTGATTCCTCTCCGAAGAATACTTTGTTTGTAGGTAATCCCTTTTAAGAAAAACAGGACATACGATAGCACATTAATACTGCAAGCCAAATAAGCAGCAGTAGTAAAGTAACAAGAATGTCTACAAAATATCACAATTCTCTCGATCTCAGATTATTATAAAACCAAGCTTTCAACATGTACCAAATTTTCATAAATTATTAATAATCATGTTTCTATCCTAGTGCAACTGCACAGTTTGTTAAACAAAATCCCAAATATAAGAGTGATAAAGACAAACACAATAAAAGAGTGTCAGAGACATTGCACAGCATGTGTAACTACAAATTTTGGATATTTCAGTTTGCTCAAATCCTTTAAAAAAATAATTCATTTCCAAGAAAGTGATTGATAATGAGAAGTTCTAGTAACAGGTCCAGGAGAAAATGAGGAAGAAAAATAATGAAGCTACAAACAATTGATGTAAAAATAAAAAGTTACCTGTCCCCATCAGTAACAACCTTTTTGGGAAAAAGAAAATTATCAGGTAGCAAAGAACCACTGGGAAACTTCTTTTGCTGATTGTTGGCGTTTTGTTGTAATGAAGAACTTGGCCCAGAACTTTCATTTCCATAATCATGATCCAGATCTCTTGGACTGTTGTTATTAACGTCATCCTCACACACATCAAAACATCCTCTGCATAATTTACATATAAATAAGATCAAATATTCTACAACGGAAAATGCATTGTTATTTGCTAAACACTAACATAATTGTAGAAAATGCTAGGAAGAATTTAAATTAGTCACCAAAAGAAAACTGAACAGATAATTTAAAGATTAATCCCATTTGCCACATCCAAAATTTCCCTTTAATTCTTAATTAACCAAAAAAAAAAAAACAATATAAACAAGTATAGCATTCTATATTTCTATAAATGAATGGAGAACTGAATCTAAAAGAATATTATTGCATAAACTTCTACATACATTATATAGTAAGATTTAATGAAGAATTGATATGAGAGATAAAGTGAAAACAAAGGCTCAGTTTGTACGTTATAACTTTTAAGTACTTTACTATAAATAATTACTAAATAAAATAAAACGAACAACCCAATTTCTAATATACAACCAGTAGTGTTTCAGCTTGAAATACAAGCTTCCACATTACTGGAAACATATATGATACCATAACCCAAATCTCAAACACATCGCCAACACTTGAAAATTCAAAAAAGAAATGTTGAAAGGGAAAGAACAGAGAAGATAAGCATACTTAAGTGCTTGAAGAGGTTTACTAGGAAATGAAGCAAGCGATTCCTCCAAATTCCGAAGATTAGTGAACCCATCCTGAAATAGGGCTATGATGTAAATCCCGTCCAGTATACTTAAAGGAAAGTCTATAGTTCAAAACACGCAAGGTAAAGTAAGCATTAGATCATTTTTGGACAATAACAGTACCTCCTTATTCTGAGTGGGGGCACCATCTGAATGATTAGATGTTACAGATGATGACCTTTCTGCAGGATCCCTGAAGTCATCCGATCTGTCTTTTTGCTTCTTATCCTTTTGTGGCTCATCTTCGTTAGGTATGTCGTCATCTTGAATCTGTTGACAACATAAAAATGTTTTACAAGAAGATAACCATGTCCAGTAATGCCTAAGTTTGCCACCTAATTAAAATAAATAAATAACACAAAGTAGGAAGGTAAAAATACTTACAAGAGCAGCTTGACTTTTTAAATCTTCCAGGTTAAAATTCCAGGCACTGATTCCTCGAATATATTCTTTCTGTAAATGAAATAGTTGATGAAATGTAGCATATCCTTATATTCTTAATTATTAATCCTTAAGGTCTACTTACAAAATGATGCATGGATACAGTAAAACACAACACAGACACAATAATGCAGTAAAGTGAATTGATGGCAAACTGTACTCGTAAAATATCACCTTGCACAGACAGTCTCAGAAGCAAGCATTTACACACAAAACTTAAAATAAACCTACCTGAGATAACTGATCCTTATCCTCATAAAGAGCCTTGTTCTGCACCAATAAATCTGCCTCTTTAGCCTGGTACACAAGCAAGAGAAATTGATAACAAAAACCCAAACAACTTATACATAAAATAGAGGAACTTGCAAACGAACAGCAGACCTTCAGCGTTCTAAAACGATCTCCTAAAGGAGCAAGGCCATCTAGAATGGTGCGAGCTAGATATTTGCTAGCACGTGCATGTCTAAAGAAGTGGTGCTTTAATAGTTTTTCTGAACTTGGACGCTTTTTTGGGTCTTTTACTAAGCAGGTGGCAACCAACTCCTTGAAAGCCTGAAAAGAGATAAGGAAAAATTTATATGTAAAAAAGGAATACAGATAATATATGCTACAAACTACAAAGTGCTTTAGTAAACACCACAAACCTTTGAAAATCTCTTATCTCTTTCATAATCAAGACCCGGAGGGGCATTTTGTAAGGTCATAAGCAAAACCTGCATCCAAAAATAAGTGAAAAAATTCAACCATGAGCTCACAGAAACAGAGACATGCAACTCATAGGTAATTGCAAATATTTTAAGACAAGAAAATTACTTTCATAGGTGGATACTTCGAAAATGGGGCATGACCATGAGCAAGTTCAAGTGCTGTTATACCAAATGACCATATATCTGCTCTGCTTATTGGAGAAAATAAAAATAGAGAACCCAACAAAGTGTAAGATGTCAGGGAGCAAAACAACGACAATAATAAAATTTTTAATTATGCCCACAAGGGAAGAAAAGAATTGAGAACACTCACTTAAAATCATATCCATGTAATTGCTGCATGACTTCGGGAGCCATCCTGTGGAAAAACAGACAATTCATTACTTCAGCAATCGTTCATATGGCGGTAGCCAGATGAAGAACTACAATAAACGAGGGTTAATACCAGCAAGGTGTTCCAACAAATGTGTTTCTTGAACGTTGCCTGTCTCCAGTATCAAACATACATGCTGACACTCCAAAGTCAGCTAGTTTGACTGCACCATTAGAATCTAGCAGAATATTCCCAGCCTGCATAGTTGCAAATATTTAAAAGAGGAGAAAAAGAACAGAAAACCAATAAACATGAAGAAAAGGGAAAAAAAAATAAGAAATAGTTGTTGGGTTCAGCTACAGCTTTACAAACACCAGAAAATAAGCAAACAAAATATCAGATTCAATGAATTAGTGCCATTTAGTTTAAGATTACGAAATCTAGCTGTAAGATTCTCAATTTTAAATATCACAAGGGTGCATAGCTTTTAAAAAATAAGAGGGCAGATATCTAATGCATCACACCTTAACATCTCTATGTATGTGACCATGGGCATGAAGATAGACAAGAGCTTTGAGAACTTCATGCAATAAAGTAGCAATAACAGGCTCTTCAAAACCCTCCGGATAGGCAGATTTCATTATATGAAGGCAAGAACCCCCTGCCATGTATGGCATTACAACCCACAGATTGTGTCCAGTAGTAAAAGAGCAATGTGCCTGTAAAAGATTTGGATGATCAATCAAGCTCATGGTCTGCACCTCTCTTCGAATGCCATCCTGCATAATTAGCAGAAGTATCATCAAAAATGTATCCAATATGACAGATATGGAATATAGTCACATGCATGAATAGACAAATAATTATCAAACAATGAATTAGAGATTGAATTGTTGAAATTATCCTTGTATTAAAGCAATTAGTGCAACACACATAATTCAACAGACTTAAAAGAGTGAACAAGTGTGGAGACAAATACATAAATTAGCACCAAACAATGTAATGAGTAGTGATGGTTGAAATCATCCTTTCATAATTTCATAAGCCACTGAATTCAAGTATGAAGTAACTAGCAGCACAATTTAAGTTTAATGGAAGTGATGTAAAATATGAAAATTTATATCTACGTACCAAATCATTATTGCACTTCTCTAGATCAAGAACCTTGATTGCAACTATCTCGTTGAGAGGAACACAAAGAGCCCTGTATACAGAGGCACTAACGCCTTCACCAACTTCTTCATATAACTTGTAATCTTCTGCATTAAGAGGGAATCTTTTTTCCAAAACATGCTCCATTTTTCTTCTTATAACATAACGTCAATATGTTTATTATTAAATGCACCACCCAAAAAAAGTTGATCACATACTGAAGTGGTGAAATCAATGATATAATACTTCCAGGTTGGTAGCATTTGCCCTTTTCTCAAACCAAACTAGAAAGTGTGTCCAACAACTTTACAAAGATGCTCTTTTATCCACAACCAAAATGCTCCTTTCAACACTGATAATGATGTAACTGATAAATGCTCTCATTCAATTTTAATGAGTATTGCCAAACTTGAATTTTGAGATATCCGCCTACTTTTTATTCAGCAAGGAGTAACAAATTAAATAGGCACTATAACATATTACACAACTAAAACAGCACGAGATAATAACCAGAGGAATCCATTCAGTACTGCATGCAGATAGGTAGGTGAAGAGGGAATCACGTCAATCTCCAATATCTGCATCAATGATCACAACGAAAAATTCACTACTAAAGAAAATTAAACAATTCTCCCTACAAATTAAAAACTATTACAGAACAGAATTAGAAGTGAGATGATCCATACATCATGCAATAATAACACAAAGATGATATTGATCATATACCCCATGCATATATATGCAATGCAAGTATCATGAACTAGCAATCTAAAGCTTAAGCTACTAGGTGAAGACACAAATGGTTTAATGATAAATCTCTAACATGCATCCTCAATCAAGAGCTCATTTGGCTCAAAGCAAAGATGATGTACAGGCTTACTTACCTTGTTCTTAAATCTAACTTTTCATTAGAAGAATGGGACTGACAAGAATAAAATCTTAGACCACCAAGAGAAAAACAATTATGAAAATCAGGAAATTAATTTCAACTGTTAAAATAAATGTAATGTGTTGACCTAGCTTATTTAGGTCTTCAATTTTCCTTAAAAGGAGATTTTGATCCAACAAGAATTTTTAACATAAATATTTTTTAAAGAAAAAAACATAAAAGAATGAGCTTTAAAAAACTCTAGCTTCAGAAACTCTCGACTTCTACTTCTCTATTTCAAATCCCAAAATTCAAGAACACATTACGCAAGAAACTTTAACTTAAAAGTAATTTTAAAGCTTAAAAATTTATAAAATAACCAAACAGCTAACAAATTTGTCTCACATGGTTTTGCAACCTTTAAAACTCTTCATTCCTAGATGATGGGTTATGGCTCGAATCAAATGTCTACTTTTGGGAGAAGATTACTGGTCTAGATGCATGGCACTATCAATATTCTTCTTTCTTTGTTGCGTACTTGCTTTGTTTTTTGCTCTTACATTATGGAAGATTCCTTATCCTTTAAAAGAAAAAAGATTCTTAAACTTCAGAGCTTCTAGTTCTAGCCTAGGCAACTTCCATGATTGAGGTAGCAAAACAGACTCAGATTCACTTAACCACATCAACATATACATATACAAGGCAAAACCAAAATAATCCAGCTCCCTGTCCATCACTAGTTGCCAACAAATAGATGTAATTTGTTTAATTTCATCCCTTGTAAAACAGTGGCAGTCACTAGAAACAAACCTTTGGCAGTTCAATCACATGTCAGTTTTGTTAGATGCTTAAATATATCACCAATTGGCAACATAAAACAGCACCAATATGCTATTGGAAATTCCAACCAACAAAGCAAGATTTATCAAAGTTTTTTCCTAATGCCAATGGAATATGTTCAATCCAAAATATATGATACAGATATCTCGTACATTCTTTAGTGCTGCCCAAGATTGAGGCAGCAATATAGATTCTAAGATTCGGGTTATCTCCTCAACATACAAAAAGAAGCAAAGTTAAAGCCATCCAACTGTACATCCATCCCTCTTTGGCAACAAATAAATGTAATTTATTTAATCCATCCTTTGTAATGTCAGTAGAATCTAAACCTTCAGCAGTTCAAACACATTAGTCTTGTTAGTTGCTAAAGTACATCTCCAACTGCCAACACAAAATAATGCGTATGTCATGGCCAATTCCTACATACAACACAAGATTTATCATGAAGGGATTCTCCTAATGGAATCTGTTCAATCGAAAACATTAGATACAGATTTCTTGTGCATCCTTTACTGCTGCAATGGATTAGCTAGCAGCATATAAAATTCAACAACAAATCCCCATTCCCTATCAAAGTCCTATCGGGGGGGTGTTGTAACAAATAATATCAATGCATACAGTATACGCCACACACTTCTTCACAATATAATCAACACTTCAGCAATGCTTTGCTGTTAGCACTCAAGCCTAGAAAAGCAAAGTGTTTTAGATCCAATTAACTATGATAGATCTAATAACACTTGTAAGTATACCCTTTTCCTCTCCACAAGCCATGATTATTGCAATAAACTCAGCTACAAAAAAATCCACCTTTACATGTTTGTCATTATGTACCTAATCAAGGGCTGCTATTACCAATGCACAAACTTCATTCCCATGCAAAATTATTCCTATACTCTCAATCTATCCACCTAAGAATCAGCAAATGGAAGAATATATCTATGCTTCCAATGGCCTTCTTTGTATGTGCTCAAACCACCCTAATCATGGAACTCCAAGCTAGTCATTAAGAGCTTGATATGGTTCATTTCAGAAATTAGGTGATCACATTCCTAGAAACTCATTAATAAACATGTTAACAAATTCGAAAGCAGAAAGAAAATTAACAAGGAATTTAAGGACAACAACATGGGGAGATTGAGGTGTGTGTGTTCATATAGAAAATTTTCTGAGTTAGGAATACCATTTATCCTCAATAATTAGGAAGTGAAATTCCATGTATGTTACATAATAAAAAAAAACTAAGCCAATCAAAGCAACAAATATAGTAGGTATGGCTTAGATAAAAATGGGTAAATACGCAGCAATACAAGCTTCTCCTTCTTAGGAAATATTTGATCTAGCATATTTGGGTTTCTCTTTTCCTCAAAGGGAGAATTTGGAGCAAAAATAATTTTAAAACTATAAAGTTTTTAAAAGTGAAGAAACAGTTAAAAGAATGAGCTTTTAAGAAACTGATTCTACATGCAGTTTTAATTTTAAATTAAAGCTCTTAGCTTCCACTTCAACTTTAAAGCTGCTTTTATGCTCCACAAAGGTCAAAACACAAACTTCGTCCATACAAATATATTTCTTGTAAACTATGCTTTCCTTGAGGTGGGTAATAGATTCCAGTTTTGGGATGACTGTTGGGTAGAAGATCAGCTCTTGTTATATGCTTACCCCATCTCTATTGTCTTTTTCCCTTGAACAACCTATACACAATTTATTATATCACACAAGATTCATTTACTTCATGAAAATTATGCTTCTATAATAAAATGATAAGAGAAATTTTATATTGAAATTTCTTCTAGGCGTCCTTGATTCCATGTATTATCTTCTAAGTTCTAACCCATATAAAAGGATTTATCCGTGTACTCTTCTAGGGAGTAATCATGATTTCATGCAAATAATTTTTCCAACTTCTGACTCATGTTTGAATAGACCTACTTCAGTTTTCAATAATCCTTTCCAGAAATTCAAAGTTCCACCTAACATCACATCTTTTATTTGGTTGGTTGTAGGAATAGAATTCAATTACATGTTGCAAGTTTTTAGGCCACATACAGCTCTTTCCTCTCATGCAAGCTATGGTGCCCGCTTAGGATCCATTCCACATTTGTACTTAACCCTGCTCAGCCACTATTTCTCTATGGAATACCTTGATTTGCCTTCTATGTATTTCAGACATATGCTAAGTCCCTGGACCAATACTTGACAATTGGTTTTCACGACTGTGGTAGACAAAAGGAGAAGCTAAGCCTAAATGTGCTCTGTGATATGAAATCTATGAAATTGTTTTGGTTGGTGGTGTAAAATTCTCTAAATTGTAAGGCGTTTTAACAAGACTAGGCAATAAATGGTTCCTGCTTGGAGTAAATCGCACAGCCTTTCAACAGGTTTCTCGAATAGATATGCTGATGGTTGGAAAGCTTTCCACCATTAATGATTTCTTTTTCTTTGCTACTTTATAGCTAGATACAGAATTCATTTTCTTGAATATCCTCTAGTGCTGCAATGGATTTCCGAGCAGCATGTAAAATTCAACTACAAATCCCCCACCTCCCTCTCAAAATCTTCCTTCCACAGGGAACAAACGATATCAGGGCATACAGCCAGCAGACTTCTTCCCTATCCAAACAGCATTTCAGCATGCTTAGCCAATAGCACTACTGCTTTGAATAGCATAGTGTTTTAGATCCCATAAAAATTAGACAGATCTATTAGTATACCCTCTTCCTCACTCCAATTACTACAATAAACTTAGAACCACAGAAAATCTACCTTCTTTCTTTGTTTGTCACTATTTAATTCAACAAGACCTACCATTATTATCTACACTCGAACTCCATTCCCCGCAAAAATCTATTCCACCATTCCCAAATCTCAGACCCCAGACAGCATTAACTAAGATAATATACACAACCCCAGTGACGTTAACCGATGCAAAATCCAAAATTTAAGAAAGTGCTTAATATACCTCCAAACAAATCCAATCCCCATAAAAAAAACAAAACCAAAAAACACATCTTTCAAAGATTTTCAACATTAATCAGCCCTTCAGTAGCAACAAAACCACGAAATTCAACAAACTCAATAACCGAAAACAACCCACAGGCATAGGCATTTCGATCAACACAATTAACTGACAAAGCCAAGAACAAACAACATCGCCACCACAAAAAAGGGAACAGACACAAACTCGAGAGAAAGAGAACAGAATTCCCAGTTAGTCAATGATCGGACAAAAAAAACAGCATTCAAGAGAGGTAAACAACAGATTAAGCAGACAGAAAACCAGTGAATTGAAATTAGAGTTGGGAATTGACAAACCTAGGGTTTCCAGTGCGAAGAAGACGAAGCGTTTACTTGAACCTGACCAAGTCAAGAACCACAGCAGCAAATGAGAAATCAAAACGACACCGATTCAGCAAAATTGAATTGCTCCTCTGATCAACCAAAGGAACCACCATAGATAGATTGATTGGTTTTCACTTCTCTCCAATTTCACATCCCAACACACTCTCTCTCTCACTGTGTGTGTTTTTTCTGAGTTTGCTTCGTTTTCTGTGCCACAACACAACACTTGAACCTCGATTCAATCTCACTACTGACTGGTCTCTCTTATTTCAGAGACATGATTTAAACAAATTCATGAAAAATGAAAAACCATAGGAATAATTATCAGCCACATTGCTTCTCCTCCTTTATACTACTACTCTACTCTTTCTCATTCACAACACTTCATTATATTAATTACACTGATTAAATTAACTAATGCTAATTAATACAATTAATTATTCTCTTTATTTAAGCACTATTTTTAATAAAACTGTTTCCTGAATTAATAGTAAAATAAATGACTAATTAATTACTTATTGATTACACAAATAAATGTACATAAAGAAGTTGCATGTAATTTTTTTTCTGAAGTAGTTATTGTTTTCATAAAACAGAAATAATGATGCTTCTAGAGAAATTTAAAATATTAATTATGTTTATGAGTATTTTTTTTAAAATGAAATAGATTACATTTTTTTTTTAGAAATTGATTATGCTAGTAATGTTTTGATTTAATTTTAATATTTTTTATTATAATTTTTTCATTTTAATTATAAATTCTTTACTCTGAAAATAATTATTATAATTTATTGGACTTTGTAAAAAGAAACAAAAAGACAATTTGATTTAATGTTTGTGAAAAACAATTGAGAGAAAATAAATAAATGCTGCCGTGGGGTCCACTAAGAGATTTCAATTGAAGTAGGTGAATTTATCTGCTTCTTCTGGTTTTATCCCTAAATTTTCATGTCTTTTGAAAAAAGAAAAATAGCATCCATATGGCATAGAGATGTTTTACTTTAGTTAATGGAACTAAATATAATTTTTCAATACAAAGTTTAAATTTAAATTAATGGTAATATTAATTTGAGTTTAAATACAAAGATTAAAATAATGGTGATATTAAATTTGAGTCTTAAATATAAAGTTTAAATTGGTGAAAAATTACATTTTTTTTGTCATCTATTGTAGTTTAAGATTTTTTTATACTGATTATAAATAATTTGACTAAAATAATTTTAGTTTCAATGTATACATTATTATATATGTTGTAAAATTAAAAAAAAGTTAAATAAATATTTTAGGTGAAATAAAAAAAAATATTAATATTTATTGAAAACTAAGAATAGTTCATTTGAAATTTTCAAATATTAAAATTATAAACTTTTTGAAATAAAATTAATACTCAATGTTATAAGTAAGGATTGATATTGCTTTTAATCATATTTGGATTTTAAATTTGATATTACTAAGTGAAAAATTCAAATCTAATTGAAAAACCTCATCAATAATTGTTATGACAATCCTATTATTCAATTAATGATATTACAATAATACTTAGGACATTATATTAAATTTTATTCTTGAATTAATATTACTTTAGAATCTTGAATACAAAATATTAAAGTAACCACCAAACTTTAGTACTAAATACAAATTTTTGATAAAGATTTTAAAATACTGTTTATAATAATTTGAAAAAATCCAAACAGAATGGTTTTTTATAGAAGATATTTGAAAAAAAAAATAAAGGATTAAAACAATGTCATTTACAATACTGATTTGTGATTTTTGATTTTTTATTTTTTGTTTTGTGATTTTAGTTTTAAACTTTTATAAATTTCATAATTTTTATTCAATCAATTACATTAATTTTTTATTCCTTTATTTTTTATAATTTAATTAATTAAATTGTTTCTTAACTATGTCATAAATTAATATATCAAAACTATTATAATATATATATATATATATATATATATATAATTACATATTTTTTAGAAAATTTGAAGACTGAATCATAAAATAAATCATAAATAAAAAAATTATGAAAATCAAAGGTATAATTTAATTTATATTAATAGTTGTAATTCTAATAAGGGTAAGTAACAAAGGGATCTCATTAAGAATATCTATAAAAAAAGTTATGTTCAAACAAGTTCACGAACAGGAACATAGTGTAAACATGTATATATATATATATATATAATAAAATTTCTTAACTTTAATAGAATATTTATAAAATTTTATATTTTCCTTTTTCCATTTCTACATTACAATAAATACATATAAACTAATTAAAAAATAGCTGAAATATAGATAACAAATTAACAGTTGATGTTTTCTTTAAATTTTAAAAATATTATTTAAATTAAAATATAAAATAAAAATACCACACTAATATATAAATAAATATATATGTATATATATATAGAGAGAGAGAGAGAGAGATTTTCACATAAATCATTAATCATGCTAATTTTTTTCTATTCAATCATTATCTAGCTTAGCAATTTGTGGCATAAACTATGGTGTTGAGTGTTAAATTAATGTATTTATGGCATCATTATTATTGGATCTCTATTATTCAAGTAAGCATGATGAAACATAGGAGAACCATTAGGTAATGGCCAAACAAAACATGTCTACTCATTCATATGTCTCTGTCTCACCTGCACTGTGTTTTTAGGTTTTTTGTTTGGTCAAGAGTACAAGTCCCAAAAACTAATATAAAAACTTAAGCACAGTCACATGTTCAAGATACCCAAATAGTGTTGTTTCAACAATTTTCCAAGGAAAACAAGAAAATAATTAATGGTCATCTCTATTCGTAAAAACCAAGAGGAGAAATTTCTCTATTTTACCTTTTTATATAATATTTATAGTGGATTGGGGAATTTGTTGATTTTATTAAATGATTAATCTTTATAAAAAAACATTTTATTTTGTAAATTTGTTTAATCATGTTTTTTTTTCATTAGTAAGATTTAAATTCAAAGCAAACCTAATTCCTACTCAAGTGGTGTTGTTTCAACAATTTTCTAACACCAAAGAAAATGGTTAGGAGCATTTGTATTTGTAAAAACAAATATTAAAGAGTTATTTCATTAATTTTTAGATAATTAGAATAGTAGTATCAACTTTTTTTTTATTAGTAAGACTGAAACTCTTATTTAATTAAAGTGAATATAGTTCTACTAAGATTAACTACTTTTAGCATGTTTTAATTTTTGTTAGTCCTTTTCAAAAGTGATTTTTAGACTCAAAATATAAAAAAAAAATATTTTGAAAATACCTATAAATACTTTTTTTTTTCAATTTTTACCGAAAGATGTGTTTTTGGTGGAAACATGCACTTATCTAAGTGTCTTTCAAATATCAAATATATTATTCCTTAAATTTAATCTTTGTTAGACAAAGTTTTATAACAATGATATCACACTATGGTTTTATAGATTCTGACTTCTCCTTGATGATATCATTGGTCATTTTCAAAGTTGCTTTCTATATAAAAATAAGGTTTATAATGTCATTATCTAAGAGATTATTATAAGTTTAAGAGGAGAAAGAGTGTTAGTGGTGTTAACATGTACTTGAAGAAAGAGTTATAACAATATTTGTGATAAATATATTATTAGTGAGTTTAAGTTGTTTTATCAATGCTTAAATACATATTTGTCTAGGACAATATACTCTTTTTTAAGTTATTCAATTTAGATATTATGATATTATTAATCAATTGAGATTATTAACATTTTATAATCAATTAATTTCACTATTTCATTTTTGATATTAAGATAGTTAAAAATAAATTTAAAGGAAAATAATAAATTTTATTATATAATATATAATAGCAGTATTTTTCAATTGTAATGTAGATTGTTTATCTCTTACTACTAATTTATAGTTGCAATGTATGTATAATTAAGATAAGTTTATATGTAACTATATATAACTAAGAGTTTATCTCTTACTACTAATTTATAGTTGCAATTATGTATAATTAAGATAATATTTATATAACAGTTACATATGTAACGTAAATATAATTAAGATTATCCTTTAGATAACATTTATATGTAATTAAGATAACATTTATATAACAGTTACATGTAAATATAATTAAGATTATCCTTTAGATAACATTTATATGTAATTAAGATAACATTTATATAACAGTTACATGTAACGTAAATATAATTAAGATTATCCTTTAGATAACATTTATATGTAACGTATATATAATTAAAATTATCCTTTCGTATAACATCGGAAATATATTTCAAAATTTAATGTCACATTAAATTAAAATATTGGCTTTGTTGTGAGGTTTTAATAAATTAAACTTTGAGTCTCTTTCTACTTTTCTACTGTATTTGTGACACAGACATTTATGAATAACATTAAATGATATTTATGAGATTAATTAAGTAATTCATTTTATTCTCTGTGGGGCACATGGTTTTGATACTACATTTTTAGGAAACCAAATTTATGAAAAAAACTAATATTTCAAATTACAAAAAATAATTCATATTAAAGTCAATATCTTTGTATTCAAATAAATAATTTGTTCCAAGTTCTTTCATCAAGGGATTGGTATCTATAAACATGATAATTGAATATGAAACCTTTTTAAATGTGTAAGTTAAATATTATTCAACAAGACCTAAGTCAAAAATTGAGTTAGAAATTCAACTCCTAATTTTGTGGAAAAAGAAAATTGTAACTAGCACGGTTCAATAAGAGTAAAAAGTTCTTAAAAAAGGTATGTAAAAGTTGTTATTTCAATCAATGAAAATCATTTCAAAAAGAAAATATTAAAAAACAGAGAATTTCGTAAATGACATCAGAAAAAATTTTCTTATTTTATAAAATAAAATTTTCTTTTTCTAGTTACTTTCTAGTTTTTTGAAACAGTTTTTTATTTGTTTTCTAAAAAAAAAATTAGAAAATGTAAGAATTTTAGAAAGTTGTTTTTATTATCTTCGGTGTGATAAGAAATTATGAAGTTCAAAAAGGAAAAGGTCTATAAAAAAATTTCAAGAGTTTTTATTCTGATCCAAAAGTTTTCTTTCTGTAAGAAGGCCAAAGGGTCCAATAACGAAGTCAAAAAGGAGTTTTTCAAATGGAATTTTACATTCTACACCCCATGAATTTCATCTGCACCGGCACGAGAGGTAGATTGATAAAATTATCTCCAAAACAATATATTTTTAAGTCCACATTTTATGATATATTTATAGATTTAGAGTGTAGATTCTAAAATCTATAATTCAAAATATAATAATACATTCAAATTGTAGGTTCTAAAATGTCTAGATCCGAAAATACCTTATAGGGAAATGTAGGGGTGCAGAAAGAAACCACCCCACGATAAGGGTTGGAGACAAATGGGCCGGTCCAAAGTAGCCTCTGTTTATCAAGAAAGTGTTAGAACATTTTTTTCTTTCATTTGTTCTATTTTTTTCCCACTTTCATCCCAATGATTAAATGTAAGTACTAAAATACTTTTGTATCCATAAAAAAAAAGTATATTCTAGATTTGTTATTTTATAAGTTTGTATTTATTATTTTACCATAGTTTAGAAATTAGTATTTCAGAACGATTTTTTTAAAATCATATTACCAATTTGAGAATTCAAAAGTATACATTTTTCAGATTTTAAGTTATTCAATCTAAAATATTTATAAATAACACAATTTAAAATATTCGAAAACCATATTTAGAAATTATATTTCATATTTTATTATTTGGTATTTCAAAACATATAATCTAAATTCGTATGTCAAAAATTCAGAAGTATATTATGAGTTATGTAATTTAAAATTATGAAGTATTATAAAAGAACATATTAAACAATTTTTATATTATGGAGATAAGAATAATAATAATAATAATAATAATAAATAAGAAATAAAATGATAGGTGAAAAAATAATCATGTCTATTGAGATTTGGTAATATATTTTATGAAAAAACTTATTTCTTATATATCATTAATCTAAAAAAAATTTACATTTATTATTAAATAACTAATTTTGAAAAAAAAAAAAATGCTAAGCACCCGACTACCTGCATTGAGCTAAATGAAGGGATCATTGAAAACATTCGAAGCTTAAAGAAAATTGAAATTGATTTAACAAACAAAGGCAAAACAAATATATTTTTACATACTTCAAGACAACTTGTAATACTATATTATTATTTTTTGTAAAAAATTATATTAAGAAAAGTTCAACAAAAAAACAAAAGAACAACATTCATTTTACTTAATGGTTTGTAATGAATCGTGGAATAAGGGTATGGTCAAGTTTCAATAATATAAACATTTCTTCAATTCTTGGTCACATCAAACAACATAGTATGACATGATCTATTGATAAAAATATACATTAAAAGATTTTAATCCATTAAATAATATAAGAATCTCCAAATTCACTAAAATTCTTGAAGTCATTGCATGAATAGAAACTAAAAAGCATGAAATCACACTAGTTGAAAGCAAGATTTTAGCAACCCCAAAAGCACAATTCCAAATCCTTTATTTTCTCAAAAAGCAAAACTACCTATATATATTCAAAAGGACTTTTCTTTTCTCCTTTTTTCCTTTTCTTTCCCTACAAACAAAGCCGTAAGATCCACGTTTTAGATGAAAGGCCACACCCAATAATCTTGTTGTTGGTCGAAAATCTTGTCAACACAGCTTCCACATCATCCAAACAAAACTTCCATGGTTGGAACTATTTGAAAGCCACTTCTCAAGACTTTTGCATCAAAATGAGTTAAGAATCCACGTTTACAAGTGGAGTGCATTATAAGTTTGGAAATTGGAACTAATGTGTCCAAAACTAGTTGCATTTTTGTCACAATCATAGAGTGATCAATAGTAGCTCTCAACATGGGAATTTTCTCTTTTTCTCAAGAGTAGTAATTACTATGAGTGTTGCTTTCAATGTTCAACATCTTTATCCAAATTTTATTGTATAGTGTTTGAGTTCAATTCAATAATGTGGATAGTTAGACCATGAATTGCATTATTTCCATTTTTTTTTTTTGTTAGGGTCAACTTTACTTTGGTAAGGAACTGTTTGTTTGACAAGAAATAATTGGATACATGTGACACATACTTTGCAAGTCCTTTTAACTTCACAACTCTTCTACATAGTAAAAAGATGTTTTTGGTCTTTCTAGAAATAGATTATTTATGTACTCAGATTTTAAAATAATTTCACACATCTTTATGCAAAAAAAAAGAATAATTCATCAATGGTTTCTGATTATTTGATCATGTATTTGTTTTTATATTGCATATAGTTAATAAACTCATTCAAAATTGAAGTTATATTAATCTTCTAAAAACATAGGAGCTATCTTGTTTTTTTTTTTTTTTTTTTTTTGTTATGATTGTTATAGAAAGATATATGAAAAATGTTTATATATTAAAAAGTAAAATATGAAAACAATTTATATGTTCAAAATGAAGACATGTCATAGATTATATAATTTTGATTTATTTATTGATTTCACGTCTAATATTTTTTTAAATACTAGTGTGCTACATTTATAGGTCATAATAACATTTTTGTTAAGTATTAGACTTAAATTTAATAATTAAATTAAAATCAATCTCCAAAAAATAAATAATGGGAAATTTAAATTGCAACAACAATATGGAAATGAAGAATAATAAAGCTGATAAGGGTTGATCTCGTAGAACCATATACGTAATTGTTATTAAAAGCATCATTATATCATAAATATATGCTCTCTTGAATCTTAATCTGATTTTCATTCTATATTTTTCTTATGTTTCTCTTTATTTGTCATAAGATAATTTATCACATTTATAACTTTTTTCTTCTATTCATTAGTTACATTCATTTTCGAGTTTTAAATTTACAACTACCTCATTAAATCGGAAAAAAAGGTTCCACCCAAAAATAATTTTAGATGCTTCAGTTAAGACTATAGATAAAAGATACTCATAGTTTTGTAATTCTGATTCATCTTTAGCTCATAATTTACAATTTTGACTTGTTTGTTTTTGAATGATTTTAATCCTCATTTTCCATTAAACTAGTAATTATAGTTCAATTTTTAATTTTGCATATGTTAAATATCTTTTAATCTTAAATTTAATTAATTAAATTATTTTTTAATAATATCGAATGTGTTAAATATATAGATCATTTGAACTAAACTAAAAAAAACATTAAAGATAAATGTTATTTGTAAAACAATTCTTACAAGGACTTTCTGTGTGTATGTTTCTATCCTCCTCATAATCCATTATATGTGATAATGATGGAGAAATAAAAAATAATGTGGCATAAATTGTTATTTGAAATGTTGTATTTGTGTCACTTCTTTGTGTAAAATTAAGAAATTAACCAAAATTGCAAATTTTTTTAAAACGGTGAAATAAAATATGAAGCAAAATGAAAAGCTAAAATTGTAAATAAAGAATTAAGAAAAGGCCAAAATTAATATTGAAGAAAAGAAACAATTGAAGATTCAAAATGATTGTTGAACTCGCACTGTCGGCACAAAAATTTCTAACTGATATAAAGCTAATTTCACATTTAAGTTCGTTAATTAAAGTTTGAAATTGAAAATTTAAACTTTAGTACAAAGTCATGATGGAAAGTAAGTATCTTCATTATAAAGTAAGTTCATTTAATATACGAGTTTCAAATAGAAACTATAGAATAATTTTGGTTAAGAAAATCATGTAACTCAATCTAAACCAATTCTTTTAATATTTTTTTTAAGTATTACAAAATGAGTGTTTTAATTTTTGTATAAAAAATTAAATTATGGTTCAACCCTTTCAATACCTTTTATACTTGTAGGTTTACATGTGTTTTATAAAATTTAACTATTTTTATTATGATTTTTCCGAATATAATTATCGGTCTTTTCAAAGATGATTTTTTTAAGAACGATTTCTTAAGTTGGATCTCTTTAAAACTTATCTTTTTAAGATCAATTTTATTAAGATTGATTTTCTTAAAAAATGATTTTCTTAAGTTCGATTATCACAATATGATTATCTCTTTAAAATTGATCTTCTTAAGTCTGATTTTTCATTATTCATTACACGACAAAATACTCCTTAAACTAATCTTCCAAAGACCAATCATTATTATATGATCAATCTCCTCAAGATGGATCTTTCTGATATCTAAAAATATGTTTAATTTGTCAACAATAATTTTAATGAAGTATAAAAGGACATTATTTAAATAATTTTATAAAAAAATAGTTATATATATATATATATTCAAATAAAAGCAATTTTAATAAAAATAATGAAATAAGAAGTAATTTTTTTAACTATAATCAAATAAGTAGTTGTTAAGATTCAAAATTTCTTTTTATTTATTCTTCTTATGTTACTAATGATAAATTTGGAATGACAATTTTTATAAGAAACATTACTAAATAGAAAGATTCAGGAAGATGTAAGTAAAACTTTTACAATTAAAAAATTTACACACTTTTCTAACATTAAGAAAATAATAAAAAAGTGTATTAAAAGAATAAACCATTTGGTCCACATAATAGTATAAAAGGGTTAATAGTGTCATATCATGCAATACTTAGAACTTTGAGATTTGAAAAAGAAGAATAAAATGTGCATGTTTCTCCTCCACAAAAACTTCCACCCACCTCACTTTGGACTCATTCCTAAACCTTTGAAGCATCCAATAATCCATCAGAGTCCACAATCATTGACTTTTAAGCCATAGCCAAATGCTTTTCCATAAACCCAACTTTAGTTATTGTTGCCAAAAATTCTACTTTATTTATACTATACATAACAACTTGAGTGAATTGTATTGAGATTGAAGTTTTTTAGGATTAGACTTTATTTATTTTTATATAAATTCTATATAAATATCATTTATTTTAAGAATACTACATTATTGATTTCTTCTTCCATTGCCCTTGTACGTTTTAAAAATATTATACTTATATCTCTTATTACGAATACACTTTAAGGTGAAAAAACAATAAGTATAAATATAATTTGAGAAAATTTCAAAAAACTGTATTTTAATTTGCTGTAAAAAAATTACATAAAACTAATTTTTGTGTATATCTCTCTTTGTCACTATGTCATGTAATAAATGGTGTGTAAGAGAGAAATATAAAAAGCATATTAATAATATGTTATATAAATGATTATATAAAGAATTTTTTTATACAATATAATTGTTAAATATTAAAAAGAAACAGCTTATGGTAATGGAAAATTCAAATATAGTTTATAATTAATAATTGATAAAAGTCAAATATAGTTTATGATTAGTAATTTATAGTGAATGGTCTAGTTTTTGGTATACAAATTTGTTTGTTATAATCAAACACTTTTTTATAAAGTTTTATGTGTTTATTGTAAATTCTACTTAATTATGATGTAAAAAAATGTGGCGGCAACTCATATGGTTTGATATAAAATTCAAAATTTACATAAGATGATCTAAGTATTTGTTGTAAATTTTGAAATTTACGTCGGATCCTACAACTCTTTAAAAATCTTGGCATAAACTTCTTTCTAACTCTTTTACGATATTTTGTTGCAATTTTTCTCCAATAACAGTTGTGATGATCTTGTTTCTATCTCTATTGGTGATCCAATCTTTATTTTTCTTCGGTCTTTGTGATTGTTTTGGTGTAGTAAATATTGTTAGAATATTATTATTATGGAAACAAATTAAATCAATAGAATATCATAGAATATCGGTAAAAATATCATAGAAATAATCAAGGGAGTATCAAAGAAACAAATCCGTAGAATATCAAAGATAATCAAGGAAATATCAGAGAATATTAGTAGAATATCAGATAATATCAAATGTATTTATTTAGAATAATTTCCATATTTAGTTTCTTAGAATGTTATATTAAGTGAGTTATTGTAAACAAAGAGATACACATTCAATAAAAAAACCTTCTTCCATGTTATCATATTTCATAGTTATCATATCCTTATCCAACCTTTCTTAACCCTCGATACCATCGCAAGAAATTTCAATCTGATTGGATTTGGTTAAAGTTTTTTTGTTGAGGTTAATTATATAAATCTTCCTTTCTTCTTTGAAATTGATACCATAGTAGTTTTTGAGATTTCAATCATGACAATATTAGTTTTTGAGATTTCAATCATGACAATGCATGTATATTTCCATTAGATTGTTATTGCTTAGCCATGATATTGAAATCATATTATGTTATTAAGAATTATAAATTTGAAATTATGAATATTGAAATTAATTGATAAAATTAATTTATTAGAGTGAATAAATATTTATTAGATGTTTAAAATTGAAATTTGAAACTTAGGAATGGAAAAAATGATAGGGAATAACTAATTATTTTAGTCCCTAGGTGTGACTTAATTATTAATTTACTAGTTTGTTTATAATTTCAGAGAATAAATTATAGTTAGTTTATATGATATATTTTAGAAAAATTTAGATTGATCACAAAAGTAAGTAAGTTGTATTGTAATATGTTTGGATGATATTGTATATTTTTTGTTGCATTAATTTTATTTATATTAAGTATTATTCGTTTTATGTGGGTGAAACTTAGTTTCCATTTGAGATTTAGTGCAAATGGTTAAACATTAATTACCTGTATTAAATCTTGAATTGTTTAGTTGGATAATTTGAAAAAAAAATACTTTTTCGTAATTTGTTAATATGTACATATTGTAAGTCTATGTTTAAATTTGATTAAATTTTTGTTCGAACCATTTTGTACTATTCTCCACGTTTATTATGTGGTGATTTGTCACTACTTTTAATTTGTGTACTTCATAAACTAATGTGAAATATTGCTGAAATTTTATCAAAATTATGATAATAGATGTCTTTTGTACGCATTACAAAATTGTGAAAAATATTTTTGCGAATGGAAAGAGCCTAAACTTCAATTAGAAAAATGATAATTTTATATTGTGTGGTTGATGATGATGAATTTTGTAACATACCTAGTAATGAAGAGAAGTAAGATGAATGCACGTCACATAAGTGAAGAGTATGAAAAGAAAGTTGATGAGTTCTTTTGCTTGCTTAAACGAAAAACCTAACAACGAGAGAAATTATTAGCCTTTGTTCATTATCTAAATCAAATACATCAACATTTGGGAGAAACACATGATTATTTGTTTTTTTTTGATATAGTGAAGAGTTGTACAATATCGACTTGGATGGAGAAATATTAGATAATTCTACTATGTCAAGAACTACAAAAAATTATGAAGAATGGATGAATGATCATTTATTGGATATGGTACTTGATGTAGGTGAAGAAAAATTTGAAAGAACTTAGGTATATGATTCTTTAAAGTCCTATTTAGAACAACAATTGTACCAAGGTCATTACAATTGTCTACCCTAAGTTAGACATCTTTTAATTCAATCAATATTTATTGTATGCTTAAGTATGACATTAATTTGCATCACTTGTTTGTCATTTTAGTGTATTAGTCAAGCTGATTCTTTAGAATGTAACTACTATATCATATATTGAATGAAAGTTATTATTTGAACGGGCATTACTAATAACCTGGCCAAAAATAACACCTTTTAACATAGATTGAAGTATATTTTACTTATAATTTTATTTTTATAAATATTACATAATAATATTGTATGTAAAATGTTTTAAGTTTTCAATGATCAATCTCATTATCATAACAAAACATCAACCAAATAAGATAACATTCTTTACTAACAATAATCCCTTTAAATTTTTTAGGATGAAATTTTGGTTTAAAAGAAAATATCAAATATTACAAAACAATTTTAGCTTATAAATGGATTCTCAACTATACTTCTAAGATGCATTATATTTGGAAAATGATAGAAAGCTTAAGGTCGTAGAAAAAATTCAACATTTGTATGAGCTAAACTCTCCATTCACTGTTGCATGCACAACAAAAAATTTCATATTCTCTTACTCCTTAATTATTGTGTACTAAATACTCTAATAAAGTCTCACTTCTTGAGGTACTGTACTCATTAAAAAATCGTGAATTTATACAAGGTTCCTAAATGATAAGGGTTTTTTTTTTTTTTTCATTTTAAATATCCATTTTTTATAAAAAAATATCAGATGTTAGTATAATCCTTTGGTGCACCTTAAAAGAAAGGATGGAATTACATAATTATTTTACTATATTATTAAAACATATCATTATGTATGGAATTGTATTTAGCAAAACATCTTAGAATTTCATTTTTATTGCATAAACACAATAAAAAATAATAATCTACAAATAACGTTTATGTAAAGAAAAGAAATGAAAGAAATTTTGTCTTAATGATTAAATAAAAAAATCACAAATATATACAAGAAAGAATATCTATAATTATACTATCATTTTCCTATAATTTTACAATATATTTCCTACAAATTAACTAATATAATAAGAATAATTATAATTTTTCATTTCAAAAATATAATAATAAGATTGATTTTCTAATAGTTTGAACTCTTTCTATATTTTCTTACGTCAAACTGAATATTAGTAAATACTAATTAAGTTATGAAACAATCAAAATAAGTGGAATTCTCATGAATAACCAAGAAACTGTTTTTTGGAAAATTTGACAAACCATTCGATTTGATAAAATGGTTCGAATAACCAGCAAAACATTTTCTCCTTTCTTGAAAAGATAGAGAGGGAAATATATACTTTCCCTTGAGCATAAACACAAAGAGAGGAATAACTTGTGCTAACTACATAACCAAAGAATACAAACGATTTTAGAGACCAAAATGCTTGAAAACCAAAGAGTACACGCTACACAAAAATTCTTCTTAATCATATAAAAGAATATGCACATCACAATGTGTGTTCTAAGGTTTCAAACTTGTGTTCCTTTGTACCCTCTAAAATTGAACAATATAAATTCTCCAATATGATCTATATTTTCTCTCTTTCTATAGTACCATATACATTATTCATTAAATTATGGATAAATACTACGTCTCTATCTATCCTATATTGTAATAAAAAAATGTCATTTTCGTCTCTATTATTTCTTTCACTTCTATAATATTAACAAACAACCATATAAATATGCTCATAAATTCCTTTATACACAAAGAAAACAAATATGGCCAACCATTGAAGTGTACGAAGAACTGTATTTTTTTTTCTTTTCCTAATTATATATTCTTTCATTTCCTTACTACTTTTCATCCATTAGACCATAAATTAATGTCAGTAATTATTATTAATCTGGCAAGTTTTTTTTCCATATTTTTTGTAAATTAAATACAGATTTTTGAATGTAACTGTACGGTGTCTAACATAAAAAAATAAGATTTTACCATTAAATAAAAATGTTGATACACAAATAATGAAAAATAAATTGAATCAATAAAGCGGGTCTGTGACAGGTTATTTGTACGTTGTAGGGTTTGACACGTTTTACTACAACCCTAATTTATGCTGACGTGGCCCTACATGTTCAGTGGCTCATGTGTACACGTGGCTCTCTTATCACCACATTGTATCTGCCTAGTATCTTCATATTCATTGTTTATTATTCAATGCTTCAACTAATACATTTATAGTTTTAAAAAGAAATTCAGAAAAGAGAAAAAAATGAAGAGAACAAATTTAAGCAAAATGGAAATATTCTCTTAGAATTGTTTGAGATGAGAAAATATAAATATTTTAAAATATTTTAAATTTGATATGAGCAAATTGATAAATAGCCTCGTGATCTTAAAAGAGAAATAATATTATAAACTCTACCTTTCAACAAAAAATATTTCAACATATGAAAAGTAAAATTGTACTGTCTCAGATATGTAGATAATCAAACATTAAGTCAAATAATAATTATATATATATATATTATTTTTAAGATATAAAATAACTATCATCGTTTTAGCATAAATGTAATCGATCATTTTATTGACTCGATCTTTAAGGATGATATAAATAATCCATTTAATAATAATATAATTAAATTTACTATTATCAGACTTAGATTATATATAGAATATTTAATGTAAGGAGTTCACACTTAGGTGATATAAGTATAATGATTGTCCATTTAGGTGATAATATGAATTATCTCTTAAGTGTTGACTATATGATGTTATTCTTGTAAGTAGTAGTGTAAGCAGGAGAAACGAACTAAGAATAAAGTCATAACAAATGACTTCCTAAATATTAATATCCAATTTTCTCAGTACTTAGTACTTAGGTTGGAGAATTTTTAAACTTAAAAAAAATTAATAATAAATAGAAAACACTCTATAAGAAAGACTTAAAGTGAGATAAAATCTTTGAAAACAAATATAATTATTGTATAACCCATTTTAATATATATATATATATATATATATATATATATATATATATATATATATATAATATTAGTACTTTAAATTAAATATTAGTAAGTTCTACCTCACTTGTTTAATTTGCGAATTAAATAATTTTTTAACTTAAATTCAATTAAATCCTATCATAATTTCTACTCACGAGTTTTAATCTATTTTTGACATTTTTATAAGTCACAATTCCACAATTAAATAAAATTATATTTGTTAAAGTGTTATATTATTAAGTAGCCATAGTTGCACCTAAATTATGTATGCTATACTTTTTTTTTATCTACACTAGATCAGATTCCATCATTTATTATAAAGTCAATATTACGAATTAAAAAAATATTATTACAAAATATATCAATTAACTTAATGATAAATAATTGATAATATATATATATATATTAATAGTAATAATAACATCTATATCTAATTTCCTTCAGCACATTTACTATGTAGAATAAAAGGATAACCATTGGTATTGAGAGAAAGGTGGCCAACATGGCCTCATAGCATGTGTCATGCCATGTTTGGGAATTTTCCAACTCAATTCAAAGGTGCCAACTGCCAAGTTGCCCTCAATTGTATGGGAGGACCACATGTCTCAATATTTATATATCTGTTTCTTATTTCTTCATAATAAAACAATTAATGGTCAAATAATTTATGCATAGGCTAAAGGATTTTTATATCATGGTTTAATCACAAATGCTTATGTTTAATTTTTTTGTTCACTTCTATATTAATTATTTAAGTTATGTTTAAAAAACAAGATATATATACATGAAAAAAAGTGATAAAGGAAGGATTGAATAAGTTACTGTTTTCACAGTTGGATGTTAGGTAAAAGTATTTTATAGGTATGGTTGTTTAATTAATGGATTTTATTTGTGGTTTTAACTCTACCAAAAAAATTACTTCATTATTAAAATCATTAAAATTAAGGTTTAACTAAATTTTGTACCTGAAAATGTTTTTTTTTATTGGTATTAACTAGTTAAATAATGCTATTCATTAAAATAATCCTCTTAAGCATGTGCCACCAAGTCATAGGCTGTAATAAAAACATTGTTAAATAGAATACGAAATTTAGTTTTATAATTAAATAACAAAAATACTGTTACCTCTATTTTATGTTTTATTTGGAATATTTATATTATTTATATATATTTTTAATCATTTTTACACAATAACCTATACATTTTTTTTCACTTTTTTATTTTATTATTTTTTCGTAAAGCAAACATGCTATAAAATTCATATTTATTGTGATTTCTATTTTTTTTTGATAAATAAAACTTATAATCTTGTATATATAAAAAAACAGAAAATAAAACATCAATGATGAATGAAATTGTTCAACAAAAATTAATTATCACTAAAACAAATAATTATTGTGTATCAATAATAACGACGTTAATAAAAGAAGCCATTCATATACCATATACTATTTTTCTTTATGATCATGAATGCAATGCTTACTTAACTTTATGAGGGGTTGTGTTGTTGTCATATAGGTCTAGGGTAGGGTCCCACAAGAGAAATAAATTCCTTATCTCTTTAAACTATGATCTTATAAAAAGCTTATATTATAATTATGTCATAATCGAACTACTAACTATAAAATATTCTACCAAATTTCATACCCAAAATATAATTAGAAAAGAAACTTCGTCTGAAAAAGTAAAGAGCAATGAGAAAAAACTATTAAAATATTAATCGTGAAAAATAAAAAAAAAAAACTTTTGAAAAGTATAATCAAATGAAAAAGCTCTGCCACAAAATCCACGGAAAAGTTAAAGCAAAAATAATTGCTAGCTAGGTGTTATTAACGTCATGCTTTTTAAAATATTTTTATTCCAAAAGCTTTACCTTAATTAAAAAATCGCTAACTTATACTTTTAGCTTCTAAAGTTTGAGATGAATCTAGTTTTGTTTTTCCATTTTCTTAAAACTTTTTAGTCCTTTAAATTTGAAAAAAAAATACACTTTTAACCTTTAAATACTAAATTTAAAGAATTGAACTAATTAACTTAGTTGTTAAAGAGTACATTTAAAAAAAAATCATAATTTTCAAATTTAATGATCTAAAATAATTATATATATATAGATATTTTAAGTTTGCAAGACTATTACCAGATTCACCGTGAATATAATAAATAAAAAAACATAATTATACTTTAAGATGTATAATTTTTAGAGTAAGTTTTCTCTCGATCGGAGAGTGAAAAAGATGGAAAAGAAGAAAAATAAAGTAAAAGGAGAAATGGTTTGAATTGAGAAAAAATAATATAAAGTAAAGAATTTTTTAAAATAATTTAATTTTATTAATGCTATGAAATATAGAATATGTGTTAACTGTAAGATTTACAAAATAAAGAAAATGCTTTGAGAAAATCACGTATATGAGGGGACATTTTAGAAAATTATATAATTGTCTATTATTTTTTGTTTGTATCAACTTATTCCATTTCTTATTTTGAGGAGTGAAGTGGAGCTAGAAATTCACAGTTAATTTTTCATGTAAATTTGCATAAATCAGTATAAACAGATAGAATTGTTTCTCTTCAAATTCATTGTTAGTTTTGCATGTACAATATTTACGTAGAAAACAAAGCCTTTGATCTCCAAATAAATTCTGAAAGTTTTCCATTGTTTTATAATATTTTCTTTATATATATATTGGAGTATAGGAAGCAGCAAGTGACAGAGTTTTAGTTCCATTTCCCAACACATTAATGGAAGAAGATGAAAAGGCACATGCCCTACACTTGTGAGGGTGTGCAGGGTCACATGCTCTTAACCTGTCATGGTAACTTTTGGAACTTTCTATTCATATCCAAACGTTATCACCTTGCATGTCCATTTCCAGTTTTCCTTCTTCATGGCTCGGATGATGTGACTCCTTTTCTTGTTTCTCACTGTTGGAATCAAGACTAAATTATATTTTTATCAGCAAAAAAATGATTCAAAAATCTAAATAAAAAAGAGACCAAAGAATAGTTTAACCATGCAGTAAAGTAAAAAATATTGGAATGATAAGGTTTTGTCTCTTTGTGTTTCTCAATCAAGAGTATTACCAATAAAATCATTATCATTATAGGATTTGGTTAATTTATAATCTTACCCTTAATCCTTAAACATAAATATTGATGTAAGAATGTAGTAGGATATTGCAGCAGTATAATAAATATGTTGACCTGACAACAGTATGATAAAGTGGGAGTGTCATGCAAGTAATTTTTTTTTAAATACCAAGTAAATTAAATTATTAAATTTGGAAAAGATGATAGATAAAATTGATGAAATAATAATAATAATAGTAAAATGAGAAAAATTAGAATGAAGGGTATAAAATATATTAGCTAGAGGAAGAGAGTGAGTGTTGTGACAGAGGCTAGGAGAAGGGAAGAAGTATGTTGTTGTTGTCAATGTAACAGCAACACGTGTTACAAAGCAACAAACAGAAACGTTAAAAAGTGTTTGTGGATTGCACCAACTTTCCCATCTAAGTCCTACACTTCTTCATGCAAACAAAGGGTATACTATACTATAATACTGTTGCTATTATTGTCATTATTTTTTTATTCAGAATCCATGCCTTTTTCTTTCTGTTTTTGGTCGAACTTTTTTTTTTTTATTATTATTATTATGTTTTCTTTGGTGAATGTGAAGAGAAGGCAGTAATATTAGCAGGTACTAAACTAAGAGTAATGACCAGCTCGGTAGTCGGTTGTGTCAATGTTTCTCTGTCTCTCTCATTTGTTTGCTTTTAGAAGCGGCAAAGTTAACTGCTACTCATACCAAGCTCTTACTTTTTGATCCTTTCTCTCTCTCTCTGTCTATCTCTTTGTTTCTCTCTCCACAAACAATTTGGTTGGACTTGCAAGGAAGAGACATCTGCAGCTTCCATTGAGAGGAAGGAATTCCGGAAGGTTCAACTTAAGGGGTTTTCAAATTTCAAAGCACACTTTTTCTGGCTCATTTTGGCTGTGATTGTGGTGCAGTTGAGGCTTTGTGTTATTGTTTGAAGGGATCAAAGCTTGTTAGTTTTTTTTTTTGTTTTTTTTAATTTTATCTTTGACTTGCCATGTTGGGTGGTTCTTTTCATATTAATTGAGTGTAGCCATTTTTAGGTGAAGGTGTTGGCCTAATTTTCATTATTTTTTTTTTTTAAATTTCTGGCCTTGTACTTTGGTGCTGTCATTCTGCTTATGGAAGATGAGGGTGTTCATGGTGAAGATCAAAATCGGTGCTTGAGGGGGTTATGAGTGATGGGTGCTTCTTTGATCCCTTGGAGAAGTAGAGGAATAGTTGGGTTTTGTGTGTGAAGAGAAGACACTTAGACACCCCATTGGGAAAATGCCTGGAGGGAGCAGCAAAAGGAGGATACATTTTAGCAAACTGTACAGTTTTTCTTGTTTGAAATCTCCTTTCAGAGATGGTCATTCCCAAATTGGGCAGAAGGGGTATTCCAGGGTTGTGTACTGCAATGATCCGGATAACCCTGAAGCAGTTCAGTTGAGTTATGGAGGAAATTATGTTTCAACAACAAAGTATACAGCTTTTAATTTTATCCCCAAGTCTTTGTTTGAGCAGTTCAGGAGGGTTGCAAATATCTACTTTCTCATTGTTGCGTGTGTTTCATTTAGTCCATTGGCACCTTTTACTGCTCTAAGTATAGTTGCTCCATTGCTGGTTGTGATTGGAGCTACTATGGCCAAGGAAGCTGTGGAAGATTGGAGGAGGAGAAAACAGGTATTGTTTTGTGTTTTTTTCCCTTTTTTCTCTTTCAATTTTTTTATATTGAATACCTTTTTATCATGGCCTATCAAAACACCAAATGGCCCTTCCCCTACTGGTGGTACTTTCTATAAAGGTCCTTGTATATATATATAGTTCAATAAAATTGGATGATACTCAGTTGGAATTTTGCTGCTATGAGTAAGCTTGTCTTTGTTTTTTGATTTTAATAAAAGTTATGAATGAATAGAAAAAGAGAGTAATTTTCCCCTTACTAGTTACTACTGATGATCAAGGACTAGGTTCACAAGGTTCATTATCTTACAATGCTCTAAAATTAGAAAGTTATTATGGTTTTATTGTCATATAAGTATTTTTGAATGCTCTTTTTTTTTCTGGAAAGAGGATGGAAGGGGTATTGCAAAACTCTCCTTTTTCTTTGAACATATCTAGTATAATATAATTCTAGTACATATCAATTTGTTTCTGAAAATTTTCATCTTTCTTAATTCTTAAAAAAGACAATTCTACGAGATGATTCTGTTCCATGCTATTGTTATGTCATGTAATTAAGTGCTGATATATGCCTATTTAACTTGTTTGGCCTTTTTTGGATATTCTTTTCTCTGTTAGTCACTTGCTTAGGATGTACTTGACTCTTATGTTCTGTTGAGTCACCCTTTTGGATTGATTTCTATTAAATCTTTGTGTGTTCTCGAAAGTTTTTCCCCCACATTGATATATCCTACATATCATTCAAGGACTAGAAGTTTTCCTGGCTAAAACTCATGTATTTCTTCAGGATATAGAGGCGAACAACAGAAAGGTTCAGGTATATGGTAGAAATTATACATTTACGGAGACTAGATGGAAGAAACTCCGTGTTGGTGACATCATTAAAGTGTACAAGGATGAATACTTTCCTGCTGATCTTCTTTTGCTTTCATCAAGCTATGGTGATGGGGTTTGTTATGTTGAGACTATGAATCTTGATGGAGAAACTAATCTGAAATTAAAGCATGCTTTGGAGGTGACAAGTCAGCTTCATGATGAAAAATCTCTCCAAAAGTTTAGGGCTATGGTTAAATGTGAGGATCCTAATGAAAATCTGTACTCATTTATTGGAACTTTACAATATGATGGTAAAGAATATCCTCTTTCCTTGCAGCAGATCCTGTTAAGAGATTCTAAGTTGAAAAATACTGATTTTATCTATGGCATTGTTATCTTTACTGGCCATGATACGAAAGTTATGCAGAATTCCACTGATCCTCCGTCCAAGAGAAGCAAAATTGAGAGAAAAATGGATAAGATAATCTACATCCTCTTCAGTACCTTGGTTTTGATATCCTTTATTGGTTCTGTCTTTTTTGGTATTGAGACCAAAAGGGATATTAGTGGTGGAAGGTATAGAAGATGGTATCTTCGTCCAGACAATGCAACGGTGTTCTATGATCCCAGAAGGGCAACACTTGCTGCTGTTCTTCATTTTTTGACTGCCATTATGTTGTATGGTTATCTAATTCCGATATCACTTTACGTGTCCATAGAATTTGTGAAAGTTCTGCAGAGCATTTTCATCAACCAAGACCAAGAAATGTATTATGAAGTATCAGATAGGCCAGCTCATGCACGCACGTCTAATTTGAATGAGGAACTTGGCCAGGTTCATACAATATTGAGTGACAAAACTGGTACTTTGACATGTAACTCAATGGAGTTCGTCAAATGTTCAATAGGGGGCATTCCATATGGTCGCGGTATGACAGAAGTAGAGAAGGCACTTGCTAGGAGAGGAAAAGGTGGGGAATCTGATATTGATGGTGGATCCTCTGATTTCTTGGGCCAGAATAATGAGGCAAGTGACTCTCTGCATCCAATTAAGGGCTTTAATTTTAGAGATGAGCGCATAGTGAACGGGCGATGGGTTAATGAACCATATCCAGACTTCATACAGAAATTCTTTCGAGTTTTAGCTATTTGTCACACAGCTATTCCAGATGAAGATAAAGAGTCTGGAGAAATTTCCTATGAAGCAGAGTCACCAGATGAAGCAGCTTTTGTCATAGCTGCAAGGGAGCTTGGTTTTGAGTTTTTTGCAAGGACACAAACAAGCATATCGTTGCACGAATTGAATTATGAAAGCGGAAAAAAGGTTGACAGGTTGGCTAGCTCCTTTTACCATGTTTTGTTATAGTTATACATATCTGCCCCATTTTCTAATATGTTCCCCACAATGTTGGTGGCCAAAGTTGTCATCTCAGAGAGTAGTTCAGCTTCTGTTGTCAACAAAGTTTTATCAGGCTTCTCTCTAAAACTAAATTATAATAGGATTTTCAAAGTTTTGGTTTGCCCTTCCTTTTACATCTTCATATATCTATGTAACTAATTTCATTGTATATAAGATCCATAAAAGAAAAAGTTAAATTATGAATTATTTGATTCATATACGGCCAATGTATGGTATATTTTTCTAGTTTGTGTTCTGTCTTTATTTCTGATAAACTCTGTCTTTAAGAAGCTTTGAACAAGTCTTTACATATCATATTATAATTTTGGCGCATTTTTTTTTTAAATTTGAGTTTAATTTACGGTTTATTGGGTTAATTTTTGACTAGTAGAGTGTACCAGCTTCTACATGTCTTAGAGTTCAGCAGTTCCCGCAAAAGAATGTCAGTGATAGTGAGGAATGAGGAAAATCAATTATTGCTCCTATGCAAGGGTGCAGACAGGTTTCAATTAATATCCCAATGCTTTTTGAATAATGGAGTTGATAGTAGTATGTAGTAACGTCAAATTGTGTATTTTCCCCTGCATATTCTCAGTGTAATGTTTGAAAGGCTCTCACAACATGGAAGACAGTTTGAGGTTGAGACCAGGGATCATATCAAAAGATACTCCGAGGCTGGTTTAAGAACCCTTGTAGTCGCATACCGTGAACTTGATGAAGAAGAATATAAGTTATGGGACAAGGAGTTTTCAAAGGTAAAATCTTCTGTAACAGAAGACCGAGATGCTCTGGTGGATGCAGCTGCTGACAAGATGGAAAGAGATTTGATACTTCTCGGTGCCACCGCAGTTGAGGATAGACTGCAAAAGGGGGTAAGTATAAACTTTTTAATCTTCCTACTTCTAATTACGTAAGTCTTTGCATTTAGTGTTTTTAGAATTTGGGTTTTCGGGCCTAACTCTATCTCACAAAATCAAATTGTAAAGTGATAATTGTCCAAGTTTTATTTAAGTCATATTTCTAGTTGATTTGAAATTAGAGTCCACTAGGGGTGACTAGTGGCCAGTGAGAATAAAATAGAAGTTTCTGCTGAAAATGAACTTGGCTTCAGACATAGACAAATGAAACAGGGAAAAAATGACAGTAAAAAATGAGTTATTAACACCTTAGTTCTTGATTAGTTAATAAAGCTTATTCAACATGGAAATACAGGTTCCTGAGTGTATTGAAAAGCTTGCACGGGCAAAAATCAAGTTATGGGTATTGACTGGAGACAAGATGGAAACTGCAGTCAACATAGGGTACATTAGCAAGGCTTGTTCTAGATTCTTTTTATGAGAAAGTTGTATAGAATTGAAGTTATTTTCCCCCTTTTCTTTGTACAGATATGCTTGTAGTTTACTTAGACAAGACATGAAACAGATAGTGATCACTCTTGATTCCTCAGATATCCTATACTTGGAAAAACAAGGGGACAAGCAGGCTCTAGCAAAGGTACACTTAGAAATTTTGTGGAAATGAGTTTTCTCTCACTATTGTAGATCTTTGATGCAAAAATTTCTTAGGCTTCTCTTGAAAGCATTAAGAAGCAAATTGGAGAAGGAATCGCACAAATTAACTCTGCGAAAGAGAGTTCTAATGCAAATAAAGGAAGTTCTTCTGGGTTTGGCTTGATAATTGATGGGAAGTCCTTGGATTATTCTCTTAACAAGAATTTGGAAAGGTCCTTCTTTGAGCTTGCCATTAATTGTGCTTCTGTGATATGTTGCCGCTCTTCACCCAAACAAAAGGCTCGTGTGAGTACTATGGGTGTGCAATTTGAATTTCTGTCATATAAATAATATTATTTTGTTGAGTAGTTGTGTATAATCATAGCTTGGGTTGTTAAAATATTATAATCATGTCGGCCAAAAAATATGCAGGTCACAAGGTTGGTAAAATTGGGAACTGGGAAGACAACACTATCTATTGGTGATGGGGCAAATGATGTTGGCATGCTTCAGGAGGCTGATATTGGAGTTGGTATTAGTGGTGCTGAAGGGATGCAGGTCTAAAGTTACATTTGATTATTCCTATCTGGGCTGCTCTTTTACCTGTCCTCAAGAAAGATTTATATTCTCCGAAACCATAATAAATGAAGAAACTTAAGAGTTTCTAATATAACTTAGGAAGTGTTGAAGAGCTTGTAGGGACTTTATTTGAGCTTATGATAATAATTGATGATTCTTATACACTCTTTAGCTTATTTCAATGAGCTTCATAGTGAAGTTTATCAAAATAAGTTAGCCTATTCCAATTACTTCTATGTTCAAATTTTTGGCAAGGGGTCGTCTGTGAGATTAGAACTTATTGCATATGTGCTTAATTAAGATTTCTTTACCTGAATGTGCCCTTAATCTAACCAGGTCTATATGTTCTTAGCTCTTTTGTGGTATTTAACATGTGGTCTTAATATGTCATTGCATTTGGATTATTTTAAAATATGGAGAAATTCACTTGAGCATAATCAACCAAGTTGTCAGACCAATATGCTTGCAAAGTTATTATGTACAGAATAGAGTTGCTAGAAATGACTATGCCAATCTATATTTTTCTTCTTTTCTTAGATTGCACCTTAATGTGTATGAGATATTAAAGCCATTAGTTGTTTCCATCAGGCTGATTTCTGTTAGGATAAACATCTATCTTTAAGAAACTGTTTTAGGTGCCAAACCCCATGAATATGTTTAATGGCAATCAAACTGCCATGTAGATAGTGCCTAAACTCAGAAAATTCAGCATTGTAAAGAAAGTTGATTTTAATTTTCTATATCGGATTGGGTGATTGATGGAGTGATCTCATTACTCATCTTTTCGGTTGAACACTTTTTATGAACTCTGAAACAAGTTGGGTGTCATTGACATTTGACATCTATTCATTACCTTGAGGATTAATGCTGGGAAATATTCTTTAACAGGATAGCAATGCTATATATGAATAAAAATAGTCTAATCAGTTCCCTTGCCCATTACTTTCCATACAGTGCCTTCCCTTTCCTTTTTTCACACCTAAAATAAAATCCCAAAGTAGTTTAATAACCTGAAAGTTTAGAATTCTGAGTGGAATTATTTGTTTAATGTATAAAGCTTTTGTACTTAGTTTTTAACATAATTGTGTTCCCTATTAGCATTGATGATTATCTACTACATTTTTCTAGTACCTTTCCTCTGTTTTTAACCATCACCAAATAACAAGTAATAGGTATGTAAAAACATTTGATTTAGTAACAACTACTCCACACCAGCAGTTCTAAACACATAATTAACATTTCTGAATGCACATGCCTATTTTTGTATGATATGCCTATTTTTGTATGATAAGCTAATGATGAATTGAGTTTGAATGACGGGTCCTAGTTTCTGATATTTGTTAATAAATGTTGTCTACAGGCTGTAATGGCGAGTGATTTTGCAATAGCTCAATTCCGGTTTCTGGAGCGTTTGTTGTTGGTACATGGCCATTGGTGTTATCGGCGTATATCAATGATGGTAAGACTATTCATCCATCTATATCTGTCAGTCTTAAAGATTTAGTGTTCATCTACTCAGTGCTTTCACATTCCAACTTTAGTTTCCTCAATGTTCTGAACTAACAGAAAAGAGAAAATAACAGAATTCAAGAAGTAACCCAAAAGAGAGCAAACAGGACTTTATTTGATTATCTGAAAACTGATTTTATAAGAAGTTTTAGTTGATACTTACATAGAAGTCTGTTAACATAAGAAAGTGACAGCTGTATAAATCTTATTAATTATTTGCCCTTTTTTCTCAATTTTGTTACGCTCTCCATTAGTGATTGGTTTAGTCCAGATGAAAAAGATCTTATAATTTTCTGTTGGCTATGTGAGAGTATTACATTTGTTCGGCAAAGCATCCATATCATACTTGTTTGGATAAAATAGGCAACTTTGTCCACAAAAAAATTGCTGCTGATAACTTGTTGAATTTTTTTATGCAGATATGCTATTTTTTCTATAAAAACATTGCATTTGGATTTACCCTTTTTTGGTTTGAGGCATATGCTTCTTTCTCTGGTCAAGCTGCATACAATGATTGGTACATGACATTTTACAATGTCTTCTTCACTTCACTTCCAGTAATCGCTCTAGGTGTTTTTGATCAGGATGTTTCTGCCAAACTTTGCCTAAAGGTACTATGTTGTCATTTTTATAAATTGCTTCTGTATGTATTAAAGAATATTTAAGAACCAGCAGATAGTCATATACTATTCTTGTTCTAAGAAGACGAGTACTGTATGCACTATTTTCTCTATAGGACATTTAGGATGAAATCTAGCTAACACCTTACTCAGTAAAATTCTTATGATATTGTATTGCTGACATGTCTATTGATTTCTTCTGTGGCTCTTGATTTTAAATGATGATTAGTTGAAAGCCAAGATTCTGTGCTAATCAATAATCATATTGTCTGTTTTACAGTATCCCGTTCTATATCTAGAGGGAGTAGAAGACACCCTCTTCAGCTGGCCCCGGATTCTTGGATGGATGTTGAATGGAGTCCTTAGTTCTTTAGTGATCTTCTTCTTAACCACTAATTCTGTGTTGAATCAAGCCTTCAGAAGAGATGGTAAGGTGGTTGATTTTGAAATACTTGGGGTCACAATGTATACATGTGTGGTGTGGACTGTGAATTGCCAAATGGCACTATCCATCAATTACTTTACTTGGATACAACATTTTTTTATATGGGGCAGCATTGCCTTCTGGTATGTATTTGTGTTGGTCTATGGTTACCTCTCTCCAGCAATATCCACAACAGCTTACAGGGTTTTTGTGGAAGCATGTGCTCCCAGTGGTCTCTATTGGCTAGTAACCCTTTTGGTTGTTGTGTGTGTGCTGCTACCCTATTTCTCCTATAGGTCTTTCCAAAGTCGGTTTCTGCCAATGTACCATGATATTATACAGAGAGAACAAGTAGAAGGGATTGAAATTGGCTTTTCTGATGATGAGTTACCTAAACAGGTTCAGGGAAAACTAATACACCTGAGAGAGAGATTGAAGCAAAGGGAGTTGTGAAATGTGAATACTTCTAAACTTACATTCTTAGACCTTGGAATTGTATTTGATTTCTTGCTGAGTTGGGAAGTTGCATTGAAGTAGTGTGCATTACAAATAGCTTATAATTTTTTATTATTTTTCTTTTCCCACTTGGGTTCCATTTGTTTATAAAATTAGGAGAGGAAAATTTGTGTAGCAGTTACCTGATGTAGATTAGCTATGTAAAGCTTGAGTATTTGTTGTACCGAAAACTGGTCCCTGTATTTGTTAATGGAAGAAGCAATAGATATTTTACAATCTATTTTATATATAAAATGATCTTTATTATCTTATAGAAGTTCCAAAAACAACTAGAAACATGACATACCTGTGTATGTCAGTGAGGTTCATGATATTAATGTCAACTAAAAAGTCTATAATAATAGTTCATGATATTATGACCTTTTTTTTACATGTTCCAAGATAAAGAGGGTTTGGTGAGTTTGATTTTCAAACTGGTGTATAGTAAATACATGTTGGAGGAAAGAAAGTTTATTTTCTGATGGAAATGAAGCCATGTCAAAATTTGGTTGGATGAGATAGTTATAGTAGAATGTTTTTCTATAAGAAAATAATTATTATCAAGGCATCGGGGTTGATAATGAAGAAAGAAGGAAATCTAAGAAGTATGAATAAAAAATAGACTAATTTAATGAACATTTAACTAAACTTTATCAGTTTCAAAATTATCCGATAGTTACTAGTGTTTATTATATTGTTCAATGGCATGGGATGATTGTTTATAAAGTATTAGAAGGTATCAAACCATCTACATCAGCGTAATTTTCCTCGTCTATTATTAGAGAGTGCATTTGGTTTTACTTTTGGTTTTGACGTTTTGAATTTTGACAAACACTGTTTTGTGTGTTTGCGTGTCTTCTTCAAAAGTTTTGGTGAGTTTTACAGAAACTATGGTTGACAATTATTTTCTATATAAATAAGATTTTGTATGAATTATTCTAATTAACATAAAGTTGAGAGTTAACTAATGAAAAACTCCGAGTTGTAATATTTGTTATAGTGAACTTTTATTTATGAGTATAGATTGAAGTTAGTTAATATTTCAATTATAAGTTTCTTGTATACTTTCTGTTATTATGTCTTGTTTAACCTTTTAATGTTGTTGTCGATTTTTCATTATCGTCTTGTACTTGTTTGTGTTGGTAGATGTCTAGTGGGTTTGTGATTAGCGCGATGAACATGAAGCGAGAAAACTTAATCATGACTTTCACAAAGTATGAGATTGAGAAATTTATTAGCTTGAATGATTTTGGGTTGTGATAGTTGAATATGTGTGCTCTTTTGGTTCAATCAGGCCTCCTTAAAGCTTTGAAAAGTGAATTAAACTTGATGTAACCATAACTATGAAGGGTATAAAAGCGTCAGAGAAGCTCATAACGTGTTGCTTTGAGTCTTTTGAGATGAAGTGTTAAGGCAGATATTAAAGGAGAAGACTATAACAAGGTTGCGAATGAAGCTTGAAAGCTTGTATAAGTGAATTGTCTATGTTTGAAGTAAGTGTTTATTCATAAAAGATGAGTAGTGAAAAGATATTTATGGAACAAATGGATGAATTCAATAACAAATCTTGAAATTATTGACATTAAATTGATGATGAAGATCAAACAGTGTTGTTATTGTTTTTTTGCCAAATATTTATGCATGATTATTTTAAAGACACTTTGTTATATAGAATTGAGACTTCCTATTTTGAGGAGGTTTATAATACTCTAACTTTCAAGAATTTTGATATGAACGTAAAGACACGAGGATATGTGACTATTATTGTTCTCTACTTGATATTTTATTCTTCAAATTTTTTCTCCGAAAAATCATCTATACCACTTATATAAATGGATTGCTTAATGATCTAAGATGACATGTAATTAATCAACTTATTCTTAATTTATATGGTAGACTAAAATAATTCTTAAAAATTACTTTTGTAAGATAGTGATTAATATACATTCGTAATGTCTTTATATTAACTTATCATCATGACTTTATTAATTAAGACTAGAAAGAACATATATAGTTATTAACTAATACCACTTCACCATCATTGTCGTCATTATTATTATTATTATTATTATTATTATTATTATTATTTGTGACACTTAGTGACCGAATTTATAAGTAAATTTTTAAGTACTAATTTTAGTTATTAATTCAATCATAGTTAGTTATCAAATTTTTTAATTATTAATTTTAGTCACTAATAATAATCAAAATTTTTAATCACTGGTAATAATCAAATTGTTTCGATTACTAATTTTAACCACTATTAAATAGTTTTTTAATAATTTTTAACATTAATGAATTTGATTCTTATAACAAGTGACATTGTTAAATGTCTCACTTATATTATTTATTGGTATATGAGAATAAGTAATAGAGGTAAACTTAGATATAGACTAAAATCTATTTCAATGACAAGTTAGAATTTATTAATAAAGTAAACTATTTTTTTTAACAATCTGAATGAAAACCTATAATTGCTTCCAAATTAACTCCCTTATTCTATGTCATTTCACTTTTTTCTGTATGGGATATGTGACTATTATTGTCTTCCACTTGATATTTTATTCTTTTACTTTTTTTTTATAACTTCTTCCTAAAATATAAATATAAATATTAAATATTAAATATTTTATTAATTAGATGAAAGCTTTAATATGTTTAGTATTCTCATCAACAGAACACCATGATTAATATACCTTATTTCTAAAAATATATACTATATAAAAGAAAAAATTATTCATTTAAATTAGATGATTTCTTACGTATCTTGCTATCATATTGTATTCTATCCTTATTTACAAATTTACTATACATTACAAATAATAAATAAATAATATTTTTTTAAATATGAAAATTCACAAATAAACAATAAATATTATAAAAATTAATAATATACATTGAAAAACAAATAGTGGATCATTAAAAAAAAAAAAAAGATAATGGTTAAACAATTCTAATAAATTCAAACAAGCAAAACCTTATATACAAAATATATTAATCACACCAAACATCGAAACAAACACTACGACATTCATTAAATAATTGGAAAATTACAATAACCTTACGAAACAATGTAAAAGCAACTAAAGTTTACCAACCCACAATGACTTAAATAGCAGCCAACGACGACCACCACCATATTTTTTTAAAATCGCATATCAGTAATCCAATTCTGAATGCCAAATTGGTGTTAGGTCTCACTCTCCGTTAGTCAATGGAGCAATATAAAAAGAAAAGACTATACCACTATTTTTAAATAAAAACGGAACCAACTTGAGACCTTCCAAAATAATAAGATTAAATTAAAAAAATTAAACATCTATTCATGGATTACAGTTGTTAACATCTTTTTTATCAGACACACTTAACAATTGTTGCTTTATTGTATCCTCAAACTTCTCTGTCTCCTAAACTTCCATTCACCGTTGACTTCGTTTCCAACTCCTACCATGGCAGCAGAACTTGTTGGTGGTTCTCTTCTTTCCGCTTTTCTTCAGGTTGCTTTCGACAGGCTCACTTCTCCTCAACTTCTTCACTTCTTTCGTGGGAGAAAACTTGATGAGAAGCTGCTCGCCAATTTGAACATCATGCTGCACTCCATCAATGCTCTTGCTGATGATGCAGAACTAAAGCAGTTCAGAGATCCACACGTCAAAGCTTGGCTTTTTGCTGTCAAAGAGGCTGTCTTTGATGCTGAGGATCTATTGGGTGAAATAGACTACGAACTCACCAGATGCCAAGTGGAAGCTCAATCTCAACCGCAAACCATCACTTACAAGGTATCAAACTTCTTCAATGCTACTTTCAGTTCATTTAACAAGAAAATTGAATCGGAGTTGAAAGAAGTCCTAGACAAACTAGAATATCTTGCAAGGCAAAAGGGTGCTCTGGGTTTGAAAGAGTCTACTTATTCTAGTGTAGGATCTGGTAGTAAGGTGTCACAGAAATTGCCATCAACTTCTTTGGTGGCTGAAAGTGTTATTTATGGCAGAGATGCTGACAAAGAAATGATCATTAATTGGCTCACATCTGAAACCAACATTCCAAGCCAACTATCAATGCTTTCTATTGTAGGTATGGGTGGATTAGGTAAGACCACACTGGCCCAGCATGTATACAATGACCCAAAGATAGATGATGCCAAATTTGATACCAAAGCTTGGGTCTGTGTTTCAGATCATTTTACTGTTTTGACAGTGACAAAAGCAATTCTCGAGGCAATCACTGCTAAAATAGATGATTGTGAAAACCTAGAAATAGTTTACAACAAGTTAAAAGAAAAATTGTCAGGAAAGAAATTTCTTCTTGTACTAGATGATGTTTGGAACCAAAGACGAGATAAATGGGAAGCTGTGCAAACTCCTCTTAGCTATGGGGGCTCCGGGAAGTAGAATTCTTTTGACAACACGTGATGAAAAAGTTGCTTCTGTCATGCAATCTAAAGTGCATCGCCTAAAGCAATTGCAAGAGGATGAATGTTGGAAAGTTTTTGAAAAGCACGCATCGAAAGATGATAATATTGAATTGAAGGATGAGCTAAAGGAGATTGGTAGAAGGATAGTTGAGAAGTGCAAGGGATTACCTCTAGCTTTGAAAGCGATTGGATGCCTGTTACGCACAAAGTCATCTATTTCAGATTGGGAGAGCATATTGGAAAGCGACATATGGGACATACCAAAAGAAGACAGTGAAATTATCCCTGCACTATTTCTGAGCTATCACTACCTTCCTTCTCATCTTAAAAGGTGCTTTGCTTATTGTGCCTTATTCCCCAAAAATTACGTGTTTGTGAAGGAGGAGTTAATTTTATTGTGGATGGCTGAAAATTTTCTACAATGGCCACAACAAATTAGACATCCAGAAGAAGTTGGAGAACACTACTTTAATGATCTATTGTCAAGATCTTTCTTTCAACAATCAAACACCGAAAGGTTTGAATCAAACGTCAAGAGGCATTTCGTGATGCATGACCTTCTGAATGATTTGGCAAAATATGTTTGTGGGGATTTCTGTTTCAGGTTGAAATTTGATAAAGGCCAATGTATACCGAAAACAACGCGTCATTTTTCATTTGCAGGCGATGAGATCAAAGGTTTTGATGGTTTTGGGAGTTTAACAGATGCTAAAAGACTTCGTTCATTTCTTCCGATTACAGAAATTGGGAGAATTTACTTTGGTAGATATCGTTGGCAATTCAAGATTTCAATACGTGAATTGTTCTCCAAGTTTAAGTTTTTACGCGTCTTATCTTTCTATCATTGTTGGGAGCTTGAAGAGGTCCCAGATTTTGTAGGTGATTTTAAACATCTCCTTTCGTTAGATCTTTCGAAAACTAAGATAAAAAAACTACCTGACTCAATATGTTTGTTGTATAACTTGTTAATATTGAAGTTGAACTATTGTGTAGAGTTGGAGGAGTTGCCCTCAAATTTGCATAAACTCACCAAATTGCGTTGCCTGGAATTTGAAGGTACAAAAATGAGAAAGATGCCAATACATTTTGGAGAATTGAAAAATATTCAAGTACTGACTACATTTTTCGTAGATAAAAATAGTGAACTCAGTACTAAGCAGTTGGGAGGACTAAATCTTCATGGAAGACTAGCAATTAATGGGGTGCAAAATATTGTGAATCCTTCGAATGCATTAGAAGTAAATTTGAAAAATAAACGCCTTGTGGAGCTAGAGTTATACTGGAAGGTAGACCACATCCCAGATGATCCAAGAAAAGAAAAGAAAGTACTTGAGAATCTACATCCTTCCGCACACTTGGAACATTTAACAATTGGGAGCTATTGTGGTACACAATTCCCAAGTTGGATATTCGATAATTCATTATCAAATTTGGTATTTTTACGGTTGGAGGATTGTAAATATTGTCTGTGTTTGCCTTCCTTTGGAGTTTTGTCATCTCTGAAGACCCTTGAAATTACGGGGTTTGATGGAATAGTGAGCATTGGTGCTGAATTTTGTGGGAGTAGCTCTTCTTCATTTCTGTCCTTAGAAAGATTGGAATTCGAGAACATGAAGGAATGGGAAGAATGGGAATGTAAAACTACTTCTTTTCCACGTCTTCAACATCTTTCTATATATGAATGTCCCAAGCTGAAAGGTCTCTCCATTCCTAAGCAAATCATGCTTCCGTCACTTACCGAGCTGCATATAGTTGAGTGTCCAAGAGTGGAGATGTTTCCAGACGGAGGTTTGCCATCAAATGTTAAACATGTGTCTCTTTCAAGTTTAAAACTAATCGCCTCCCTGAGAGAGACTGACACATGTCTTGAAAGTTTGTCTATCAGAAAGGTGGATGTGGAGTGTTTTCCCGATGAAATCTGAAAAAGATGGAGTACAAGGGTCTTTGCCACCTCTGCTCTCTCATGCTTATTGGCTGCCCCAACCTCCAATCCTTACCAGAGGAGGGTCTCCTCAAATCCATCTCTTCTCTTATAATTTGGGGCTGTCCATTGCTCAAACAACGTTGTGAGAATCCAGAAGGCGAAGACTGGGAAAAGATTGCTCATATTCAATACCGAAATTTTGGGTAATAAGATGAATCAAAATTGGATGTGGAGCAATTTCCATTTGTCTGCCTCTTCTAAAGGTGCTCATTCATTTTCAATTACAATTTTCTCAACTTCCAAATTTTTCACTCTGACCAAACAACACACTCTAATCTTTTCTTTTCTTTTCTAAGCAACAATAAATATATAAATAGAGATAATAAAATTACTCCAATCTATTTACACAAAATATTATTGTTTGTATTTAATATTCTATAACATTTTTATTTTATGTATAGTATATGAATAAAATAAAATGACGAGCTTTTTTTATATTTCTTATATTTTCAAAATTCTAACAAATCCGCAATAATATAGTTCCTTTTCCAAATCAAACATTTTTCTACAACTTTCCTTTTCCTATTGTTATCTATATTGCTTTTGAACAAAACTAGTAATAATGTTTTAGCATTGCAAATATCACCATGGATTTGTTGATTACAAAATTGCAAAGAAATCACATTACTGATTTTTATTATTTTGTTGTTGCTGCTAATTTTCACGTAGGATAAGTTTGATTTAAATAGTCAGGTAACAAAAATGATAACTTTAAATCTTTTGTTTAGAGCTAAAAACACAAATGAAAAATAGTAATGTATAGAAGAGTTATATTGATTTTATATTTTTTATTGATTTGATTGTGAATCACATTATCTTTTTCACAGTATTCCAATCTGAGAGTGGTTCGGCTGGCAAAGGATTTGTGAGTCCTACAATCAGAGTTGTGAAATGTAAATACTTTTAAACTTGTTTTTTTAGAACTTGAAGTTGTATTTTTCTTCATGCTGTGTGGGGGAATGGCATTGAAGCAGTGAGCATTCCAAATAGTTTTTACTTCTGACATTACAATTCCAAATCACAACATATGTCAAAACCAACACCAAGCAGAAAATTAGAATCGAGAGACTTGTTATATGAATGTCATGATATATATAGTTAGATGTCTCATAATACATTTAGATATATTTTAAAACACAAGTTGAAACAATTTTATTAATATTTTGTAATGTCTTTGGAAGAACAGGTGTTATGAAATTCAATCATAACTAACTGTGTTGTCATTTAATTGTGTTTTTTTATATATTTTGTTCTTACTGTTAAAAAATGTGGTCACATTTTGTTATTTTAATTGTTTTAAAAAAATATTATGAATATAACATTATATGATAATTTCTTCCATTTATATGATATTAACGATAGTACATTACTTAAGTTCTAAATCCACTTATGCATTTCTTTTATTTATCCTATACTTGGTACAAATGACAAGCATTATTGTTAAATCCATGCAATTATATATATATA
>Ga0209489_101084_pt1 | contig 55359 bp, 28 predicted proteins | sample SiratrowhiteBW_FD_187527 | JGI IMG/M metagenome (GOLD analysis project Ga0209489, IMG submission 187527) | Root nodule microbial communities of legume samples collected from California, USA - Siratro white BW (SPAdes) (version 2) | ecosystem: Host-associated > Plants > Roots > Nodule | place... | reverse complement strand
ATTTATCTTATGCAATATTGCCTACACATTTTTTGTTTGTTTAAAATATATTAAAGTAATTAATGTTTAACAATATAAAACTTTAAACTTCTTCTCGTCTAGTATCACTAAGGTTTTTTTTTTTTTCTAATTTTAAATTACGATAACAAATTTTTAAAGTCTCCTTATCATTTGATTGCTTTTATTTAAATTTGAAAATACATTACCATTTATATTAATTTTTTTAAAATTTCCTTGAAATTTTGAATAAAATATAAAAAGATACACATGAGATAAAAAACTAATACTCCATATAAAGTGGTTGAAAATTGTTTTCAATGAACATTTTGTAAAATAAGTTATCTAACACCTATAAACAAGAAGCATATATGACATAATAGAAAAAGTTGTATAGAATAACACCTTTAATTAATGCAGTGGAGACAGATAACAAAATATTATTATAAATATTTTTCACAAGTTTATTTTTAACTAAATTGATATTTCATTTTTATTCCTATCCGGGTATATATATGTATGGATATTTGTATCTGTTTTTTTTTTATTATTTTAAATACTAATTAAATAATTAAAGAAATCACAATAAAGTAAATAAATAAGAATTTAATTTAAAAATATATTTTTTTCAATGTCAAATATCAAATCCAAATATTAAATAACAACTAAATAAATGTTAAATAATTATAAAAATAAAAAATATTAAACATGTCGATTAAAGATTTCATTTATTGAGATGCAATATATCGTTTCAATAAAACCACACAAAATATAAAATATGTGAATGCATGATCATGATTATGATGAAAAGAAAAGATATTTTAAAGATATAAAGAAACTCAATAAATATTAAACGAGTCAAACGATTAAGAAATAATACAAATTTTTTATTGAAATAAATAATCTTTAAGTTAAACTAGAGTTTAGTTATTATCACTACTTATTAAGACAAATTTTTTTTCTTGAACTACTTTTTAGATTTTCCTTATTTTTCTTTTAAACATTCTAACTGCCCACTACTTTTACCTAGTCAATTCCTTTCTTTCTTTTCACTATTACTTTTTTTTATATTATTTAACCTTTGAACTATTTTCGTCCCTTCTTTTTATTCTACTTTTACTTAAAAAAATAATTAGAATGATAGCAACCTTTTACTATTGGTCGAATATCTTACCTAACCTAAGCAACTCATTTTGACGACCGCGTGATAACTAATCCCACCGACACACTTTTCATACCAAACCATTTCATTCTCATCAAAATACACGTTTTTCTGAAGACTTTCTACAAAATATAAACTTTTAAATCTTCAAAAATCTACAATCAAATGGTTATACTTTATGAGGAATCAATTTTCTCTCATGAAATGCCAAGTTTTTTTAGTGAAAATTAGTGATGGACCTTAGATCCTAGATTAATTAGAATAATAATAACTAACTAAAGTTATTGTATATACAATATATTAATATATGAGTATATCATTTGATGATGATGTTAATATATATAAATTCAGAAAGTTGCAAAAAAAAATAAAAATTCACCATCATTGGATAATTCATACATTAATAGTAAGATGTTACACATACTTTATAATATAATTTAAATATGTTATTTTTCAACAAAGTTTTTTCATATATGTGAAGTTTCAAAGACGAGTATTTATAAAAAATATTCTCAAGGTAAAATTAATAAAATAAAATCATATTAATTAGTTTTATGTTTGGCAGTATATTAATTGGTTTTTTAATTAACGTAGAATTATTATTATTATTTTTATATTTAACTTTAGAGGCATATTCCTTTTGGATTATACTAAGATCCAAAACAGAAGCATCTTGCAGATAGGTTTCATGCTTCTATTCCTCAATAGAAGGCTTTGAGTTAAAATATTTTGAATGAAAAAAAAAAACAATTTTTTTTATTAAAATTGACCATTACTATTATTATAATTTTATAAAGATTAATTATGGATAAAATTTTAAATATTTTTTAATAATATGATAAAAATAATATGACCACACATTATTTTTCATCAAACTAAACACTGACACACCTAATTAAAATTAAAATTTCTATTAGTGTTTGTTCTCTCTAATTTTTATTGGGTGTGAATTGATCTCTTTAAACTAGGAGTTGAACACACCATTTGTCAACTTGTTCTTGGCTGTTCTTGACTGTATATCAAATTAAACCCTAACACACGGCATAGATAAAGGCACCATTTTTTTTTTCCTTCTTCAATTTGTCATATATGCCTAATATGAGATGATCTGGCTTCACTTTGTGTCTTATCAACAAAAATAAGATAAACACAGATACATTGCACACAACTATATAAGACATATAATAATATGTGATAATTCAAATTCAAATAACACACAAAAGAAAATAAAATCTCATTAGAGATACTATGTAAAATTCACTTAATAATAACTATTTTAACAAGAATAATAACTGATAATGCATTGCACCAAGTCCACAATAATTATTTTTTCTGGGCCAAATCATTTAAAAAGTTAATAAACTACAATTTCTACACAAAGGAAAATAAGAAACAAATATTTTTGCACAGCCATATTAGTTATGATTTTAATAGGCATCAGAGTTGAATCTGAACAAATCACAACTTTTGCTATGATTGTTAATATCATTATTATAGAATTAATAAATTTGTCACGAAATTTAATTTTTTATGCACTAATTTATCCTTAGCAAGTAGTAAAATATCTAATAAATATAACTTTTAAAACTGGTATTAAAAAATAATAAACTTACTTTATATAGCAGACTGTATATTTCTTTATATGACGAGTGTATATACTGTTTTTTTTTTTACTAAAATTACTTTATGTATATTAAGATAATTTGTAAAACATTTTAAATTATAAGTAAAACAATCATAGTTTTAGAAAAAACAATTTGAGAAACAAATTGTCTAAATATAAAAAAGTAACTATACAAAATAAAATAATTTTATGCTGTCATTTAATCACACTTTACCATATATGTTACATTTAATAGCTTCATAACTAATATTAATGTTTGTTTATCATTTATCAATAATGTCAACTTTTCCATATTTATTTACAAAATATCTTGTGATTGTACTTTCCATTTTTAACCTTTCAAAAATTGTTTTAAGATAGGTAATGTTCTCATCTTACAATTTATTTATTTATTTTTTATAATTTCTCTTCACATAAATCATAGTAACCGTTGACCCACTTCAATTACCTCATTATTCTTCAATTAAGGTATTTATTGAGGATGTAAACTATACATAATGACAAATAAATTGGAATAATGATAGTAGCAAAAACCCAATTCACTACCTTTAATCATGATCCATAAGATCTTAACCTGATTGAAGTTTAATGTCCCTAAAATAAAGAATTTGCTAAAAGGGATCATTAATGTGTATTATTTATTCATAGATCATAATTAATAATATTAATATTATTATTATTATTATGATGGGAAAAGAGAAGGAAAGAGGATAGTGAGGAGAAATTTCTGTGGTGATTCGCTTACAGCAGACAACAAGCATTTCCCTCTGGTGTGATCTGCACTTTAGCTGTATCTTATTGTCACACTGAGAAGAGAAAAGTTTACAGTGTGATTCGGTGTAACTCTTTATGGTGTGCTGCTTTACGTGTCCACCAAACATTGCTCAACATGATGCCAGCCTGTTCTTTCACCTTACCTCAATTTCTTCAAATTTAACCCTTCAAATGGGGACACATCCTAAGAATAAAGACTACAACTTTTTCATCTCATGATAAAAAAAATCATGTTTTTAAGCTATTGTTGTTGTTATGAATACTATTAATACCCAGTTTAAAGCCTTCAAAGTGTCCTTCTCTGCTAAACTCAGAACTTCTGAGATTTGCTTAAACATCAGAGGAAAAAGTCTCATTTGGGAAAGACCCTTTTGAGTTTTTTGTTTGATACATTCATGATGTTGAGAAAAACTATCTGAATAGTTTCAGTTGTCATTGGTGAGCATTGACCCTTTTCCAAAAATCTTGTCTTTTTTTCTCTCATTCTTTCTTTCCCGAGAACTTACACACAGAAAAAAGAGTGATGGCACCGAATAGTGCTGTCACAACAAGTGAGAAGTCTAGTGCCAACAACTTCACCTTGTTGCAAGTTCATGATTCGGATTCTCCCATGTTCCCAGAGAAGCAGAAGGCCACAAGCCGCAAGCAGTTCACGTGGTTTCTTCTCCTTAAACTCCACAGAGTTGTGACATGTTTGTCATGGTTGACCAATGGTGTCAAAGCCACTTTTGCTTTGGTCAAGAAGCGCGTTTCAGTGGCTGACATGAGCGACGAGGGTCCTAAGAGTAGAGGGAGGTTGTACAGGTTCATCAAGGTCTTTCTTGCTCTCTCAATTGGAGGCTTGGTCGTAGAGATCATTGCTCATTTCAACCGATGGAACTTGCACATGATTCACCCTTGGGAGGTTCAGGGTCTGCTGCAATGGTCCTATGTGGCTTGGCTCTCTTTCAGGGAAGACTATGTTGCTCCTCTTGTTTTGTTTGTTTCCAAGTTCTGCATTGTGCTCTTCTTGATTCAGTCTCTGGATCGCCTTGTTCTCTGCCTCGGATGCTTCTGGATCAAGTACAAGAAGTTGAAGCCAACCATTGATGCAGATGCTTCTGATGTTGAGGACCCTTCAAACTTTCCAATGGTTCTTGTTCAGATTCCCATGTGCAATGAGAGAGAGGTTAGTAACCGAATCAATACTTCCATTTGCTGACTATGCTAAGCATTTTCATTAAGATTATGATTATGATTATGTCTAGCTTAAATTTGAAATCAGAATATTCTTATGCTTGGTGCTTGGCAAACTAGTTTAGGCTCATGATTTTCCAGTTTTACTTCAGAAGCTGAAACATTGCTTTTGTTATTTTTTATGTGATTAAGGTTTATTCCCAATCCATTGGTGCTGCTGCTCAACTTGATTGGCCAAAAGACAGAATATTGATTCAAGTGCTAGATGATTCGGATGATGGAAATTTACAGCTACTCATCAAAGAGGAGGTTGCTTCTTGGAAAGAGAAAGGGATCAACATTGTGTACAGGCACAGATTGATCAGAACTGGGTATAAAGCTGGGAATCTTAAGTCAGCAATGTCATGTGACTACGTTAAAGACTACGAATTTGTGGCAATTTTTGATGCAGATTTTCAGCCCAATCCTGATTTCCTCAAACTAACCATTCCCCATTTCAAGGTAGGCACTGATACTTTAACCCACATAAGGGTAAAGGAAAAGTTTTCTGGGTATGCTCTAAAGTGTAAATAAATAACAACTTAGTTTATGACTAATTTTTTCAGGGAAAACCTGACTTGGGGCTGGTCCAGGCTAGATGGTCCTTTGTGAATAAAGATGAGAATCTACTGACAAGGCTTCAGAACATTAACTTGTGCTTTCACTTTGAGGTGGAACAACAAGTTAATGGCTATTTCTTGAATTTCTTTGGGTTCAATGGAACAGCTGGTGTTTGGAGGATAAAGGCTTTGGAGGAATCAGGAGGGTGGTTGGAGAGGACCACGGTTGAGGACATGGACATAGCTGTCCGAGCTCACCTGAATGGATGGAAGTTTATCTTCCTTAATGATGTCAAAGTTCTATGTGAATTACCAGAGTCTTATGAAGCTTATAAGAAACAACAACATCGTTGGCACTCTGGTCCAATGCAGCTTTTCAGGCTATGTCTTCCAGCAATACTAACTTCCAAGGTATTATAACTTTTCACTTCTTTTTCAAGAGTTTAATTTCCATGCAACATCAGTACAAAAAAATATTCTGTCAAACACAATCATAAATCACTATTAGCATGACTTTTGAAGTAGTTGTAGTAAAAGTAAACAAAAGTATCATATATGAAGTGCCTTATACTATTTACTTGATCTTTATGATATGACATTTATATAATTCTTATTTGATTTTATTCTATGCAGATATCAGTTTGGAAGAAGGCTAATTTGATATTTTTGTTCTTCCTATTGAGGAAACTTATACTCCCCTTCTACTCATTCACCTTGTTTTGCATCATACTACCCTTGACTATGTTCATTCCTGAATCTGAACTACCCCTTTGGGTGATATGTTATGTCCCTATTTTCATGTCTTTCTTGAACATCCTTCCAGCCCCAAAATCTGTCCCTTTCCTAGTTCCTTATCTTCTGTTTGAGAACACCATGTCAGTTACAAAGTTCAATGCCATGATTTCTGGACTGTTCCAGCTAGGAAGTGCCTATGAGTGGGTGGTGACAAAGAAGACAGGGAGATCCTCAGAGTCAGATTTGTTAGCCTTGGCTGAGAGAGAGTCAAAGTCTTCAAATGAAGAAAAGATTCTCAGAAGGCACTCAGAGTCTGGCTTGGAACTGTTAGGAAAACTGAAGCAATCAGAAGTCCCTTCAAAGAAGAAAAGAAACAGACTCTATAGGAAGGAGCTTGCACTTGCACTTCTTTTGCTCACAGCATCTGCAAGAAGTCTTTTGTCAGCACATGGTGTTCACTTCTATTTTTTGCTCTTCCAAGGATTGTCATTTCTAGTAATGGGGTTGGACTTGATTGGTGAACAAGTTAGCTGAAACAAGGATTGAAAATTACTTGGTTGAGTCCAGATTTCAGTTGAAGTTCATCAAGATACAATCATAAGATTATATAGCAGCTGCCAAGAAATGAGATATAGAGTAAAGATGATTGTTCCATATAAAGAACAATAATAAGCACTGAGGATCATAGACAAACAAAATTAATTTTTTTATTTCTTTTCCCAAGACTTTGTCAGGGAGTGGTGATTTATTGGCTTATTGTGGATTTTCACTTATGTAAAGCTTTAGGATCATTGAGAGAATCTTGTTGGAAAATAACTGTATTTATTGTCTTTCAGAATAGATTATGGAATGAGTAACATTTTCTCTCCATTGCATCTTTATTATTAACATTGTACATGAAGCTTGCAAATTGTGTTCTGATACCTCTCAGTTGATGACACATATTGTAGAAGTTTCAGACACAATTAGCATAAACCACAAAAAGTACAAATAGAATTTCTTACTCATAATATAATATGAAAACCCTTAGTGTATCACTTGGCTTTTGTTTCACAAAGGATGGGGAAAAGGGTGAGAAGAGAATCTCCATAATAAGGACAAAAGAAGTTATAGTTTACCCTTTTGCTCTTCATTAGTTTGAGACATCTCAAAAGAGTAAAACTACATTTCCACAATATTTTCTCACAACAAATCTTACAACAAGAAGAGAGATAGAAAGAATACAGAAAGGAGTGTGAAACAAGATGAGTTATGAAATAGAACAAAAGATTAGTTCTAAACAAATTGTAGAAAAAATTGAGCCAAAATGATATTTGTCAAATGAAAATTTTGGCATATCAGAAGCATTGTGTGCATGCATCAAAATCAGCATGTGTGTAATCCTTTCAAATTCATTGATCTGATTTTTAGCAGAAGGAGATTTGACATTTTAAAATTGGAATAGCTAACATAATAGAACTACCTTGTTGAAGCAAATGGGTTTTCATGGCTAACAAACATGAAGGACCTTTCATTTCATAGGCATAACAAACAAGTGACTTTAGGAGCTAACATGAAGTACATTCCTTGAAGTTAATGACATTTTTTAGGTGATGTCATTCTAAAGAACATGATCAACCTTGATAAAAATAGAAGGTGATGTGATTTTAATGGGTGTGTTTTAACTTTTAAGCATTTGTTATCTGATATTGCCTTCATTTATTTGATGGTGTGGCAAATTTTAATGTTTGACGCTATGTTTCACAAGGCTTTGCAATTAATTTATAGTTTTTTTCATCGGTTTAAAAATTTGTTTAATCTAATTAGCAGGGTTTGGTACACAAACCTTTTGGAGTAGTTTTAGCATTTCTTAAAATGCTATTTTTTTAGCTTTTTTATATATATTTTTTATATTTTATCCTTCAGATATTTATTAAATTTCCTTGTATTAAAAGATGAGATAAGCTATTTCTTTATTTGATTTATTTTCTTTCATCATTCTCCTTTTTATATTGTACTATTTAGTTTAACTATTAAATTGTCTATAATATTATTTTATTACTTCAATATTATACTTGAAAATTTGATAATAATACTTTTATTTTTATTTTGTTAAATAGTTCTATGTTAAACTATTTATTTAACCAATACACTTATTAAAATAACAAAGATATAACATATTTTGTCACATGTTCTATCAAAGTTATCTTCATTCATAATTGTTTTGTTTAGTAAGGTTAAGATTGCACATTAAAATCTAAAAAGCATGCTTCTTACCTATACCAAAAACTTACTGTTTTGTTTGGATTCTATTAATATAATAATATCGTAATAAAATGTAATTAAGCTTCATTTTATAAAAGTCTTAATACTGTGTTTAAAAGTCACAACTTACAAGAAATTAAAGGATTTTATGTCATATATGTTTTACAACATATATGGGCTTTGTGTAAATAGAGTTTTTTTTTGTTTGGTCTTTTCTTCCCACACCCCCATAATGTCTAATTACACCTTCACAATTTTTAAAATCATCATTCTACCCTTCGTAAATCTGACTTTCAAAATCTTTCGGAACAAGCTTATTAGAAACTTATTAGAAGTTATGGAATTTATTGAACATGATTTTTGTAATAAAATGTATGAAATAAACTTTCCAGAATATATGAAATACATTTCAAAATAATTCTTTTAAAAACATATGAAATACTTTCTTGAAAGAACCTTTTGAAATATGATTTTCATAACAAGTTTTCCATAATATATGAAATACATCCTAACAAAACTTCTGGAACAAGCTTTCCAACTATATCTTTTAGAATGAGCTTTCCAAAACAAGTTTCCAACCAATCACACGGTTTTATTGTCTATGGAGGGTATTTTAGTCGTTTTGCTTGTAGTATAGGAGTGTAGGCAGTAATCATGGGGTGCAGAAAGAAAAAGCCCTTTGGTTTTCGAACATCTACGCTGTGCTATGCATGACAATACTTGCAGTACATACGTGGTACAGAACTTTTTGGTTGACGTGTTTTCTTGTCCCTGTGACTCAACATAACTCATTCACATCAAAATCAAATTGTGGCTTTTCAAAACTGGAAAACAGCTTCTCCTTTATTCTAACTCAGAGAAACTGATTCATTCTGCAACTGGGTTTGTTTGTTCACTGTATAACGTTTTGCTTCAAATTTTGGGTTATTTTTTCACATGATGTTTGTGTTTTTTTTCTTTTTTCTCAGCTAAAGATCATACCTTTGTGAATGTGAATAGTTGCAGTGTTGCTGCAATGGCTGACGAGAAAGATGCTTTCTATGTTGTAAGGAAAGGGGATGTTGTTGGCATCTACAAGTCTTTCAGTGACATCCAATCGTTACTTGCGTCTTCTGTATGTCATCTCCCACCTTGTTATGCTCTTTCATGTTGCAAAGTTTTTGTCTTTGGTCTTTTCTGCATTTGGGCATCTCCCACGTTTTTTTTTTTTTTTTTTTTTTTTGGTTTTTCTTCTTTTTTTTTTTTTTTTTTTTGCTTTTGGTTTTGGAAACAATTTCATAACGTCATAGGTTTTGGATGAGAAATTGATTTTATAAAGCAGTTTTAAAATCAGAATTGTTAGAAGAGAATCAAACAAGGCCTAGTTCTTTACGCTGAATATGCATTTTATATTTCTGGGGATGGTTTTTGTTTTCTTGAGTTGAAACCAGCAAGTTTTTTGTTTTTTTTGGATTACTATAGAAGTTGGGGATATTCTCATTTGGGTATTTGCGTTCTCCATGCAGGTATCTGGTGACTCTCTAAGTATTTACAAGGGGTATTCTTTACCTCAGAAAACTGAGGAATACCTTGTTTCACATGGGCTTAAGGGAGCCTCGTATTCTATTAGTGCTGCTGGTGTGAATGAGGGCTTGTTTGGAAGACTTCTTGCTTGTCCTTATCAGGTTTTAGGCACCCTTTCTTCTTATTTCCGTTGTTCTTTAATACTTGAAAGTTTTCCTTATGTATGGGGTAAAATCCATTTTTTGTGATATTGTTAGCTTCAACTTTATGTTGAAACTTTTGCCTCGTTGCATGTTATGTTGGATGGTAAATTTGTCATGAATTCATTTTTGTAACTGTAGAGTTTAAGGATTTTTAAAGGCTTTTTAAGGTTATGTAAAAATGTATAACTTCAAGAGGAGATTGATTTTTCTGCAGGATCCATATTCTGCTGGAAGAACTTTTGACGTGAGTTCCTCATCAAGGAACTTGCAAGGAGCCATTCAGCTTGACACTAGCGTAAGTTATCTATGATGATGACACATCCTTGAACAAAAAATTGCACTTATATTCCTCAAGAAATGCCTATTGATCTAAGTGAAGCACATATTTGGAGCTAGGATTGAAAACAAGTTGAGTCAGACTGGACTTAGCACGGCTCAACTCAATAAGAATTGGTTTGATTCAAACTCGAGTTGAGTCATATAAGAATAAATTTTTTTCGACTCAAGTTGGGTTTATTGAAGTTCATGAACTATTCGCTTAGGTTCACCAATTTATAAAACTTGCATTTAATCTTTTGTGCAAAAGTGACAGTTGAAACTGAAATGACTTTTTCTTTAGTTAGGGACTGTCATAACCAATATTAAGGACTGGAATGGGGGTTTACTTGCATAAATATCATAATATGTGCTTATGTATTCTTTTATTTATATAACATATTCTATAATTTTTTTGTACAATTCACGTGTGTGTAACTAGTTAGTCCTCAACTAGTTAGGCTGCTGATTTGTGTTTGTCATTAGTTACTCTTTTTGCTTCTTTTCCTTTCTTGTACAGAAGCTAGCTGGATCTTCTTCATTCCCAACAAATTCACAGACACATCATGCACTAGGTGGATCCCAAGCAGAGTTGTCTACTTCTGTAAGCCTGTTTGATTATGTTCTGCATTGCTAATTGCTAATGTTGGCATTCACACTCTACAATACAAGTGCCTGTACTGGTTCATAATATATTTTACAACTGTCCACGCAATTTATACTTCACTTGTTAAGGTATTTTGTAGTTGGTGACTATTTCAGCTCCATAGCAATTCTTTGATTTTGTTTTTTTGTAATTTATCTCCAAGTGATAATAAATATGTATGTTCAGGCAGTTATAAGATTGAAATATACTTCAAAGTTTTTGCTGTTTTATTTCACTCCTCCTTTTCAGGCATTCATAAATTAACTACATCTTAGGGGTTGGTATGTGCAAATTCAGTTGCTTGTTAATTTATTGTTCATGCTACTCTAAAAGTTCAAGCATTCTATTCTATCATTAATTCTTGCATGCGTGAAGGTAATGATTATTGTAGTTGGAATATTTGGTGTATCTGATCTTTTTTAACTATAAAACAACGATGAAATCTTGCATGTCTTTTGTAGTTTTCGTGTACCCTCCATTTTGATGGTGCTTCCAAAGGTAATCCTGGACCAGCTGGTGCTGGAGCTATACTGCGTGATGGGAGCAAGGTTTTTTACTATCTGTGACAATTCATTTTGTTATTATACTTTTTACAGAATGTAGCTAACTATTAGGTCTCTACTTAGGTCTATCGATTGCGTGAAGGAGTGGGAACTCAAACAAACAATGTTGCTGAATATCGAAGTTTAATACTTGGATTGAAAATTGCCCTTAAGAAAGGATATAAGCACATTGTTGTCCAAGGAGACTCTCTGCTTGTGTGCAATCAGGTTTGTGTGAAATATCTGTGTTTCAGTACTGAAATAGCATCTGGATGGTGATAAGAGAAAATTACTCTAATTATTAAATAAATATCTTACACAGATATTTGAAATTTGAAGTAACAATATAGTTCCTACTGAAATGTTCTTTGGATTCACAAGTCATTTCTTCCTAATTGTCAGATAATTGAGTTGAGTTGGGATTTTTACCAACAATTGCTCTTCAGTTTATATGCATTTTGTGACCAGTTTACCATATTATATGATTGCCTTTGCAACAGATTCAAGGTTTATGGAAAATCAAAAACCCGAATATGGCTTCCTTGTGTATTGAGGCCAAGGAGTTGAAGAATAAGTTTCTGTCATTCAAGATCAGTCATGTTCCTAGGGTACCACTTTATCATTTGGTCTATATTTAATATTTACTTACAAAGAAAATAATGGCAAACTTGTCGTCCCTGGTAAGCAAAAGATGAAGACGTCAGAGACAACTTTTCCTCATACTGTTAATATTTGAGGGCCAAGTTGGATAATTTTCAACAAAATTTTACAGGAGAAGAAAATAGAAGGAAACAGGGATCTAAAATAAGTACACTTGTTCTTGCATGTTGTAGTCAATTTATTTAATTCAAATCCTTAATTTATGGAGAAGTTATGAAAGCTTTTAGAAGTTGAGATAAGTTGAATTAACTAATGGCAAAAGCTCTGCTTCATATTATTTTGTTTCTTGTTATTTTTTCCTCTAACAAGTGTTTATTGAGATTTTTATCCAAATTGGCTCTTAATTGCTAAATTTCATTTAGTTATACAAGCTGGTCTCAATGTATATGGTTTGTAACAGTTTGTACTCTCTATGTGTATATCATTAGCATCAGGTGTTCTCCTTATACAAAGATTTGCATGCAGTTCTAACTGTGTTCATCTTTTCATGTCTAGAACACCAGTCTATACTTTTTACCTCACTGTTTTGTAATCTGTTTGCAAATGATATGCTTTGTGTTGATGTTTAGGAATATAACTCTGAAGCTGATGCTCAAGCAAACCTGGCCATAAATCTCAGAGGTTAGCCTCAAGGGTCTTCTGAGTTCCCTATAAGTTTTGATTGTTATATTTTCATTATAATTTATAATTGCAAAAATGCTACACTAACTTCATTATGTTTCTATTCTCTAAATTTTTTTAATAAAATAGAATAAACCAGTAACCTCTTAGCCTTGTATAAATGTTACTTTTGTTTCTGTTTCCTAAACTTTTGCAGCTGGTGAAGTGCAAGAAGATTGCCAGTTGCTTTAATGCTTGACTTCAGTTGCTTTCAGCTGGTTAAAACTTTGGTCCATTGTAGCTGTAGGTGACCTTTTTCTGTATATGCAGTGTTTGGGAAACTGCATGCCACTGATAAAGTGCTGTTGCAAATTTTGTTCGTCAATGTTCCATTCAATTTAGAATATTTGAATGAAGAGACTTGACAGGTTTTTCAGTTGAAGAGAGGCTTTGTAAGCAGTTACAACTTTTATGCTTGTCGAAAGTTAGTGGACAAAGAAAGCTAAATATAAAAAAAAAAATATGAAAAAAAAACAAAAGAATTTACGTATTAAATAATTGATTATGCAGGAAATATTAATATTTATTTAATTGTTTAGTAGTACTTAAATTTCTTTAGAGGATTGAAAGGTAAGTGGTTCATAATTTTATTTAACCTTCAATTAGATTTTTAATTTCTGAAATTTGGGACGAATCCATCTTTCAAGTTCAGAAAAATCTTAATTTCTTATATTTGAAAAAATTGTTTTTAATTTTAAATACTTGAGAGATTAAAATGATTTAAAGATCATTTGTAGTCATCAAACAGTCCATTTAAAAGTCTTTTTATTTCAAATTTAAGAGACAAATATTTTTAAAAAATTATGGAACCAAAATCAGACTCATTTCAGATGTTAGGAAGTAAAAAATGATTAGTTTTATAACCATATAAATTTATTAAATTGATCCGACGTTTATTTACAATTAACCATGTTGTAGTACGTTATTTTTCTTCTTTCTTATATTCAGTAAATCTAATTTGCATTCATAATCTATATCTTAAAAGTTAGGTTAGAAAGTTATAATCTAAACAATAATTGAGAACTACTAAAACGGCATTGGCCAACTTATCCTTCGTTTACTTTAGATTTGGCTTTTAAGATTTGTTTACTAAAGTATCAGTTCTTGCTTTTTGCAAAAAAAATTATATTTTTTTGTTTGCCAAACAATTTTGGTTTATGAAAATCAAAATTTAAATAAATAAAATATGCAAACTAATAAAAAATGCAAAGAAAAAAAAAATGAGGTGAGTAAACATTATAGATGTTAAAAAAATATTAGAGTTATTAGTTTCTTTTTTTTTTCTTATGATACAAGGATGTTTTCTGGTTTGGATAGATAGATAGATAGGGTGGGAAATAAGAACAGCAACTTCTCGTTTCTCGGACTGTGTTTGAAAATGGCGACAACACTGTTCTCATCTTTCTCTCTGCACTCCATTCGCCTCTCTTCTTCAACACTCCCTTCTTCTTCCTCTTCTTCTCCCTCCTTTCTCTTTTGCACCTTCCCCTTGCGCACTCGCACTTCGTCTTTGAAGGCACAAACAGTTAAGAAGCGCGTGGTGAAGGCGGTGGAAGAAGAAACCCAGCAAGAACTCATCGCTGATGAGAGTGAAGAGCCGTCAACCTCGGAGCAGCAACCCGTCGTGGTTCCGGTTTCCCCATCAGACACTCTCACCATGTTCTTTCAGGTACACTGCATTTTCTTTCTCCCCTTTTTACGCCAATTTCTAGTTCAGTTGGTGCTTTTTGGAATTTGCAGTGCCCTTGTGAAAAATTGGACTGGGAACTTTTTGTGTAACTAACTCATATCTAGTGTATTTTTGTCAATGTGGCTTTGGATTGAAGTTTTCATGAATTTTGCTGACCAACCCAAGTCACAAATTTTGATCTTTTTTTAACCCAATGAATCAATCTGTGTCTTTTTCCTGCAATTGGGGTGTTAAATTATAAGGGGATTGCATCGAATTTGTGCACGGATAGGACAAGCTGTGTCTTTGCAAATCCAGATGGACCAAGTTGTGTAAGTTAGAATAAATAACCAGACTAATCGCATATAGCATGAAAAAAACCAAACTAATCTATGAAAGATGTATCATCATTATGTTAAACAAATGAAGATAACCAAACTAATCAATTTTTTGTTCAATTTAGTCCCGGAGTTAACAGTGCTGCGTACAAATTTGACCAATGAAGTGAAATATTTATATGTTTGCGACCTATGGGGAGGGTAATTCCATGTTCTAAGGTCTAAGAGCGTCTGAAAGGCAAGAATTGATTTAAACACTCACTAATTTTCACTCCAATTGTAGAATCCAACCTAAGTTCGTAACTTATTTTTGGTGGGTTTCATTTTATCTCTTCATTCACACAAGAACCCTCGTTTTGACTTGAAAAAAAAATGTTTTTATAATGGCTGAACAACCTTGGTTGTACTTGGTTATTGAAGCAGTTTCTATAATAACTCGTTTGCTGCAATGATATTTTCAATTCAAGTTGCTTAACTTGAAGAACTAACATAAGCATCTGGATCGGAGTTGCTCCAATATGTTTGACATAATATCATTCAAAGGGTAAATAGAGGGTTATTCAATAACTAACCTTAGTGCCCTCCCAACACGGGGCAATGAACCAAAGTCTAAACTATTTCTCACACTAATCAGAATTTTAGCTGTCTAATTCTATAACAGATTAGATATCCTCGCTTTGAGTCATTGTTTCTAGAGTTGTAGAATTAATTTTTCCCCTAAAAAAATTGTGCAATTGGATCTTCAGGTACATACGTTTTCTGTTTGTAGTTGTATCACTTTTCTTGAGACTGATTGTCTACTTTTGCATATATTAAGGCAGAGGGAACAGTGAGTGAATCAGCCATTCCAGCTTTAACCAAAGCTTTAGAGGTATCTCCATGATCTTTTGAATCTTCTATTTTTGCTCAATCGCTTCAATGTGAATGTAAACTTGATGTAATATAATTTTGGTGCTGTGTATGTTCATATGTTTACTCATGTTGTTATTTTGTTCTTGGTTCCTTTATGAACATAGCAGCAACAATTCCTATGATTTAGGTCCTTGTTTCAAAATCATTCCTCTGAAACAGACTTGAGTCGTTGTTGTTGGATGGTTTCCTTTTACTAGAGGATGATGTATGGGGTTAAAAGTCCGATATGAAATGCTAGTGATGTTTATTCAGACCCAGTATTATACATATCTTAGATTCAAATTTAATTTAAAATAAAATTGTTTGCAAAACCATGGTCAATCTAGTTTTCTAATGTGGGGAGATGGTCAAAGGATGGTGAAAATGAAAGAGGGTAAATCACATCAGTATTGTTTAGCTGTGAGACTTTGAACTCTTTTGCAATGTTTGCTTTCTTAATTCTTTTGCAATGTTTTCAATAGTCATTGTCTTTGGAAACTTTTCTTGTTGTCCTTAACACTTGGTTATATCATGGTTTCATTATATATTTTTCTAGGAGACAGAAGGTGTTACTGATTTGAAGGTTCAGCTTTCTGAGGGACTTGCAATTTTAGAGGTATGCTTTAAACACTTCAACACAATTGCCAACTGCCACAAAGCTTAAATTTTCAAATATTGAACTCTAAACTCTTGATTTTGGATGATTCCCCATCATGAGTTAAACTATTTTGCTTAGGTTGGCACCATAATGGAATTGAAATCCTTAAAATAGTTATGGCATAATTGGATTGTTGAAACACATTATATTCCTGAATCCTAGTACCTTCCAATGAGTTTAGTTTTTTCTGCTATAGCATTGATGACTTTCTGTGATATTGTTCAGTTGAAGAAACAGACAACTGTCCAAGCTACAGGAGTGGCTTCTGGTCTGGTAGAAACCATACAAGGTGCAGGCTTTAAATTACAGACATTAAATCTTAGTTTTGAAGATGAAGAAGTTGCAATTGCCTAGAGTAAATGTGTTGGTGTAATAGCATAGTTTGAGGGAATTTTCTTAAGGAAGTCACCTCTTCACACTTACCTCAGACATTTTGGTTTGTATAGATCTGACTGTGGTTGTTGGTTAACTTTCCTCTTCAACCTTCTTATTATTGCTATTGTTATTATTATTTCTTGAAAAGTGAAAGAGTATTTCATGAGGAAATCCTTCCATTGATGTGGAGGTGAAATTCTAATATATTATTTAGTTACAATAATTTAATATAATGTAATATAACAAAAAAATGAATTTCAACTTCTCAATATTTATAATTTATTATTATTATTATTATTATTTATTTCCTTATTAACTTTATTTTGAAGCATTATTGGTTGGTGGGCGTTGACCAAGACTTTGAGTGAATAGTCTATTTACCTGCCAAGCATATTAAGATTCTGTTGTAGTTTCTTTGTAAGAGTTATTGTCTTCGTCATGAATTATTGGTACCTTGCTTAGATAATTGACTTCTTTTTATTTTAACGATCATCTGATTTCTTTCATTTCTTCTATTTTCTTCTCTTATTTATGAAGATAAGTGTCAAAACTAATATTCAAATTTACTTTAAATTGACACTTATCACATCTCCAGTTGGTGTTATATTCAATCCTCATTATAATAAATACCTTAACACAGATCTAAAAAGATAAAAAAAAAATCTCCTATAAATGTCTTAGTCCAAAGAAGTTTGAGTTCAATTTTTAAGTAAGAAAACATATGTTAAAAAAAAGAATTAAAAAAAAAAATGTATGAGAACTTGTATGAATTAGTTTATGCATACATGAGTTAATTTTAATTTATGAAAAAATTCAAATAGTTTTTTTTCTTATTTTTCTTTTCTGAATGCTTATAGAAAAATTTGTTTAAACAAATTCTACATATAGATTGAAATATGAACATAGGTAACCCAAGCAATCAAAATGGATTCACTTACATATTTTTGTGAGATATAATTTCTTAGCTTCAGTATTGTCATTTATTGAGTTAATGAGTTATACTAATCCTATTAAAAATTAAATATGGATTAAAAAATTGTTCAAAATAGAAAATAATAAAAAAAGATACATATTGTACATAAATGGAACTAGTTTTATTTATTAGATATAACTAGTTTTAAGCATGTATATAATAATTAATTTTAATAATTTATATTTTAGTTAATTTTTTTACCAAAAGAAGAGATAAGCTAAGTCCACAAGCAAGCTTGACCCAATAGATTAAACAGACTTAAAATATAATTTGAGTAATGTTCTTCAAGTTTAATTCACTTTAGTGGACACACTAATGTAACCACAAAATAGGCTTACGATAGTAATCTTTTGAAAATGGGAATATACATACATTCAAGTTACAATTATCTCCTGTGAATTGTAAATGGATTTGTTTGTCAACTTTGTTTGGTTTATGTTTCAAATTGTTATTTAGAGTTGTTTAAATAAGTTTGTTTTACGTGTTTATGATAAAAAAAAATTGTTGTGGATACGTTATTTTTGCACAACTTCTTCATGAATTATAACCAATATTTTAGAGTAACTACAACACTTTTTCTATTTTCTTTTTTTTTTTATCTATAAAAAATTATATAAAAAAAAAAAACTTCTTTCAATGTGTTACTTGACGGGTGTTATAAAAGGTTTGTTGCGTTCACAAGTTCATGGTAATTCATTTTTTATTTTATATTCTTGCCGAAATAAAACAATTTTGAGGCAAAATATTCTAAAGGAATTGTTGCTACCATATAAATTTTTTCTAAGAATTGTAGCTATGGAGGTTAATTTAAAGATAACTAGTGATTGGAAGAATAAATATATTAAAAAAGGATATATAAAGTCAATCAGAGGCAAATATGCGAAGAAATATAATTGTATGCATATTTTTGTTGCCATTAATTTGTTGGTATTTTTGTAGTTGCTAATATATATATATATATATATATATATATTATTTAGAAGGAACGTGTGCTTCTGAGCTTCTCTTCATGTCTTGTTTATGTCTTGTTTAGAAGAGAAATGTTATTCTCTATGTTATGGTGACAAAGAATCAATATTCTATTTGTAATCTTCCACTAAATCTCTTATAATATCATATTTCCATGTTTCAAGGAAACATCACCTAAATCATTCATTCTTAAATTATTCACAACTTGTTAGATGTCCAAATGTAAATACTAAATATCTTTCTAAACAGTTGAAAATTGAACTTAAAAGTTAAAATAATAATTTAATTCTTCTAAATAACACTCATCTAAATAATTAACATCTAATAATTAACTTTTGGTCAATTCAATTATTGACATAATTTATCTGGAGTTAATATTTCTTTGAAAATTAAGAACACCAATCAATTTCAAAATCTTCAAAAGATTAAAATTGTCATTTTAAGATCGACAGAAAAATAATTTTCTGGTTATATAAAAATAAAATATTATGTGAGTGTTTTGTAAATGAGTGTAACATATAAGAATTAAATTATTACTTGAACCAAAAAAACTATTGACAAATAGCTGAAATTCAAAGTTAGAAACTTCAACAACATAAATATTTCCTAATTTTTCTCTCTAGAACATCATAACCATCCACTTTTAAAACCAGAATTATCATAACCATGTTCTAATAATGCACTAATGAAGATTGAGATATGCGAGAGAATTTTAAATGTCACATGCTTATATATCATGTTGATACTGTGTATTTTTTTTCTATATACAAACTTCAATGACAAGCACATGTTCCTTATTGGATTTATCTGGATTAACATATAATAATCAATAGTTGCACAACAAAGTAATTAATAATTAATAACAAGAAGAAATTAGATAGCAGCAGAAAACACAATCAGATAAATAAGTTTAATTACAAGTGGATGTTGTCTTCTCATGAAACATTATTCAAAGTGCAAATCACATTATTAGTTATTTATTATTAGGTGATGCTCATGCAAAGGTATAAATTAAACTGTTAACTCTTAATCAGTAAAGTCTAATACAGTTCGTGGGTAAATATTTTTTTTAAAAGTATTAACAGTAGACAATTAAATTTATTACATAGACAACAATAAAAAAAATATTTAGGCTGAATAATTTTTATACGTTTTAATTTTCTATATATGCATGTAATTGTAAGGAGTATCTTTAAGATTTCTTAATATATAAATGCACTAACAAATAAATTTCTTCTACTAGATTTTTTTTTTCCCCTTTATTTGCAATGACACTTGCAAAGAATCGTGACTATTCTTAACTTATAAATTGAGTCGTACAATACTCATTTCTTTAACAGTTCTGCTCTGATTTAATTGCATCCACAACTAATTTCATTTAATGCATTAATTGCAGTCTTGTAAAGACCACTCTTGGTCAAGTGATCAATTTGTAAGAAGTGGGACATGATATTCTATAAATAAATGTCAGTAATTTAACTTTTTATATTAATTAAAATTACAAAATTATGTGGTTCTTATTCACCAGTTTATTTGTTTTTTTAAATAGTAACAGTGAAAAACATATTTTTTTTCTCATAAACGTGAGTTTCACTCTAAGAACTTGCTTTTCGATGTTAATATAAGTGCGTGATATAATTTTAGAAATGATAATCAAATTTACATTATATATATAAGCTTTAATTCAATTTTGTATGGGTTAGTTTTAGTTTTATTTTATTAAAGGGAGACAATTACGTTTAAGTTGAGACACAATAATAATCATAAATACTGTGATTAGTAAAATAATTTAGACTTTGAAGACGTGCCTTAGAGATTTAATAGATTCCAAATAAATGTATCTTTTAAGAATCAACTTAATGATATTGTTTAATGTATTTTTTTTATATTAGTACACCTCTGTTTATATTTGTATGAATTATTATGATTATATTTAACTTTTTTCTAGACTTGATGTGTTTATTCTGTTAGGAACCTGATGTTCCAATGTTACCCAGCATATACTCTAATAATGTATGTATATATTATATTATTATATTATAAATCGACTTATAATATATGACATGTTATATATGGTAAATGGATTGCTGAGTTAAAGTTAAACATTGGTTTCTAAAGATTTTAATCAAGTTTGAGATTTAATGTTTTAGATTTTACTTTGGTTAACTTAACCAATGTGTTTTTAGAAGTTTTTATATTTGCATAATTTGTTCAATGAAATAAATTTCTTTTAGTAAAATTCCATTAATAAAGATTGTTAAGTTTGTTGTGAATTTTACTAAGTTAAACCAATTTCATTCTGTAAAAATTGTAGATTTCACTCAACAAATCAATTTTTCTTAACAAAAGTTCATCCAAAAGGAAATGACAATATTTATTTAAATTTGCTTAGGAAAAATATTTTTTGCTCAATGAAATTCTAAAGATTAGTATTGGTCGTATTATACTTTATAAGTTTTAATTCACTTTTAACATTGATATGAATATGTTTATAAATAGTGTATTTTATTATTCTAAACGTTTAGTTTGATGAAAACTAGTTATGTATTCGATGAATATTATTGAATGGGTTGAGATTTAATGAATTAGTGGTGATTGAACAATAATGACCGATGAGGTAAGTCTTAAACTTTAAATATTTAAACTTTACTAATAACAAAAATCACACATATGAATGTATTAGATAACCAAAAAGTTAAATACAAATTATGAATTTGTAGAACAAGTGTATAAGGAACTTTTCATAAATTAGCATTTAGGATCAAAATTATGATTTTAATGTTCAATTATTATGAGATGAAAGTATTCAATATTATCTTCTAAAATTATCAAGTTTTGTATTTTATGTTGTTGATACTTTGCTGTGATAAGAAAATAATTTTGACCTTTAGTAAAATAAAGAATATGTTTAATTTGTGTATTGATGATATTGTGTAAATTTTACATACTTAATATAATGATATTTTATATTTTGATTTACTTTCTCTTAATTTATTTTGTATGTTTACATTTTTGTAATTATGATAACCATGAGATCACACTATAGGATATGCACAATTTCATAAACAAATTTGGAAGAAAATTTACTTTTATGTGTTTTATATTGGAAGTTATACTTCCATATTTTAAAATACATAAATATATATTTGATTTATTTTCGTGAACTCACATGTTTTTCATAACTATATAATATATATAATATTTTATCGTACTTTTAGTTTATTTTAATTCTTTTATATTTACAACGTTACAATTATGACGATTTTCGATTACTACTGAGCAATATTTGACCATTCTATTAACTTAATTTGATCTAAACTTGAATGATTCGTACAAATTCAAGTTTTATAATTATGTTCAGTTACTCTTTTAAGACAGATTCTATTCTGCTTTGGTGTTTAATATATTTTTAAATGGTAAATTTCTTTTGAACAGTTGTGTATTCATAATAAACTTTCATTGACCAGATATATCCCAGCATATTTCATTTTATGTTTTTTATTCTTGATAAAGTTAGATTAATTCAAATATTTTAGTCAGATAAAAATGAAATCCACCTTTAGTATTAATCCCTATTTGCCAATGAATAATGTTAATTTCACTTGGCATTCTCATATTTTTTTAGGAAAGAAAATAATGAGATGAGAAGATATAAAACATCACAGAAATGATGTTTAAAACACTGAGTTAAAAATAACATTATTTGAATTTATTAATTGGCTTTGATAAATACCAAATTGTGCTCAAAACATGGCCCCTAAGATTGACTTGTCTAAGAACTGGGGCAGTTCCTTTTAGTCACAGTCACCAAACTTTTTATGAAATAAAATGGTGTCTGCATAATTGCTCTGAATCATGGTCCATGCTACAAGGACCATATTATACAACAAATTCTAACACATCTCAATAAGTTTGTAATAACTTCTTCACACAATGTGATTATAAATTTTTTACATCATTGAGCAATTAAAAATACATATTATTATTTAAAAATTATTATGATGATATGGCCCAGAAAATGGAAAGTGAAGATTTGGTAATGTGGTTGTGGTGTCCCATCATGGAATGACCTTGCTAAGAGCTAGGTTGGCATTGGGTCTTTCCATAAGGACTTACTGAAAAAAAGAAGATAAATAAATAGTTTCATTTTGTTTGCATGTGTTATGTTATTCAATATAGATACACCACACTGTTAATAATAATATTTTTTCATCATAACCTTCAGAATCCTATGGTAACCTTGTCCACATGCCAACCACTCTTGCACAAAACAAAAAATTGCCCATCGGCTTTGAAAAGCATTTTAATTATCATCAACTTGCATTTGTTTTACTCGTATATGCTAACAACTACAAAGATAGATAAATGTTTTGACTTAAATAAATTTCAGATTTTTAATATATTGGTTAAATTTAATTTTAAGTATTCAGAAACATGTATATAAATCTTAAAAGAAATTCAGATTCATGTCTTATGTGCCAACCCATGAATTACATTTTTGTAAGAATTCTATTTCTAGTTTCTTGTTTTGAAAGTGATTAATGGTTGAGAATATATATAACCATGAAATAAAACGTATTTAATTCGAATTATTGTTATCTATCTTGATTATTTTCTGTGCGTGTGTTTGAAATTTGTTTTATGCCATTATTTATATTAAATTCATAGTCAAAGTGAATAAGTAGGTGTACTTGTAGTATATTAAATAGAAAAAAACATCAAAATATTAATCATTTAAAATAACTTATAGCATCACTGGATTGCTTTAAAATAGCTAGTTATATGTTAATAAAGTTATACTGTTAGCATAGATTTATAATGTTTATATTAAAAAATACTTTTTTTTATCAGACAAAACCATATTAATAATGACAAACTTAATATTTATTCTCTATTGTAACTTAATAGATAAGCACTTTCAATTTAAAATTTATAGAGTAACCAATTAAAAGCCATCTTTACATTTAAAACAATAATTAAAAAAAGTAATACTTATCATATATGATATTTTTATTAAACAAGATTAAAATATATTTACCAATTCATTTACTATTGATGTAGAAGTGAGATGTAGTTGAAGATGTCTGGTATAAGAAAGATGGAATATGAACCCTAAATTTGACTGCAAAAAGATGTCGACCATTCCAATGGAGAAGATGATGGACAGTGCACATGATGTCACATGCCCTACTTCCAACGTTTGACAACCACCGTATCTACTGATAGATACATGTGTTTCACTCCTATTTCATTTACCTCTTTCTTCAAAATTAATAAAATAAATATATTCATTTTTTCTAAACTATTTCCTCCTTCAAAATTAAAAAGAAAAATATCAATTTTAAAAACTTAGTTAAACATAAATATAGATTTTAAAATTCAGAATTTCTATTTACCTTTAACGAGACTCTCTTCTATTTTTGTAGTTTTCAATTGATTTTAATAAATAAAAATCCTGGTACATTTGCTACATCTTCATTTTATGCCTTTATATGAAAAAAAAAAAAACAAGAAAAAGAAAAAAGACTTTATGCCTTTTCCACTGCAACTTTGGTGTTTGTGGTAAATAAATAAATAAACTGTTTGTGGTAAAAAGAGTTAATTGAATGTATATATTTTTTTATTTTCACTACAACCTTTTATAACTTAACAAATAATTTAATTATAATTGAATATTTTTCTTCTTTTCAAGACTCATATTCTTATCATTCAAATCTTAAATTTAAAATTCTTGCCATATTAAATCTACATGCTTCAATGAAAATTTATGGATATTAAATTTAAGACTTTAATAACACTGTAATTGGAGATATATGTACAAACTAAATATTATATATTATAGATTTAGTTGAATTAGGGATGAAAATTATTCTGCTTTTTGACCGAAAAAGTAGACACTGTTGATAATAAAAGAGAAATGGGTCAATTTACGTGTCTTTTACTTCAAGTTTCCGACTTGTCCGTAATAATAGCATGGACAGAATTAAAATACAAGAACCATTCTTTGCTTATTTAATTAAAAACGATATACTGGTATCATTAGTTATTATTGATTTAAATTATATTATAATAATTCTAATTAAAAATAATATTATGCCTAAAATTTATAATAGTTATATTACCAAGCACATAAAAAATACTTAAGATTTATGGTAAAAATTTAATAAAAAAGAAGAATTAAGAATTAACTTGTTTTTCTATTAATTATTGAAAAACTAGAAGCGTCGCATTCTTGCCCCACCCTCGACAAATCGAGTCATATATAAAAATAAATTAAAAATAATATAAAAAATTAGAATGAATAATAAAAATTAAATGCCTGTCTAAATATAACATTTTCTAATAATATAATTGACAAAATTAGAATTAACATATATTTTATTACAATTTTCTTTCAATTTGTTACTGATAATTGTGAAGTTAAATACATAATAACTATGATATATAACTTCATAGTTTGTAAAGTTTTATTCTAAAAATAGTTTTTAAATAGTATAAACAAAACAACGTAACTTAAAATCTAGACTTAAATACATTTTTTTCTATATAATTTACTAATGAACAACTTTTATTTCTATAAAATTTTAATTACATATTTTATTTTCTAATGTAGGAAGAATTGTACTTTTTCTCCAAACATCAAACAATATTATTCTTAAGCATACAACCACACTAACCTTCATTCTAAACTTTACAATATTATCATATTTTCATCTTTCGTATGAATTGCACCTCAACATCTTTTATATGATTTACACCTCAACATGTCTATTATATACTAAATAATTGATATTAAATTCCCTTAGTTTTATACTTAGGCAAACTTTTATCAAATAATTATTTTACAACTTTCCGATCTACTCAGTTAGCCTAGCTAAATTTTCAGAAATTTAGTCCTATATCAAAAACATTTCCCCTTAACATAAATCCTGAAGAAGGAAAAGAAAAGAAAACTAGAAACACCTATATAAATAAAACTATTTAACAAAACCAAACTTTAATAAATCCAAACAATTATGTACATCACTAATCTTGGACCCTTAATTTGACAAAAAAAATTACAATAAAATACTTTTTAATAATAAAAGTTAATATAGAAAGAAAAAATATATTTTAAAAATGATTTATTTTGAAATAAATTAAGAAATAACTTATCTAATATTTTAAAAAATAAATGTTTTTCTTATCTAATATGAATAAATTTTAATTTTAATTCCTGTGAAAAATTGTACTTAATTCATGTAAAATTGAAAAATATCATAATTTGTAATTTTTTATTTATGATACATATTAATTGCTTACGTAACTATTTCATAAAACACATATTACTGTTATAATATAAACTTCCCTCACACTTAAAAATAACATTCTTAAGATGTGTGATATAAATGTTATTAATTTAGTTTAAAACAAATATTGTGATCTAAAAATAGTAATTAAAAAATTATGAAGGAACGAAAACTAAAAGACTGTATTTGATAAAAACTAAAATTGAATCTACATAAGAATAAAATAATAATAATGTCAAATTTGATAAGGATAAAAAGATATAAAAAAAAAAGTGGTTAAAGTTATAAGGATTGAAAACATATTTAAGTTATTTTATTTAACAGAAAATTGTGAAATATGAAGGGAAACACGATGTATATAGCTGTTATCCTCTTTATAAAGTTGACTTTTGAAAAAGGGTGAGAGAGGAATTATGTATGAGCTGTCACCAGACCAGGTAGCTTATGGACCTTCCTTTCTTACACAAGGACAAAACAACAGATAAAGAGAAAGCAAACAAATAAATCATAATAATTGTTTAGTTGTAAATAAGTGAGTAAAACAAAAAATTACTATACTTTATGAATATCAATGTTATTGTTTATTTATTTATTTATTATTATTATTATAATGAAAATGTAACCACAATCCACTTTTCATATAATATAATTAATTATAATCATTAAAAATACTTATTTTTCTAAGTATTTATGAGTTATTTTGAGTTGAGTTTGGAAAAATCTATTATAGAATCCAATTCAAAATTATTTATATAAAATAAAGTTTAGTTTCTACAATTTTTATATAAATATTTCTAAATTTTAGAATTATATCACGTTTAACTTTAAAATTGCCTTGATAGTAATTTTTTTAGTTAAGATAAGTTATTTTTACTCTAACAGTTGTTTGGAATATTTAAATATAGACGATGTGATCATCAATTTCAAAACTTCATTATAAGAATGATTTTGAATAAAAGTGATTTGTTTTGCGGATTTTGAAAGTATAAAAATAATTAATTTTGATGAATTTGGTAAATATATGTTGTTCTGGTGTGAAATAATTTTTTAGATTATATTTGATGAAATATTTAAATTTATGTTGTGTGAACTTGTTGGAATAGTAAATTTTGATGATTTAGTCATTAAGTGTTGCTTTGATTATAGAAAGATTTTTGCATACTATGATTTTTGGATTGAATAGTATGTATTGGTGTTAAAAATAAAATGATGAAGTTTAGGTCATACATCTTGGATGATGTATGAGTTGTGTTTGTTTGTGTACATTAAGTATAACACGTCTATATTTTAACAGATATCCATTAGTTTTACCGATGATCTAAGTCATGTATTGATGAAAGAATTCATATATACACACGGGATCGCAGGTAGACACTCGATATTAGATATTTGAACTTATTCTGATCTTTTCCTTTAGATTCCCTAGCAGTCTAAGTCTTGGATATTTGATTAGTTATTTCTTTTAGATTTGTTGGTAATCTAAGTCCTGGTTATTAAGTTAGATATTAGTCTTCGGTAAAAACATATTTAATGAGTTTTAGAGATGACGCATATTGAATATCTCGATATATAAATCCATATGTGATTTATATAATTTATTAATATTGATACTGAAATTAATTTGAGATTGAATATATGTACATAAATTTTAAATTTTTAATTGTTTATTTTACTTATACTTTATTATGTTAAAATTTTGTTTCATTAGTTTACTTTTACTTTTCATGTTATTTTGTAAATTATAATGATTGTATTATATATATAAAAATAATATTAAAATGTTAAACATCTATCTTAAATTTAGTTATGTGAATGAATGTTACCTTGTACGTATAATTACTATTTTAAAATATCATATACCTGCTATAAATCTTTTGTTAGTCTTCTACGTAATAGTCTATATATATTTTGGGTGTTACATACATAATTAAACCAAGTTGAACTGAACACCTCTTAAAGCCTAACAAATTTAAATCTTGACCAAATTCAAAACAATTGCATTAGTTTGACTAGTTGGTTTGTCAAACCTAGATTTCGTCATAACTTATGTCATAACCATGGACTTGTGTACTCTATAAACTGAGGATATTTGAGTCAAATTCTTAAATATACAGCTGCATTGAGTAGTGGTAACACACACTCTCATAAGAACTGTGCATTAAGATAATGCTACTTGCACAGACACAATGTTACAAGCACGTGGGTCGAAGCTGTTTTGAGTCAGTGTAATTTGGTGACAGCTATGTATTAATTCTCCCAGCCTATCATATACCCTAAAGAAATTTTTAACAATATTTCTTTCCTTTGTGCTTCTAGGAAACACTTGGTTTAGATGTTTTGTTTCATTCATATTTTCTTTGAAAAAGGTTTCATTAGGGTTTCTGAGAAATTCTTCAGAGAAAAAATTTGAGAAATTTTCATCACCAACAATACAAGATAACATACCATTCAATCTTAAATATTAAAATAATAAATAAATATATATATATATATATATATATATATATATATATATATATATGGACTTGTTCACTGATACATTATACATTGTTCATCTTTCACTTTTAACATAATGTTCAGAATTTGAGACAAATATTTAAACCTAAAAAAGTATATATTAAAAATTTATTTCCAACACTCTCAGACCTAAAACGTGTTTTTCTGCCACTGTGCCTAACTTTTTTTCCTGACCTCTATATAATACAACAAGAACCGGTTCTTTCATTACACTGTCCAACAAGTTCTACACTCTTCCTCCCACATTTCTGGTACCTGCTTCAGAAATGGCTTCCAATACCATTCTTCTTCTAACCATTTTTCTTGTGGTTACGTCAAAGGTATGCTTTTACCCTCTTTCATTTTTCTTTCCATTCAGTCATCATTTTCACATCTACACTAAGAAAGTGCACTATTTGAAGTGTTTTGCTTCCTTCAAGTGTTTTGCTTCAACATGAACAACTCACAGTCATGAACTTATGCAGGTTTTTTCTCATGAAGAAGATCTCAAGTCACTGGTATGTTCACTCCTACTAAGTTTTTCTTTTAGCTTTCTTTGGTTATCTAAATATCCTTACTTCTAAAAACTGTTCATTTTATACTTGTTTTTGTCGTTATTAGTATGATTTATTTATTATCTTACATTAAGAGTGTCTAACTTAGCTTCCTTACAGTAAAGTTCAGATTTTGACAAATTTATTGGTTTTATTTTCTTTCTAAGACATTGAGTTGACAACACAATGTGATTTACTGTCCTGTCCGTACCACAAAAACTGCTCAATACCAAGATGCTTTATGCAAGAAAACAATCTGTAATGAGAAAGATGGAAAAGTAGTTCAAAATGTAGCAAACTATTTTTTCAATTTCTCATGACTTTCACTTCTTTGTTAACAAGGACATCTCTGCATTGACACAGATGCACAAGGGATTTTAAACTAACCAAGAAAACATACATTTTAGTAAACTGAGAAAGAAATAAGGAGTTAGATCCAGGTTCAGTTGGTCTCAACAGAAATCAAACACACTTACACAATGTTTGGTTTTCAGTTTGAGACACTTCAAACTCAGTTTAAGAGTTAATATAGTTTTTAGACACCATAACTTTCAATATATAGTATGTGTCTACATCAAAATTTTAACTGAGAACTAGTTTTGTATAGGCAAGTCTTGAGTTGTTTTTGGAAACTTAGTTTGCAAAATAATTTTGAGTCAAACTTAAGTCACAAACTCTCATTCAATTACTCACTATTTAAAGTGAGTGCATCAGTGTTAAGACACTAGCATTTATACATGGATTTTGTTGTTGAAAAACTTGAATATGGCATTTGGTACAGGCTAACAATGTACATCCTCATGATGCTGCACCTTCACCTGCACCACCAGTGAAAGCACCAACTCCTACCTCTCCTGTGAAATCACCACCTTACCCTCCAGGGCCAGTGACCACACCAAGTCCAGCTACACCCCCTGTTAAGGTACCCCCTCCTCAGTCTCCAACAGTTAAGCCACCATCTCCAACACCCCCACAAGTGAAGCCACCAACACCAGCACCCCCAGTGGTGTACCCTCCTCCTCCATCTCCACTAGTCAAATCACCAAAGGGTAAGTGGTTACCAAATCAAAATTGCTTTTTTTAATGTATTGTGGTCATTGTACTTTCAAATGACAAGGATTAGAACTGGTTAAATATGTTTAAAGAATAAGACTCAAAACTAGTTACCTTTTGTTTATAACTGTATATTAGTTAGATATGTTTATAAAATTTGTTTGTGGTCAATGAAAAACCTGATCTGAAGCAAGCCACTTTTAAGAATGTTGTGAGCTAATCTCACAGCTATGCATGTGAGAGAACCTTTGTTCTATATTGTTAAACAGTACCAATTACTAATGTGACATTCTTTTTAAGTGAGATACACTGAATTAATTACTAAAGGGTTTCTTTTTTTTGCAAATTTTTTTTTCAGATTGCGTTCCACTGTGTGATAATAGGTGCCAATTGCACTCAAGGAAGAAGCTTTGCTTGAGGGCATGCTTGACCTGTTGTTACCGTTGCAAATGTGTTCCTCCTGGAACTTATGGAAACAGAGAAAAGTGTGGCAAATGCTACACTGATATGTTGACTCATGGCAACAAGTACAAGTGCCCATAAAGCCCTACATATTTAGTAGCACCTAAGTTTTTGCTTTTCTTTTAAGTTATCAAGTCTGAATGCATGAGTATGTGGTTCGATCAAGTTGCTGGTGTACTCAATAACCAAGTGATGATCATCATAAATTATTATACAAGTAATGGTGTTGATCCGTTGGTTCAACATTGTTTGGTGTTGTCTATAGGATCAATGTGGTCCATGAAATATGATATGATTAATATAAGGAGGTATTTTGGTGTACCAGTTTGAGAATTATAATTTTTTGCTTTGATATCTGATACAAATTTGAGAACTATAATTAATATGAAGATGACGCTTTTGAAGATTTTGATTCCTTTATGGGCACATCTTTTTGAGATGTTATGAGGTGGGTGAGACATCCTTTAGTTGTCCTTGTGTTGGCATGGATTCAGCCATGGGGTCGCCAATATTAAATCATACCTATCTACCATTCTCAGAATGCTTTGATTGAATAGCATTGAAAGAGCCTATCATAATAATGCCTTACGTTAAAGTACTAGATTTCGATGGCAGTAACTTGAGCTATGAATGGTAACTTTCTTGGTTTTGGCATTTCAACAAACAGAGTATATGCAAGTTACCTAGGAAGTAACGTTGTTTGTTTAAAGAAAAAAGTGAAAATTTTTTCCCCAAAGTGAAGAGGAGTCATGGCTGCTTTAAAAATATGGTATTTGTTCGGAGAAGTAAAAATATATATTGATAACATATAAAAGTTTAAGTACTTTAGAAACTCAATTTAACAGTTTTTAAAATTATTCGTTTAGATTGCTCTGTTAAAAATTGACGCTTTAATAAAATTCTTATAAACTTATTAAAATAAACAACTAATTTGAAAGTTTATTTTTTTTTTCTAAAGTACATATAAAAGCATTGACGATTTTTTAAATATTCTTTTGATGGAAACTATAAAATATTGATAGAGAGAATGTAATACATGTTGTTTTCGGCTGTAATCATTTGATAACGTACCAAAAAAGAGAGAGAGGAAACTCAAATATATGTATTTCTTTTCCTCACTTCCATATATTTTTCCTACATCCCAATAAATATAAAGTTTCCCTTCTGCTCTTTCAGAATTTAGAAGTGTTTTTTAACTGCGTAATTCAAAAAGCTTGATGTATTGTAGAAGATGTTTTTGATTTTCAAATTATATATTTAAAAGTAATTTTTTCTTGAGAAAAAAAACTTTTTAATCATTTAATTAAAATATATTTTTAACTTTTAGATATTACAATTCATGATAATATAATTCTGACGTACAATTCATATTAATATATTCTGGAAGTTAAAATGATTTTTTAATTGTGTAATTAAAAAAAGCAAAAAATATTGAATTTCTTTTAGAAATAAATAAATTCTAAGTTTTACAATTTGAAAATTCTTTCCTTAAAAAAGGGTAATTTTTGAATTATGGAATCTAGAACTAAAAATGACTTGTACAATTCAAAGTTTTTTTCAAACTACAAACTTCAAAAAGAACACTTTTGATTTTTAATTTTTATGTTTATGAGGATAGAGATGAAATGTATGAAGTTGCATGAAGGAATGATGACCTTTTAGATTTTGGTGGCTTACTTATGTTTTCAAATAATATGGGTCAAAATTTTCAAACCTAGCCCAAATAAGAAGAGTTCATAAAACTTTGACAAGGCCCAATATTAATATAAGATAGGTACATACAAAAATTATTGGGAAGTGATCCCAAAAAACAAACGTTGATTCCTTACCACTAGCATTTGATTTTTTTTCTTTGTATTTATGGAAGTAGAAACATTAGGACCAACTCCTAAGTTATGAAAAATAAATGCAACATAAATCAAAATTATGCATAGAAAAGAAATAATCACATCATTTAAGATGAATTACTCACCTAAATAATTAAACATTTCCTAACAAAGGAATGTAAAGCTTAAAATTTGACACTCTTTATATGTTTTCAGCAAGTCTAAAATAAAAACAAAAATAGTAAAAAATAAGATTCGTTTCTTGTTAGGTAAATAAAAAAATGGAGTAATTTCATTTCTCCTTTCACCTTATATGTTTTGTAAGATTTTTACTAAACTCAACAAACACTATCAGAATAAAATAGTTATAAATTTTTATGTTTTGTTTTTTACTTTAACTAAAAAATATTCAGGAGATAATTGCTAAAATCAATGAACTTTGAAACCAACGTATAGCTAAATATTTTATGTCTTAAAAAAAAATCCAATATATGAAAACGAGCCAAGGAAAGAGTTAAAACTTTTAGATGTTTGGTGAATGAAGTTAAAAAAGGTTAAAACAATTGAATGTGAACACATGACATGTCCAGGAACCTCTCTCTGAGATTTATTTATTGTATAAGAGGTTGACGCGCTTCGTTGACGTCCAAAATTCTACTTTGATCGCAATAGATTCCTTCTTCCACACAATTTCACTTTCACTTCCTTTTAAACTTCACAATCTTCATTCATCTTCAACTCAATTCTCCTCTTATTTACACCTCCTTTCAACTTTCTCACTCACACAACCACCATGAACCTTATTCCATCGTATGTTACAGCTTAACTCTTCCTACAATCCATATTCTTTGTTGGGTTTTCGTTTTTGTTTCAAAAGTCTTAATCTTTAAGCACTTCAGTTGAATCCTATGTGACCAACATGTTTGTTTGTGTTTGTGTTGTGATTGCAGATTTAGCAGTGGAATTGTGCAAGCACCCTTTTTGACAAGCTCTGGTCTTCTTCTGAAAACATGGGATGCTGTCTCCTCACGTGATGAAGATGTCGTTTCCCACGTGGGGAAGGGATTGTTCTGGAAAGTTTATGAGAAACCGGAGTTGACGGTTGTGGTGTTTGAAGTCAAGAATGATTTTGATCTTCAACACAATTTGGTCTCTTCTTCTTATCTCAAGGAGAATTATTACTTTCACCGCTTTGAGTTTCTGTGTGCTGAGAAAATTCCAGATTTCTCTGTTAATGAGTCCACAGTTTCGCTATTCATTGACAATCTTGAGAAGCTTGATGAGTTGAAGTCCAAGGTACATCTCCTCCTCCCCCTTTCATTATTTTGTGGTTTCTGTTTGAAAAATTGCAATCTGAAACTCTGAATGAGTCAGATAGGATCACTATAAGTAGAGATGAGTTTAATTTTACTTAATCATTTACTAATACAATGAACTTTTGAAGTAGTTATTACACAGTTTGACAATTTTCAATTATATGACAATTCATGATTATAAGATGATTCAAGTGATGTGTGGAGTTTAAAGGTTAGATTGATTTTCTTTTTACTTCTTGGTTTTGAAAACTGGTTTCCTAATGATCAAATTTTCATCCAAAATGTATGAAGTTTTGAAATTTGTTTCTGGGACAAGTGTTTTTAAAACCAAAAAACTGAAGGGGAAACTGATTTGTAGTCCAAGCTCAAGAGTGAGTCATTAGGAGTGGTGCTTTATGTAGTGAGGCATGAACTTAGTGTGAATTTCTGTTCTCATCTTTACTTTTTTTGAAAACTAAAAATCATTTTTGAAAGTTGAAATCAAACACACTTTGTTTCTTTATTTGAATTTGTTGTTCATCCTATGTGAGCCCTTGTAACAATGTTGATATTAATGCAGATTGCTAGCTCCCATCCATTGATTGTTACTGGACATGGTGTTGGAGGAGCTATAGCTTCTCTCTTTACTGTGTTGCTGTTAGATAAAGTTGGTTCAGGAAAGAAACGTCCTCTCTGCATCACCTTTGGTTCTCCCCTTATTGGTGACAAAAAGTTGCAAGAAGCCATATCACGAAGTTCTACATGGAGTTCTTGCTTTCTACATGTAGTCTCTTTGAAAGACTCACTTCCAAAAAAGTTGAATACTCAACCAAGTAGTTACATGCCTTTTGGAACATTTCTCTTTTGTTCTGATACAAGTTCTACTTGTTTTGAGAATCCGGAGTCTGTTTTGGAACTTCTTGTGAGCTCAATCAATGATCAAAGGCAAGGATTTGAGGCTGCAGAATATGGAAAACTTGTGGAAAGTCTCTATCGTAAAGCAATTTGCAAGGACTTTACCTCACGGGGACTGAACTTGACACATTCTACTTCACTGAATGCATGTATCTATTTGCAGTTGTGTGCAGCACTAGGATTGAAACCAGATATGCAGGTAGCTGAATGTCTTTCAATTCTAAACCGCTTTAACTTATAAGCAATACTATAAGTGCCGTTTTCTTATCAAATCAAGAGTTTTAACTTGATAACATATGATGACATTTAATGAAAGACTTGAAATTCCAAATTTGATTAGAAAACAATATCTAAGATTCTGCATATCTATGCTTACTAAATCTTATTAGTCTTGCGTGTGACTAGACTAGAATTTGATGAGTAAATTTTTTCATAATGTCTTATCTGAAATTTGATTTTGCAGCAGCAGAACATTGATATAAATGCTTTGGCAACAAAGTTGGAAAGACTGGAGAATAAATTCATGTACCAGAAGAAGGTGAAGTTTGATCCATCCAAGAAATTGAATGTGATGAAGATAGAAATGGCACAACTTGAATGGTACAAGAAGCATTGTAAAAGTCAAGGAATAGGGTACTATGACTGCTTCAAAAAGTCTAACTCAACACCTGACCGAGATGCTATTCAGTGCCAGAGAAAGCTCAGAAACTACTGGAGTGACATGGTTGAAGAGGCAGAGATGAAACCTCAGACAGAAGCTGCAGCCTTTCGTACTCGCTGGCTTTTTGCTGGTACTAACTATAGGAGAATGGTTGAGCCTCTTGACATTGGTGAATACTATGCAAATGGTGATAAGGACTATGAGGCTAAAGGAAGGTCTAAACACTATGTAGTGTTGGAGAAGTGGCTGGAAGAAGATAAGAAAGAAAAGGGTGATTCAAACGGCAAAACTAGAAGGAATGTGGAACTGATTTTGACCATTGATTCTTGCTTTTGGGCAAAGGTTGAAGAGGCTCTACTTTTGTGTGAACAGTTGGAGAGTTTCAAAGAGAAGTTGCTTGAATTTGAGAACTATGTTTATGGATCACTCAAAAGGTTTGAAGTGTCACCAGAAATTTTCTTGAAGGAAAGCAGTTACATGAGTTGGTGGAACAAGTATAAAGGAATTGCTGGTAATGCAGGACTAGTAAGCTTCATGAGTAATCCTCATAATTTTGTTCAGTATACTGAGGGAACCTTTGTTTTCCCCTGAAGTATAGTGAATGCAAGTGTGGTTGTAGAATTGATTATGGTTTAGTCTTTCTGCATTTGCTTTGTTGATTTTGAAGGGGATCTTGGTTTTGCCATCCCTTGTGCTGTGATATTAGAAACTCTTGCAGTTGTCTTTCCCTTGTAAACTTCCACTCTCATTGTTCTTGAAAATTTGAGTGTAGTGGAAGCATAAGTAATAATGTAATCTGAAAGGCTAGGTGTGGAAGAGGACTTTTCAGCATATGAGATCATTACCTTAATTTGTGATCATTATCCTAGATATGAACTTTATAGCAAGAGATTAATAGAATTTAGGGTAATGGATGTGTAAAACTGTTTATAACATCAACAAATTTATTAAACATGACAGATAATTTGTGATTTAATAGTGATATATAAAACATAGTTTGTGATTATATAATGTGTGCTTGAATAATCATATAAAAGGTTTGTTTATGATTGGATAACAATATAAAAAAAAAAGTGTCCTTAGAGTGCATTTTGATGGAATTCTAATCTAACAGTTAGATTTCTAATATTTTAGATAGCATTTTAAAATTAGTTTAACAATTCATAACTACTTCTCCAATTCTCTGTGGTGTAAAAAATATATTAATTAAAATTAGTTACATTTCCTTTTAGAGGTGCAGATATAACACACTTTGTTATAATAACTACTTAAGAATAATCATAGATAAATTATTTGTTGATTAGTTGAGTGAAAGTTAAAATCTAACCATAACAAAAATTTGTAAGGATGAATATTTATCTTTTTTTTTTTTCTAAATTCACTTTTGTTGTGTATAATTTCACAAATTCTAATTTTAGTCTTCATAAACTTTTATTACAGATTTTATATTTCAGTGTTAATATGTCATTAATTACTATTTAACTAATAATAATACTAATTTTATTCTTTCACATAATACGCTGATAATAGGATTTAATAATAAACTTTAATATATGTTTTTCTAACAGATATTTTAATATTTTCAATTAGCTACATTATTCAAATAAATAAGAAGCTGATTTCAGATTCGGGCCACTTCAGTTTCACCGTGTGAATAGTTTGTTTGTAACGCGTTTATGTCCTATTATTGACTTACCTTCTTAGAAGCATTCAAGAACTTGCTCAGAGCTTTCTAAATTGCTAAAAGTACAAAAAAATTGAAAAATCAATAAAATGAATAAACTGCTGTTAATTGAAAAATATTCGAATATTTTGAATTGAAAAATTATAATTACCCAAAAGGAATAAACTGAAAATTGAAGAAGGTTGGATTTTTATTTGGTTTCAACACTGAATTAAACCACAAACATAGTTAATTTAATTATATTAGTTTTCTTTATATTTTAGCTTCAAATTAAATTCAAATTGTTTTTAATTTTAATTCTTATTATCATAAAATTATGTTATATTTAGTTAATCATATCACTTTATAAATATCAGTTTGATTAAAGTTTAAATAATTAAAATTTATCCTGATTGATCCAATTATAAAAACCTTGTCAAAAACAAGAGGATTCAAATCATTAAACAACCTTAAACAAAAAGGAGAAAGAAAGGTAAACAAAAGGTGACAAGAATTCCACAAATGAAAACATGATGCCTCGTATATGTTTTTCTTTGGACCTCCAAAAATTGTTTCAAATTTTAAACTAACCCGTTTTGACTTTATAACACTCGCAAGGACGTTGATACGTTCGAAAAGGAAATGAATGAATGATTTTGATGTTTTTATTAAGCAATATCCACCACCACTGCCTTAATCTAAATGCTTCTAAATATTACTTCAATTTTCATGTTTTTTTAGATGTTTTAGTTTTTTCTTTTTTATCTCAAAACAATTCATATTTTTATCAGTATTCCACCATTAATAGTGCAGACACCAAAAATTATATATTAAATACAATAATTTAGTTTAATTATAATTTTAATATTTTACTTCTATTAAATTTAAATAGTATTCTCTGTGTTCTAAAATATTTTCTCCGTACCTATCTATTAGACTAAAATTTATGACAAGTAATTGGAATGAAAAAAACATTAATGACATAGGTAGCTTTGACAAAATTTACTATTTCGGTAATCCTCATAAATTATGTACTTAGATCTTATAAATAGAATTAAAGAAGTAACAATCTTTTTACTTTTTTTAATTCTATTCCTAAATAATAACCATTTTTATCTTTTTTTTTCTATATTATCCTTGCATATAATAAAAAGTCACCAATATAGTACCACTAGAAAATTTAAAAAAAAAAAGTTAAAAACTAACTTCTTCTTCTTTTTTGTCAAATTACTAAATACTTGTTTAATTGAAAGAAGCTAATTAACAACTTTTAATCAATTTCAATACATCTCCAACGCAATTTTTCACTTACTAAGAATGTGTTTGGATTTCCTTTAATAAATTGATATCCAAATCAATTCCCACAACTACGCGTTAAAAACAGCAATATCCACCAAGAACGCGTTAATGTAAATGACACTTTGTAAAGATTCTCATTTTTCATTAAATTTAATTTCCCTTAAAAAGTATAATTTAATATAATAATAATAATAATTATTACATGAATTTTAATTGCCAACTAAAAAACAGTAGCCGTTGATGTCGCCAATCTATTTCTAGCAACATGCCAGCTCACAGAGTCCCCACCGCACAAATCCCGTGACCACAATCCCACTCTCACGCTCTCGCGCGTGTTTCCCACGCTTCACCACTTCCAACAAAACCCCTTCCACTCTCTTCACTTTACTTCACTCTCTCTGTGTTCGTTTCGTTTCGTTTCCCAGTTCACAGTTCGCACAATGTCTTCGATTTCTCTTACGTTTCTCACATTATTATTGTTATTTTGTTTATCCGTTAACGCGCGTCTAACGTTGGACTTCTACAAGGACACGTGTCCGCAGTTCGCGCAGATAATCCGCGACACAGTGACGGCGAAGCAGATCGCGAGCCCCACGACGGCGCCCGCCACAATCCGCCTCTTCCTCCACGACTGCCTCCTCCCCAACGGCTGCGACGCCTCCATCCTCCTCTCCTCCACGGCCTTCAACAAGGCGGAGCGCGACGCCGACATCAACCTCTCCCTCCCCGGCGACGCCTTCGACCTCGTCGTCCGCGCCAAGACCGCCCTCGAACTCGCCTGCCCCAACACCGTCTCCTGCGCCGACATCCTCTCCGCCGCCACCCGCGACCTCCTCACCATGCTCGGCGGCCCCTTCTACCCCGTTTTCCTCGGCCGTCGCGACGGCCGCTTCTCCTCCGCCGCCTCCGTCCCCAACCACCTCCCCACCCCCTCCATGCCCATGTCCCAAATCACCGAAATCTTCACCCTCCGCGGCTTCTCCGTGGAGGAGTTCGTCGCTCTGAGTGGGGCCCACACCGTGGGCTTCTCCCACTGCACCGAATTCGTCTCCAACCTCTCGAACTCCTCTTCTTCTTACAACCCTCGTTTTTCCGAAGCTTTATCCAAAGCTTGCGCCGATTACAGAACCAACCCTACCCTTTCCGTCTTCAACGACATCATGACTCCGAACAAGTTCGACAATGTGTACTTCCAGAACCTTCCAAAGGGTTTGGGCGTGCTCAAATCCGACCACGGCTTGTACAGTGACCCAGTTACGAGACCGTTCGTGGATAGCTTCGCGAAGGATCAAGGTAGGTTTTTTAGGGTTTTTGCCTCGGCGATGCAGAAGCTGAGTCTGCTCAATGTGCAGACCGGGAGGAAGGGGGAGATCAGACGCAGGTGTGATCAGATTAATTGATTCTTTCTTCTTCTTTGTTTTTGGAATCAGTTGATGATTTGATGAGACAAGATCTTGTGATTTATAATGGGAATTTGAACGAGGATGAGAATGAAACCTCTGTTGTGCATGATTTTGATGTCTTTGAGGTTGATTATACATACATAGTTTTGGGTTGTGTGAGGTGGGAACTGGGGTATTGAGTAATTTGTTGCTGTTCTTGGATACATGAATCTGATTTATGGCTTTTGAATGTAATATTATAAGATTTAATTAATAAAGTTTCTCATTTTAAGCTCTCATCCCTTTTCTTTGATATAGTTTTGAGATTGATCACAGATTGGTGTATATGGATATGACAGTGATTGTTGTTTAAAGCTATCTCATTCTAGCCTTAGAAAAGAATAAATGAAAGGAACCATTGTTCAGCCAAATTGTGGGAAAATAATGTTACCTCTGCTTCTGATTTATGTTTAAGATGAGATGATCCCAAATATAATTATAGAATTATTCTTCACTCTTAAATTTGTTCTTAAAAGAATATATTCATTCATGTTATCTAATTAACTCTTAATCATATAAGTATAAAATTAATTTTCAGTCTTAAATGTTGTTCTTAATAAAATATAGATGGTGAAATGGGGATGATTATCAAAATATTTTTTTTTTCTTTTGGAAATCTTATATTGATTAATGATATCAAAATTATGTATATGTTCTGATATATCTTAATTAAGAGGGAATTTTTTTCATAAGAAAACTGACTAAAATAATATTAAAAAAATTAAATTAACTTTTTTTATAATTAAGAAATAGTTTATATACATTTTCTAATTATATATTTAGAATATAAATTTAAAAAATTACATATTTTATGAATTAGTTTATGCATAGATTAATTTGAATTTATAAATAAAATCTCCTTTTATATTTTTCTTCTATAAATCTTTATGAAAAAAACATAGCTAAACATGCTAAAAAAATGGCTTTTGAACTCATTTATACAAGTCTAAATTTAAATTTATATTACACGTTAAATAATAATAACTATAACAATAGGTTAAAATGAATGAATTGTACAACGGAGGGATGATTTTGTTTGTTTTTTTTAGTGTCCAGTTTATTCATGAACTAGATTTTATTAAATACTTTGTGTCTAGAAAAAAAAATCTTGAATATTTATCCTAAATATAAGTACATTTTAATTAAATTTGTCCATTTAATGAAACTACCTCTAAAGTACTCTTTATTTAATTTAGGTATTAAGTTCCAAACAAAGGTAATTTGGAAAAGATTTTCTTAAGTGACACTAATGTAATTAAGTATCAATTAATGAAGTTGATTAGACCAATCATGTTATTCTGTATTTATATATTCAAGATATCTGGTCTTCAGATAAGAAAATATGTGATAATTAATATTTTTAGTTCTTTTAATATGAAAAAGAAAAATCTTTTTTTTTTCAAATGTCTTGTACCAAAATTAAAATGATGTCAAAATAAAAATTTTGAAAAGAAAAGAAAATGTTATTGAATATTAGATAATAAAAATGTAAATTAAATTTGTTTATTATGTAAAAAAATTGTAATTATTAGTGATGTAAAAAAAAAATAATGGTATTTATGGTAGAAAGATTAAAACAAATACTTTTCAAATTATAAAAACTAAAAAAAGTAATTTCATATTTTTATTTAAAATTATTTTAACCCAAATGTCATTAATTACCTTGCATAATTAGTATGAAGCGGTTTTTTTTCTAAGGAAATGCTTAAATTGGTCTTGGTTATATATATATATATATATATATATATATATATATATATATATATATATATATATATGCTTAAATCATATGTTATTGATTAAAATTTTATTTTACAAAATTATAAAGAAAACTTGTAGTTGTGTGTTAAATATTAAATATCCAAAAAGAACCTCTGCAAATGAATAAAATTTTGACTTATTTATATGAAAATTTAATCAAAGATGTAGGGGTCAATACAAAACCATTTTGAGCATTTACTCGTTTTCTTTTTCTAATTAATTTTCATAATTAAGTTTGTTCATATATGTAACACAGGAGTGAGTTGGTCCAAATTCAAGTTTCAAGAATCTGTGTTGATTTCTGTGAGCAGATGAGCAGCTAGTTTATTCATTGATAACAAAAGCAGTGATTTGTCATGGAAATACGCATTTTTTGTTGGATATGATAGTTAATGGTAAGTGAGAGAGTAATAATATTATAATGATGTGAAAGATGCGTAATTAATTAAGGAATGGTGTTTTCTTAAATAATGGAAGAATTTGGCTTTGGATTTTGAAAAATACATTTTGTGTGCACTGTGGCATCTTTTTTGTCCCTTATGGAAGAAGCTGTTTTTGCACCATGCATGTGTGCATGTGATTTTTGCATACTCACAAACGCGCGTTTCATGATACAGCTGGTGAAGTTGTTGCAGAGTTTTTAATGCATCAGAAGCGCCGCTTACGCTATCTGATATAATTGTTTCTGCATTTTTCTGCTCTTATATCGGTGATTAGTTTAAACTCTAATTATTCTTGCCACTTAAAACTGCTCTTCATTCGGGACTAATATGTTGCTTAGTCAGTTTATTTGGATTTCTTATATAAGCTATTACGATTTTAAATGCTATAATTACTTACATAGATAAGCAAACGAGAAATACAAAGAGATTTAGATTATGAGTTTTTTCAAATGAATAAAAACAAAAGAAAAAGAACCACATAACCACATGGGGATAATGTTTGTTATTACCGAATTTCTTGGTTCTAGATTTTGGCCTTTATCATAGTCTCGGTCTTTAGTCTTAGTTTCTTTTAATAGAAAGATAGATAAAAGATATTCCGATGTCATAGTTATTAATAAAATATTAGAGCTTTCTTTTACAGAATAAAAAACATATTTTCTTCTAATAGTTTTTAGTTATTTATAATAGTTAAAATTGATTTTTGAGATGATTGATTTTTGATAGTCTCTCATTCTATAAGAGAGATATGATGTAGTTACGTTTAGAAGAAAAATAATAACATAAAGTGTTTATAAGGTTCGAGTAGTGTTCAACTTATATTGTGATATTTCGATTTATACCTATGTTATGATTGAAACCATCTCAGTTTATAGTGAATTGTAAAGTTATGTGAATATTTTGGTCGTATAGAACATATAGAACACTACGCTCATAATATGGTAATCCCATTAATCAATAATATGCTAAAATGATTCACTAATTAAGAAGAAAATAATTGCATACTATACTTGATTATAAGTTATGACAAATCTAGTTGATACACTTTGTCAAATAAATTTTTAAAAAATTAAAAAAAAAACACAAATACATATATGAAAAATAGCCAATTTTTAAGATTGAAAAAATGAACATTATATTTACTTAACACCCCAAATAGTTAGTTGATGTTTTCACTGAAAATAAAAAATAAAGAAAAAATCTAGAATTTGGAAGAGAGTATAAGATGAAATAAAACCAACGAAGCAAGAGATAATCTTTAAGACATCTTAAGTTATAGTCTCTATATTTCATGATGATTATATATACAACACATCAATATGAAAAAGGAGTCATGCACATACAACTTGAATGTTTTAACCAAAAGTCTCACGAGACTTTTAATAAGAACAATTAGAAAAAACAACAATAAAAAAAGAAAAGAAGAAAAATGAGTGATAAAAGGAGGCCACAACAAAAGGAACACAAAAATATTCTATTATCATCTTGAATAAAATTACTTTAATAAGTTAATTTTCACAATTTATAATTAATACGTTAATTCAAACTTACTAATTTACCTAGTAAGCCTTTAATGATTAAAAAAATATAATTTATTATGATAGATAATTATAATCAGTCAAGATTAAATATTAAATGTATATTAGGCGATTGCATATGAATGATTTAAATATTAATGTTTTAAATTTAAGTTTATTAATATCTTTTTACAATATTAAAATATTATTAAGACATCTCGAACATAGATTATTTATAAGAATTTTTTAAGGCATATTTTTTTTACTAATTATCCTATTTTTTATAGTTTTCAAAATGTTATATATTTTTAGAAAATGCATGAGGAGTGTTGCTCCAATAGTAAATAATTTTTAATAAAATATAAAAAGTCATCATACTTTTATATTTCTAACTTGTATCTATATAATTTTACTTAAACATTTTGTTTTAGGATTTATTATGAAGAGATTATGTTTTTTAAAAAAGAAATCTTAAGCTAAAGAAATCGAGTGTATCACATAATGTTTTTCAATATTTTTTTTTTAATACTAGGTTTCTTTAAATAAAGAAAAGATGTTCTTAGTTTCAAAACGAGGTTAAAGACTAAGGATTTCTAAGAACTTATATCTATTTTAAAATTTCTTTCTAACTTGTTTAGTTAGAAAATAATGTATGAACGAGGTAAGAAAAAATGTTTATAAATTAGCTTTTGTAAAATGATTTTAAAGCATCTAAACGATACTTTAAAATGAAAATATATTATTATATGTTGTTAAGTTCTTGTGAAACAAGTTGATTTTGAAATATATTGAGAAATATATTGGATTAAGATATCATTTCTGACTTTTATCTCTCGAATTATGTTGAGTTCAAGATCTAAGTATACAAAGATACACATAAAACATTAAGTACAAAAATACATATTATAACAATTAGTATAGATTATCTTGTTTAATATTCTTTTTAATCATAAATCTTAGTGAGTAGTACTCAGTGGCGGCTCAAGACTTTAAGAGACTTAAAGCGAAAAAAAAATTGAGGCCTTTTTTAAATTAATAAAATCATTAAAATTATGATATTTTTATCTAAAATTTATTTTTCAAGCTTTTTGTGATGCAAAATTATCTATTAAATTATCATAATTAATTTCATTTAAATTTTTTCTTTCAATAGACAATAAAGCTAATTCCTTTAATCTTTGTTTTGTTGAGACATTGTTGATCTTAAATAAGATTTTATTAGTTTAAATTTTGAAAAACTCTTTTCAGCGGAAACAACTGATACTGAAATTGTTAACCGCTGAAGCAACTGATACTGAAATTGTTAACATTATTCTATATGCATTTGGAAAAGAATTTATTCTTTTTATATAATTAAGAATGTCATTTGGTTTATCATTTTCCAATCCTATAATCTCTTTTAAGATATTTAATTAGGAAAATAAATCTAAGCCATCAAGATCCAATAAATTATCATGTTTTAAATACTTTTTAAGGTTTAGACATTTTTCTTTCAAAAGTACACAACCTAGTAACTTTAAATTTTTAATACTAAATAAAAAACCAAAAATATTTTCATATATTTTAAATTGTTCAAATCTATTTTAGAGTGTGGTAATTGTTTTATCTACAATATATAAAAAATAATCAATTCTAAATGACTCTTGACGTGATTTAATAACTTCATTCTCAATATTTTCATCAAATAAAAGAAATTTGAAATTGAAAACAAGTTGAAATAATATTATGGAAGGAACAAAGGGATAGAGAAAGAAAGGAATAAGTGAAGAAAGAAGGAGAGAAGTGGAAAAGTCATACAATGAGAGGACATATATAAAGAGATGATATCAATTGGTTGGAATATTGGGAAGAGATAAATTATAAAGTTTTGATAGGAAAGATTCCTTGACTGTTGAATTTTTTTAAATATTATTAATTTATTAGAATAAAGTTTCAAGAATATTATTCATTAAATAATATTTATAGTACTAATATAAAGTCATTAAAAATATTTATAGCACCAATGTAAACATAAAGTCAGTTAAAATATTTAAATTTTAATTAAAATTTTGTTAGTATAATTTTTAAATTAAATATTTTTTATTTTATAATAATATGTGAGTATTAAATTTTTGGAGACCTTGAAGTCTAAAGCATATTAAATTTTTTTGAGGCCTTTGTGGCCTTAGACCTAAAGCATATTAACTTTTTTTGAAGCCTTTAAGACCTTCAGGCTTAAAGCGGTTGCTTTACCTGCTTTACCCGATTGAGCCACCCTGATATTACTACGACTATAAATTAAAACATTATCCACAAACAACACTACTATCATTTTGATAATTGCTTACACAAAAAGCTAACTTATTTGCAGTTATTCTTTCCATCCGAAAAACTAACAACACTTAAAAGTAGAAGTCCATTAATAGTTGCAAAAGTTTGAAAAATTTGAAGTTACACATATCGACCAGTCATACCAATGCAGTGGAAGGAACAGAAAGTGTGATGTATAATGGTGAAGCAATGAAGTGAGATAAGTATTTGAAGTTCTAATGTTAAAGTAATTTTGTTATTGAGGTAGTAAGAAGAAATATGAACTATTATTGAGGAAGAAAGAAAACCTAAACCGACAGGTTTTGTGTAGTGTAAAGTCAAATGATGAATTTGGAACCAGGCTGTCTCATCCCATAATGCCGTTAATGTGGGACCTAAACCTTTACTACCATTCTTCCCTTTCCATTCTCCACGGAATATGTTACTATTTTCTTATTTTATTTTACTCTCCCAATTTTTTTAAATATTTTATTAATTTGTTCTACCATATATTCCTACTTAAAAGCTGTGTCATATTTATTTCTGTAAAATAGATTAATAATTAAAATTCTATATATAAAAGGGAGTATTTATTTATAAAATGTTTCTTAAACATTGTATAATAGCGTGTAGGAAGTTAAACATCTTTATCCATTGATTACGGCCGAAAAGATTGCTTTATTGCGGAATCCTAAAATGGTTAGGTTTTCGTACACGCGCTTTGGGTTGGCTTCACCGTTCTCCAATGAATGATGTAAAATAAAATAAAAACAATAAGTTTATACCATTTTTTAAGAATATTATTCTAGAAATTTCGTAAGGTTTCAAATTTTTTAAGTTTTCTTGTTGTTTCTTATCTTAATTTATGTTCACTTCTTCTTCTTCTTTCTTTTTTGTTATATAAAGTCTTCTCTCAGTCCTTATAGTTGCACTCATAAAAAATATTCTTTATCATAAACACTTAGAATGAGAAATACATTTATACAATGTATCTCGACAAGATTTTATCCAAAAAAAAATACATTTTTATTGTATATTAAGACAAGATCTAGCGAGATATAATACGAAAATATATAGCGTTTTTTGTCAAAACCAAAAGGGGTTTGAACTTAGTAAAAATTGATTTGGAATTACAAAAGCCCACTAGTTGGCCCAACAATGGCCCATTTGGAATTGGGCTTCAATATTCTTTTTCTTTCTTCTCTAATTTCTTTCACATGCATCACCCATGTATAATTATTTTGATAGCATAGTTAAGATATATTTTAAATTATATATTTTAAAATATAGTTTCAAATTGATTATAAGTTGTTATGAGAAAAGCACACTAATTTTTTTTTAATATTATAGAATTGAGAGAATAAATTATGGAGGAGTAAAAAGAAAAAAAAATCCTTAATTATTCTATAGATGCGTGCCCTAAAAAGCAAAACATGAACACGTTAACAGGCAAAATAAATTGGTTGATAATCTCTTTTAGAGAGTTTCACTTAGGAGAAATGGTTGGAAGAGTTTTGTGACAGAATTTGGATTTAAATGTATAGTTATAGTTTTTTTGTTAAAGGTAGTTCAACTTTAAAATAAAGTGATACAAAAGTTTTCCTAACATATATGCTAACAAAGCAAAAGACAAAAGAAATAGACAGAAAATAATAATTGAAGCTGAAGTTGTTCATTAAAAGACGTCTTCTATAGTTTATTTTTCGAAAAAACATACGCAAAATAAAGTCGTATTTTAAGGTATATCTATTTATTATAATAAATATAAAATTTATCCATTTTTTTTAAAAGGACACTTCTTTTCTAAAATATGTTGAATGGATATTCAATAATGGCCGGATTTTGATAAATATATATATAAAAATATAAATAAGCCAGGATTAAAATTATATTTCAAGCAAAAAGAAACAGAAAACTAAAAGACATGCTAATCCATTTTTTAAAACAAATTACTTTGGTATAAGTATTATCGTATTCATTGACAAAAGAAAACTACCTACTGTGAGTAAAATATTAATTTAAATTAAGATTTCTTTATAACATGTCCCTGCTTTTTTGTAAATAAATTATAATAGATCTAAAAAACTACATGAAATAAAATCAAGTTGGGTTAATCCGTATTTTTCCTTAGAAAAAGTTGGGAAAATCTAAAATTTGAAGCCCACCCCAAAATAAATTAGGTCTATCCCCCACGTTTTTCAATGTTACCTGTTCTATTTTATTTTTTCTTTTACTAAAATTGAATTTGGTGTAAGTGAGTGGTCTGATATTGGGTTTTACATAAATTACAAAATAATACAAAAGAAAAAAAAAACATTTAGGTGCTACTACTCATTATCCTAAGTTAACAGCAACTATTAAAAGCAAAAGTTACCATAAGCTTGGTTCTCCAAACCTTGGTTTTCATAGTTAGTAGTTGCCTTTCATTTGATTCAGTTATAAGAATTTGTGGGGAAGAGTCTACAATATTCATCATTGTTCTGTAAACAGTTATCTATAAGGAAGAGAGTTAAAGCAACACACTAGTACTTTTTCACAACACACTAGTACTTTTTCACACCAGATTATGCTTGTGCAAGACCTATGGGAACTGAAAGAAAAAAATAGAGAAGAAAAGGAATAAGAGTAGCACAAGTGTAGCAAGGTCTTGACCAAAAAATAAAAGTAGCAAGCAAATGCAATACAAGGAATGACCATGATTTGTGGGACAAGAGTAAGTGGTTAACTTTTGTCAATCACAGACATTTATCTTGTTCAAATTTCCTTAATTCCCTTCACAACCATGCAACTTTTGTTCTTTGGTATTTGAGTGGAGAAATGAAGATGAAAGAACCAAAGGAAAAATCCACAAGGTTGAAATTGAAAAGAGGCTGTGATGTGTGAGCTTAAAATATCTTCAGATACCAAAACTTTGAGTGCAAAAGAAAAGAAAAAGAAAAGGCAAAAACCTAAAAAGGGAACACAACAACCAGCTACACTCTGTAGGAGAAGGAATAAAGTGCCACCTTAAGCATATCCTCCACTCTTCATCACCACTTTCTGCTTCAAAAATCTTCAACCTTTTTCCTCTTTCCCTTCGTTTATTCAATCAACAACCCTTCAACATTTCCTCGTCATAATAGTACAATACCACGACACAATTTTTATTACACATTAAATGTTAAATTAAAAGAAAGAGCATAATTAGTCGGGAATCAAATTCTCAAAAATAAAAGGATAAGATTTGTATGATTCAGCAAGTTTCATATCAAAATACAATTAAGCCAAAGTATTACATTGATAATGCATATAAATTAAGCTAAAAAATGCTCCCATTTACGGTTTCTCCCATCCAACTTCAAAAATCATAAAACCATGGATTTTTTTTAAAAAACAATAATCCAAAACAACCTAGTCTTGAAAAGACCAATAATTACAGAAAATAAAAAATAAAAGATTCAACTGTACTCAGAACTCGGCCGAGTTAGCACTCGACTCGTCCAACCCGCCACCGAGTCGGCCCCGAGTCCGGCAGCCCAGCCCCGAGTCAAGCAACTCCTCCCAATCCACGTCCTCCTCCTCCACCTCCTTTGCCCTCATCATCTCCAAAATCTTCCTTACCTTATGCCTAGCCCTCTCACTCCCAACTTTCTCCACCTTTTGCAACACCTCCACCACCCCCGCCGCCTTCGCCACCGCCTTAAACCTCAAACCGCCGTGACTCAACGCGTACATCACCGCCACACAGCTCTCCCGAGTCGACCCGGTGGCCGAGTCGGGTCCACTCAGCAACCCGACCAAACACTCCACAACACCAGCGTCCAACATCGCGGCCCGCCCGTCCGACCCGGAACCCAAGTTCCCCAAAATCAACAAAACCCGGTTCGTCATGTGACCCAACTTAACCATATTTAAAAGAACCGGAACCGAACCGAGTTTAACCATCTTGGACCGGTTACTCTGAACCAATGACAAATGGTAAAGCGCCAAGGCCGAGTCATGGCGAGTCCGCTCGCTCTCGACTCGGAGCATATGAAGCAACGGACCCAAACCACCCAAAACCCCAATGGCGGTTTTGTTATCGTCTTCGAGAGATAAACTAAACAACGCGCCCGCACAGTGTTCCTGCGCCTCAGGGGATCCAAATTTCAGAACCTCGATCAACGGCGGCACCATTCCCGACCGCACGATCTTCACCTTGTTACTCTTCTCCAGAGAAAGGTTCACCACCGAAGCCAAAGCGTTCACCTGAACGTTCACATGCTTCGACAAAACGAGGGAGCGTAACGCAGAGAGTATCCGCGGGGTGCAGAGTTGGACCCGGGTTTCTTCTCTCACTCGGGTGAGTTTTCTCAGAGAGAGAAGCGCGTCCTCGATTATGTTCTGTTGTGGGCTTTTGAGCTTCTCCGTGATTTCTTCTTCTTCCGGGGTTGCGGCTGGTTCCATTTCTGACGAGGAAGGGGAAGAGTAGTAGCAGCAACTGGGGCGTGTTGCGAGCTGAAACGGCGGCGTTGAGGCTGAGGTTGTGGCTATGGATTCCTCGGAGCTCGTGTAAAGATGTGTCGGTCTTATGGGCACCTCGGTTTCCGCGTGGCGGCGGAGGTTGCTTGAGGGTGGGTTTTCATCCAGGGAATCCAGGATCGGATCTCTGTCTGGGAGTTTTTCTTCTGTTGGAACAACGTTCGGGGAGATCGAGGTTTGTACGAGGTTTGTGTTGGGGGTGTCTGGAGAGATTGAGTTTTGTCGTACGAGGTTGTTGTGGGGGAGAGGAGGGGGTGTGTGGGTGGTGTGGCACCATTTCAGGATGGCGGATTTAAGGGCGAGGTTGGGGATGAGGGTGGAGAAATCGGGGGTGGTGCCGTCGGGGAGTTGGGGTGTAAAGTTGAGATTTTTACAGGCTTCGACGGAGGAGCGTTCGAAGGAGTGGCCGGAGGAGACGATGACGGGGTCGAACATGAGGGAACGGGAAACGGGGCAGAGGAACTCATCTGGGGGGGTTTGGATTTTGGGTTTGGTTTTAGTGTGAAAGAAGATTCTCTTCCATTTCAGCTTTGGAGTTGGAGTGGTGGAAATCGGTTCTGAATCTTTTGGTGTTTTCTTGGGTGATGATGGCCATTTCTTGTGGATAGTGAGGTTCAGCGATTGTTGAATCTCCATGGGATGGTTGAGGTTGTGCCCTCTCTCACACTGTTGAATGTGAGAGAGTTAATCGGGGGGTGTCATAGGAGTTCGAATGATATAAGAACATCGGATGTTTGTTAGTTCGAAGTGATGATGTTACTGAAATGAGCTTTTGGTTTGGTTTGGTCTGAGGTTATTGGTTTTTGGCCCTTGTAGGTATTGAAGAGTAGAAGAGAAAGGGGTGTGTGAGTGAAATGATGATTTGGTGTTGGAATGGCAGGGAGAGAAAGGTTGGATTCCTCTGCTTTTGGAAAATCTGCCCAATTGGAAAGGGGTTAAAGGGAAAGTTGAGGATTTTGGGGTGAGTGAGTGAGAGAGTATGACTGGTGATGATGATATCAAGAAACATCTACAACATGCATTGAGCACTGCATTAGCCTGTCCATATAACTAATGATGGTTATGAATAATTTTTTTATATAAATATGTTTAACAACAATGTTAAGTTTTCTATTTTATATAACAATAAAACACTCGTGTAGTGTGTATAAAAAAAGGACTTGTGTATGAGATATATATCCATATTCGATTAAATAAGTGCAGTTTAGTTGGTACAATAGTGTGTGTGAATATCGTATTTTTTTAGTATTTGTAACTTTCTAATTGTATGTATGTATAAGGAGAATAGAAAAACAGAAAAGAAAATAAAGTGTGTTCGAAACTGGTCCTGCATTTGATGTAAATGTTTAGAGATTGGAACACATGCATCCAATAGAACAAAAACTCCTTTCTGAGTTTCAAAGTGATAACTTACCATCAGTTATTGGTTAAAACAACTTTGGCCTTTTACACAGATTTGAACTGTCAGAGACTCCATCGTTTATGATGCCAACATATATAATCAGAATTTCCATAACTTATTACTTGTTTGTTTTGAGTTACAAATGTTAATGAAGTGGCATTCACCAAACTCCTTTACTAAATTCTATTGCTGGGTTCATGATTCAAATTATGAAAAAAAAAGGTTATCCATGGTATAAAAATTGATCCAACCATAACAATCGATAGCAAATATGAATTTTTCCTTTGTTGGAAGCCAAAAGGAATATTGAATAATAATAAATTAAGTCCAAAACCAAAATAGACATTAGGGTAGTTGGGGAGGAAGCTATGGCTGAGGAAAGTGTAACCTATTCCTTTGAGGCAATCAACACAAAAAGGTAAATAAAAGGATGTTGTTTTGTCTTCAACAAAACCCCACATGTAACTTTTGCAATTTTTAAGTAATATTTAATGCATAATTTTGTGGACAAAAAACGTCAAATGGTATCTTAGCATGCAATGCTTTGTTTGCATGGAGAAGGTTGTTTTAATGTTTTTCCAACCAAAGCCACCATTTCTTATAATTATCGCAATCTTAATAGCTAAGTCTACGTCGCACTAAGAACCCTTTATGAGTGTAAATGGCTGGACAAACGTATTTGTATATATCTCTTACTTTATTTGCTGAAAGTGATTGATTCCCTTTGCATTTTCCTACCCCACTTCATTGACCCTCCTCAAACCATGTTTTTTCTATCTTAAATTGGTGTGCTCGTCACTATAAAAATGTAACTCTACAGTTTTAGGTGTGCGAAAAAATATTTAAATATTTAAACTCAATCTATAATTATGATAATAAAAAAAATACTTTGAGTTCATTTCGAGTGAAACATTTTTTAGGTAATGTAAAAAGTGTTCCTTTGTTCGAACTACACTTTGAAGTGTTGTGAGATTGGTCTTTGATGAGATATTTTTTTGCTTAGCTTTGGTTAAAAAGTATATATCAACTTAGTTTGGTTCCTGTGTAGAAGCAACATGTTTATGGTGGTAACTATTTTCAAGCTTTTTATGATTGTAATCATTCTTGTCCTCTTTTGGTATGCTCTAATATATACAAATAATCCTAATAATGACAATAGTTAGAATAACAAAGAAATATATACAAACAAAAATGGTTAGAATAACAACAAAATTGTTTTCAAAATCATTTGTTATAAAAGAGTACAGAAGTATTTTAGGTAAGAGATTTTTGTTATCAATCTTAAAATTCTTATTTGTAAGTTTGTAAATCTGTTATTTTTAGCTTTAATATTCATCACTTGGATGAGTTTTCTACTATTATACTAAATTCATTCATATCATTTTAATATCTTCTTGTCGCTTGAGTCATGATTTGTTCTCTCATTAAAAATATTTATATCACTTGATCATTGGTTGGTTGATAAAAGGACATTTTTTCTTAATCCAATAGTTTTTTTTTTTTTTTTTTTTTTTTTTTTTTTTTTTTTTTTTTTTTTTTTTTTTTTTTTTTTTTTTTTTTTTTTTTTTTTTTTTTTTTTTTTTTTTGTAGTTTTACTGATGACTTTAAGGAGATTTATCACCATATTTTGAATTTAATTTTACCTTTAAGTATTCATTTAACTACGGAGCATTAAAAATAATGTGTTTCACAACTAGTATTTATTGTTCAAGTTTTAGTTATATGTTTGAGCAACTATCTATTTATAGAATATGTAGCTTAAATGATGTGAGACTACTTCTTTAAATTAATTTTCTTCTTTTCCAATTCTATGAAAAAAATAAAATAAATGTATTATATATTGAAACACTATGTTATTTAGCTTTTTTGAAGATATAAATGTATTAAATCTAGATAAAATAATTTTGATACTAATTTAAATTTTCTTATAATTGATACTTTAGTAATAGACTCTTTTTTATTTGTAAATATTATGATATAATTTTAATCCTTCTTTATTTTATTAACACGATGAAAAAATGAAAAAAAAAATTATAAGAAAAATAAATAACAATGAGGAAAGGTAGCACACAAAGAAAGAAAAAGTTTGAATTAGAATCATGGAACACTTACATCCTTATTGAACCATTGAACCACTATGCCATTAATTATAGTATATGATTATGTTTTTCCCAAAATTAACAATTTAATCTCAACAAATATCTTAATTATTTTGTATAAAGTATAATAACTAAATTCATTCAAATAAAATTGAATTTGAAATTATAAATATTATACTTTATCTCTTAATTTGGATTTCATTAAATTAAATTAATTAAAGGGATGTAGATTTAAACTATTTTTTATCCAGATATAAACTAAATCTAAAAAATTCTAAATCAATTTGACCAATTTAAAGGACTTCAAGTTTAAAATTTAATCCATTTTATTGGATTTATATTAGAATTGAATTTTTAAAAATTTAATCCATGCTCGACCTACATTTTTAAAAATTTAATCCATGCTCGACCTACATTTTTAAAAATTTAATCCATGCTCGACCTACATTAACTAGATCCATAAAATTACAAACATATTACATGAGTAACTTTAAGATTTTCTTTTTCAGTTACATTTTAGAATATATTATATATTTACTTACATGTGTATTTAATTTAATTATAATTTTATTTTTCAGTTACATTTTAGAACATATTATATATTTACTTACATGTGTATTTAATTTAATTAGAATTGTGATTAGAATAAATATTTTAACTGGAATAAAGAGAATAAGATTATTAGAATTAATTTATTCTAAAATTAGTAAACCTTAAAAATTTAAACTTTAAATGCGTATGAGTTACTTTAGTTATAAACTTTGAAATAATACTGTGATTTGTATTTTATTTTATATTATTGTAATAGATAAGATGATTAGTTCGAATGCATTACTACTTGATGTATTACATAAAATACTTCATTTGTGTATTGACTCTTAAATAGAGATAATACATTTAAATATCCGGTTAAGTTTAGAATTATTTTTATCATAACTGAATAATAATACAAATAAAATATTTTAGTTTTTTTTGGTGAGAAACCTCAATGTCTCATATTGATTTTTTTCAAAAATAATAAAAGTGAATAATTTAGCTTCTTCAACATAAACAGTAATTAAATTTAGTTCAATTTTATTTACCATTAGTTTAATATTATAAAGTTTAGGTTAAATTAAATAATTTCATTAAAACTGTACTTAGAAATATTTAATTTGATCTTATATCTACATTTTACATGGTTGAAATGGTGTTTATTGTATATTTGTTACATATTTTGATTTATGTCAAAAACAAAAAGAATCTTTAAAAAAAGTCAATTACAATCTTAATCTATATAAATCATCACTAATTACGTTTGTTATTATCATAATCGATGTAATTTTTACGTTAGATTTGAAAATAAAAAACCGTAATTTTCTTTCATTGTTATGTCAATTGCTCATACATCAATCTAGATTTATAAAAAAAAAATAAAAACCTTTATTTTTTACATCAAGATGCTTATAATCGATGTAAAATGTTTTTACATCACATACAATGACGTAAACTCTATGTTTGTTTCCTTTTCAACTATCTACGTCGAATTTTTTATATAACATAATTAAAAAAAAAGTTTGATGTGGAAACACTAGAATCATAATTTTTACATTTAATGTGGTAATAAATTATTTCTGGACCCATCAAACAACATAAACTACCTACCCATGTTTTTTTTTTTTTTTTTCATTTCACTTTGTT
>Ga0209489_101081_pt1 | contig 55397 bp, 35 predicted proteins | sample SiratrowhiteBW_FD_187527 | JGI IMG/M metagenome (GOLD analysis project Ga0209489, IMG submission 187527) | Root nodule microbial communities of legume samples collected from California, USA - Siratro white BW (SPAdes) (version 2) | ecosystem: Host-associated > Plants > Roots > Nodule | place... | reverse complement strand
AAAAAAAAAAAAAAGAATGTAGTCTTTGAAATATATTAGGGTTGTACTTTCTCACATCATCATTTAATTATTTTTTATAAGAACATTTACTAATTAGGATTTCTTCTGCACTCTATTCCTTCCGAAAATAGTTTTTAAGCATTTTAGATTACACTATTTAAAATATAATTTTTTATTTTAAATTATAATTTAAAATACAAAAAAATTATATTATAAATTAATCTAAAATATGTTATATTCTAATTATATAATTTAAAATATAAGAAAGTGAGAAGGGGTGAGAAGATAAAATGGTATTTGTACTTCTTCTTGGGATGCAGAAGGAAAGTACGGAGGTGCAGGAAGAAGTGACCAAAAATCTGGCTTATACTGTATATATTTCCCTATTTTACTAATGCACTCCCTCCCTCTTTCCACAACTATCATGTCCATTTCTTCTTTCTCCTTTTGGAACTATCTTTCCCACCCATCAATTATTTAATAATTATGTTAATGGATTAGAATAACACTTTTCATATACTTAACTTCTGTGAAATGTGGTTGGTTTTCAGTTGACAAAATATTTGAACTGAAACGAAATTAATATTGAAGTGAATTAATTTGCATAAAAAATTAAATTATTTTTAAAAAATTTACATTGAATTAAAAAAAACTAAGCTAAATTATTTATATATTTAGTTTCTGATTTTTTTTAAATAACTACTTGAACTGAACTATACCTTATAGTATTAAAAATATATATTTCAAAATAGGATGTTTATTCATAATAATTCAAGCAATTTATATAGTTAAAAATAATTTTTAGTAATGAAGAATTAACTTATATTATCTCATACTAATTATAAAATTTAATATATATTTACAATAATTAATTTAACTCGTATTTTTTCCACTCTTAATAAAAACTATAGCATTTGTATTTTTTCCAAACATGACAATGCTATTTACAATAGGACAAGAGAAAAAACAATAGTTAAGTCAATGACTTATTATGAATTAGGGTAATTAGAAGATTGAAAATATAGTAATTAATTCTGATCTAGATCTACTTAAGATACTGAAATCTGCAAGAAATTTCCTAAACTATTTTTTATTTTTTTGTGGTTCAAGAGAATCTAAATTAAGCACATGGCTTAAATAGATAGATAATTCTTCTGTCACCTTTGGATAATATAAACAAAGGGTGGTTCTGTTGTTTTTCTCCACTGTGTACAACGATTTCAAATTAAATATTAAAAATATTATATTTATGATTACTTATTTTATGTTTTATCTTCATGTCAAGTATCAATCAATACAATTTTTTTTTAAAATATAACATGACTTATTTAATCCGCATTCATTTTAAATTATGTTAGACGATTTTAAATAATGAGAACTAAATAAATAATAACAAGTGTGAAAATTAAAATGGACATTTTAACTATAAAACCTAAAATGAAAAGTGTTTGAACTATAAATATCCTATTATATAAACTATTAAGTGGTTAGTAATTTATGGTTAATCTCTTATATGTATATCTTTACCAAGTTTAAGAAAAAAAATACAATTTAATCAAATATAGTAATGTTTTTAAATTAGAACTATTTAATAAATTTCCTAATTTGATAAAATATTAACAGAAAGTTACTTAATTATTTTATTACAAAATGAGCACATTCCTAAATCTAATAAAAATACTGAGTTGCGAAGAGACTAAGAAGTTTCTCATATATTCCTTGACAAAAATTTCCTCCACCCCTATACTCTCTTCCTGCACTCTCGTATAAAATTTTAATTCCACAAATGTCATTGAAGAAATTACTCAAATATCCTTCTTTTACTTTTCATTTGCCTATTAATTTAGTTTTATGAAACCAATGAATCAATGAATTGGTGAAATGTCAGGAGAGAGGAGAGACTCTTCATTTAAGATGGGGTTGGGGTTGAAAATTGGAATGAAAAGTAAACACAGCAAAATAAGAAGCAAAAGAATAGACTCTTCATTTCTTTTTTACTTTCTTTCAAGTACATTGATGCTCCTCACCAATCTCTCACAGTGCAGTTTAAAAAAAATTGAAAAAATGTGAACGGGATGACACCTTTATACGGTTCACAAATTTACAAATCGGATGAAGTCCACCCACCACCCATTCGGTTTGCAATTTTTTTACCTTATCACAACAGGACGGGGTGGCGTCCGGTTCACAACTTATAAATCGGATGACACCCCCGTCCAGTCCATCCCGTTAATAATTTATAAACCGGACGTCAGGCTGTCTGATTCTCAAATTTCAGAAAATGAGAACAGGATGGCTTCATCCGGGTGTCCTACCAGAAACTTCAAAATTGCTTAATAAAAAAAGGGTATTTAGGTAATTTTAACAAGGACAGTAGTGAAATTAAAATTTTGCATGGGGTGCAGGAAGAGAGTATGGGGTGGAGGAAGAATTTGTCATACTCTTTTTGTGAGTTCATAACCACAAGTCAGCCTTTTTTTTTTTTTTTCCCTTTTCACTCTCTTATTTTAGGATAAATTATACTATATTTAGAAGTAATAAAATAGTATGTTTATTTTAAACTTCACATAATGTTTTCTTAATTTATATAATGTCATAATTTTTCATATATTCTCTTTCATATAATTTTAAAAATCTTTATGCGGTTATATAAATAAAGAGAAAGTTTAAAATAATATAAAAAAAGGAGAAATATGTATTAACAAGTGTGAATTTAATTGGCTCATAATTAGTGTCCCCTTTATGATGATATCATTTTCTTTTAACTGCCGTCAATGCAAAGCAAAAGAATAAAGGAAAAAAGGGTAGTTTTATTATTCCGGAATAATTTAAAATGCTGGTACACAAAGTTGGACCATTTTATTAAACTATTTGCCTTTTAGGGTTTTGGATGATATCATTTGCTTTTAATCTTTGTTTTCATTTTTGTTTGGATTAAACATTAAAAATAAGAGGGAAAATGTCTAAAAAAGGAAAAGAAATTGTGTAAATTAAGTGAAAGAAAGTAAAAATAGTAAAAAGTAGAATAATTTTTTTGTTATCAGGGATTTTATTTATTATTTTTAATATTTTATTTATTTATTTATTATTATTATTACTATTATTATCGATTACGGATATACATAATATTTCAAAATATATAAAAGGTGAATACACTATTTAATAAAAAGTAAAGTTGACGATGCTTTTATATCAATGGTATAATATGAACAATTAATACAAAATATTTTTCCTTAAAAGTAATACTTAATAATGAAGTATATAATAAAATGCAAAGTGATCATGGATATCATGTAAATAAAAGAATATGAGAATATGAATACTGTATATGCAATTTTTTTCCACTAAATTATACAAAACTTAAAATATGGATATTATTCTGATTATTTAAATTGAATTATACAAAAATTAAAAGCAACAATTGTGATATTTATAGAAAGGGAAAAGTTAAATTAGAGTGTTGTGTGGTATGAAAGGTGGAGCATTATTTATTCCTCCAACTTTAAGGAGTACTTGTTTGCTTCCTTGCAAGTGGTAGGTAGTGAGCAAAAGCATAAAACCTTTTGTTACAAAAAAAGATGCCAATACCAAAGTTGATCACTCTTTTTAACCATGCCAAAAAGGAAAACATCATTATTTTTTCGAAAATTTTCTCAAAATATATCCATTTAAAAAAATTTACTAAAACAAACATATTTTCATTTTAATTCATAAACTGAACCTATTTACTTGAACAGGTTAAGAATTCGATCTCTGTAAAATTGAGTTATCAGTCATAATTTATGTTACAATTTTTTTTTTCTGATCCTTTCATATTTTCGTCTTCAGTCTTGGATCTGATACAAGAGGAATATTAAAATCAATTTTCGAATGTCAGAAATTATAAGTTGAAGAACAAAGTAAACGTACCTCTTTCTCTAAACTTATCCTAGTTATATTTATAATAATTTTTAAAATGTGATTAATTTCACAGATAATAATTTTTTGTAATAATTGTCAAAAATGTGACCTGAGATAAAAAAGGATGATGATGATGACCTGAGATAAATATTTTGAAAAATCCATTCTCTGTCCGAGAATATCTTGACGGTGCAATACCCTTTTTTCTTTCAATTTAACAAAAATTAAAATAATAATGTTAAAATTTGATTTCTCAAAAGCTGAATTTCGACTAGTTTTCATAATTATTTTTAAAAAAACAGAAAAAGAAAAAGAACGAGTGACTGTTTCATACTGCATATTCAATTTTTACAAGCCGAATTTTCACATAAACAATAAACAAGTCTAATTTAAAAATTAAAATGAAAATAATTTTGTTTTAGTAATTTTTAAAGTGGTTTAATTTAGAAAAAAAAAATCTTATTATTTAAGGCCCTTCAGATTTTTGTTCTGTCCCAGGTATATATTTCTTTTAATACTGTGCCTGGTTGTCACAAAATGCCATATAAGAAAAAAAAAATTTATTCATAATGATAAATAATTTAGTTTTTACCTATTTTAGTTTCGGTACGAAACTGCACCAAAGTAGTTAAAATTCTTAATATGAATACCCCAAGGATGCTACAAAATTACATACTAAAAAATAAACTTCATCTAACATTCAAAAATCACATTTTTGCTTTTGTTCCAAAACTGTCAATTTAGTCTGTGACATGTCATGTCAACAAGGTACAGTGGTGTTAACCTTAATGGAACTATCTTAAAGCATAACCAGATTAACACTTTTTTTTTTTTTTTTTACTTTAGGATACTACTGAATAATTATTATTGGTTCTAGGGATTAGAGTGGCACACTACACACTTTCAGAGACAAAATTAATTATTTAACCAAACTTTAAATTATCATGATCACCATAAATAATGGAACTAAACAACAAGTAATTTATAACAAATAGATGCATGTCCTCTGTTATCATGTCAAAGAAATCTGAAGGTGCAGGGCAGATTCTTGCAGTTCCCTGAATCCTAAGTAATAATGCAAAAATCAAGAAATGGAAAAGGTTACAGAGGTAGACATGGTTTTACAATGATTGTGGGGTCCCCATAGCATGGCACTTATAGTTTCTTAGATTCATACATACCACAAGTGTATATAGTATATCATATGGCCCATCACACCATGTTTTATTTGTTTGTTTTCTGCAGTTAACACATAACAACTTATGATGTTCCATGTTTATTGGCTAGTATGTCTTACCCAAGAATTTCCCAAATTTCACCAATATCCATTATCTGTAAAGAGTTGAGTTAGAAACCATAAAAGCTTTGTTGGATGTGGTGTCTGTATTTGAACTTTAGCTGAAACAATATCTTATGTTGTTACAACTTTGTTTCTTCTCTTCAGAACACTTTGTTTCCCTCCTACTTTTCTCTCAGAAGAAGGTTTCATATTACCCTTTTCCTCTGGCACCCCATTATTGCTACTTGGTGGAGAGAGCACAGTGGGAAAGAGAACCATGTGGAAGCAGTAAATGCATTAACTTCAGGTACCCCACTTTGGTATCTTGGATTCTGAGCTAAGATCACTGCTTGATCTTTCTCTTGTTTAAAATTCACATCTCTGATATCCCCTATTTAAGAGACAGCTTTGCACAGATGTTATTAATGTTGCTATTCATAAACATAATCATAGCCAATGCTTATCTTGCGTCAAAGGGTTCTTGAATCTCTACTACATTCTGTTCATTAATGTCTGCCCAACTAACTCTTCTTAACAATTAAAATGGTCTAAGATATTTAAGCTCATATGAGGTATTAGTCAATTTTAATGTCTGTGCAAGTCATCTTTATTTTATTGTAGACATTATTTTTGTCTGGGACGGTCTTTGTTTCAAGTTTTCAATTATTTTAATGGGTCTTCTTTTAAATTTATTTAAGACAGGTTTTCCATTGGATTCTTCATATGAGGAAGTTGCTCCTTGCTCCTTGAAGTAGTGTGAATAGAAAGAAGAGTGGAACTTTCCTCATGGGGTTTCATGACTTTGTTTTGCTGTTGTGTTCAGTTTGGTGTGTCTTTTTTGTGGGTAGTTGCAGGGCTCAGTTGCAGTCCTCTCAGACCCAAGTGCTTCTCCAGTTGAAAAAGCACTTGGAGTATCCAAGACAATTGGAGATATGGAGAGATCGTTGGACAGATCTTTGCTCTATTTCTTCTTCTGGGCAGGTGAATGTCACATGCAAGGACAATTTTGTCACTGAGCTCTCCATCTTGGGTGATAAGCCAACCAAGGGTAGAGATTTTGATGGGTTTGCCATTCCTAATCAAACACTATCAGATAGCTTCTCCATGGACTCCTTTGTGGCTACTCTGGCAAGGTTAACTAGCCTGAGAGTCCTTAGTCTTGTCTCTCTGGGCATGTGGGGACCACTCTCTGATAGAATTCACAGACTCTATGCACTTGAACATTTGGACTTGAGTTCCAATTATCTTTATGGATCCATCCCTCCAAAGATTTGCACAATGGTGAACCTTCAAAGTCTTGAATTGGGTGATAACTTCTTCAATGGTACCATCCCAAACTTGTTCAATTCATCAAGCAATCTCTCAGTTCTTAGTTTGAGGAATAACAGGTTGAAGGGTCCATTTCCCCCTTCAATCCTTAGGGTCACCTCTTTAAAAGACATTGACATGTCAAGCAATCAAATATCAGGGATCCTGCAAGATTTTAGTGCTTTGAGTAGCTTGGAACAGCTAGATTTAAGAGAAAACAAGTTAGAGTCTTTCCTGCCAGCAATGCCAAAAGGGTTGATTAGTCTTTTCTTCAGCAGAAATTCCTTCTCAGGTGAAATTCCAAAGCGCTATGGTCAACTTAACAGGCTTCAGAAGCTGGATGTTTCCTTCAATGCACTCACTGGCACTGCTCCTGCTGAACTTTTCTCTTTGCCAAACATCAATTACTTGAATTTGGCTTCCAACATGTTGAATGGACCACTGCAAAGTCACCTCAGATGTAGCAGCCAACTTAGATTTGTTGACATATCATACAATAGGTTAGTGGGGGACTTACCTTCTACACTGAGCACTACATCAGAAAATAGAGTTGTTATGAGTGATGGAAACTGTTTAACTGGGAGTGTGAAGCATCAGCATGCAGTATCCTACTGCACAGAAGCTCCTGTGAAGAAGAAATCACATAGACTTGGAATTTTTGTTGGTGTCATTGTAGGAATTCTTTTAATCTCTGTGGTTTTGGCTTTGACCATTGTTATAACTTGTAAGAAGTTCTTCCTTCAAGGTGTGTCAGAGCAGCACCTATTGCATAAAACAGTTCAAGATAGCAGCTACGCTGCAGGGTTCTCCTCTGAGCTTGTCACAAATGCAAGTACGTTTCTCTTCATTCATAAGTGGACCAAAACAAGGCTTTAAATTGTGGTCACAATCGCAGTTTTATCACGATCTTTAATATTGTAGGAAAGTGTAGACAAATGCAGATGCAATTGTTGTTGCATTGCGATTGAAAACTGTTGTTCAAAACCTTAGATGAAAACATGGATACACTATTATGCATATATGAAAAATTGGGGGACATGTACATGAACTTCATATGTTTGTTTTCCCTTTGGGATTACTATTTTCAGGGTATATTTCTGAAGCTGCGAAGTTAGGCAGAGAAGAGCTCCCCACATGTAGGTCGTATTCATTGGAAGAGCTAAAGGAAGCCACAAATAACTTTGATAACTCTACTTTTATGGGTGAAAATATATATGGGAAGGTACATAACATATCCTATTTTCAAAAGAAAAGTTGTTGAGAGTTGAGACTTGTTGAATGTGGCAGTTGGTTTTGAGATTTGAGCAACAGCTAAACTATAATGTTCTATGTTTTCTTTCTGTCAGATGAGATACTCATGAAAATTTCTCCCTAATTTTGCAGCTTTACAGAGGAAAACTGGAGAGTGGGATACAGATTGTAATAAGGTCTCTGCCTGTGTCAAAAAAGTATTCAGTTAGAAATTTCAAACTGAGGTTGGATTTGCTTGCAAAGCTCCGTCACCCTCATTTGGTATCCCTCCTAGGTCACTGCATTGATGGTGTTGTAGGAGAGAACAATGACACAAATGTTTTTCTCATTTATGAATATGTGCCAAATGGGACTTTTCAAACTTATCTCTCTGGTAAGAGTATATTGTTTCTTTCACTTTATTAATGTTTACTAAAATCCCAAGTCATGTAAAGTAGTATCATCATCTTCGTACAATCGTCTAAAAGCAGAACAATGGTCAAATAAGCTGCTATTCAATTACATGAAGGAACTTCTAATTGTTGAATCACTCAAACTCTTTCATTAGTCAGTACTAGTCTAGAACTAACTTCTCTGTAGTATGGCATTTTCACCTGCCATGTCTGGAACACTACTTCTTTTCCTAATTAAAAAAGGGTGACTGATTATCAAAGTACGAGCCATAAACATTACATTAAAGTAGTGGTTTTCACATGAATGCCGTTATTCTGACAAGTGAATGCAGAAGTTTACAGAAATATGAAAATATCCTCCTTGTATTGTAGCAGAGTGTAGTGGATGTCTGATGGGAAATGGGGTTTAATATTATGGCTTTCTTTTCTTGTTTTCTGTCAATACCATGTGGTACCTGTGCTAAGTGGATAATAGCATCTTGGAATATTTAAATTGCTTTGGAATCCATTCAAAGAATGAAACAAGCTTGAGTAGGGAGCTGTTTTCCAACTTGCATTCAGACCCTCAAATTGAAATATAATATACATAAGAAAGTTGAAAGTAAATCTCTGGTCCCCACCACTTAGTCTGTGAAGTTGTTTATATTGAGAACTAAATTTAAGTGTGACAATTGCATGTTCAGGAGATGATAGTCCTGGCAAGGTTTTCAATTGGTCAGAGCGATTGTCAGTACTAATTAACATTGCTAAGGCTGTGCACTTCCTACACACTGGCATGATACCTGGTTTCTTCAAAAACCGACTTAAGACCAACAATATCTTGCTGAATGAGAATTGGATGGCAAAGTTGAGTGACTATGGATTGTCCATTATATCAGAAGAAGCTGATGCATGTGGGGTATGATTTCATTCTTTTTCTTTCTTTTGTTTTTGTCCCTTTATTTGTGGGCTTTCAAGACCTTGTCTATGATCATTAGTGTTTATGTCTTGTTTTTTTTCTATTTTGTAGGTAAAAGGAGAAAGTCCTAATTCGTGGTAAGGATTTCCACATATCATAAGGCTTTGTTCCTTGGTACACAAAATTGGATAACTTATGATACATTTAGCAGAATTTCATTATTGAATGATAATATTTTGTTTGTGGATCCTTCCTTGAGGTTTATTTGTGTCATGATTTTCTCAACATGTGTGATTTCAGGCAAATGAAAATGTTAGAGGATGATGTTTATAGCTTTGGATTCATACTACTGGAGGCACTGGTTGGACCTTCAGTATCAGCTAAAAGAGAAGCAACTATGCTGAATGTAATGGTATGCACAAAAGATGTTCAGAAAACATAAGATCTTCCGATTACAAGCCACAATGAGATGCTCTACAATACCATCACTACAAGTCTTGCACAAAATGTTTGGAAACCATTAAATCTTGAAAAATAATCGCTTATTTTCACAAGCTTTCTAACTGAGTTGATAAGTGATTATATATCTTCAAAATAAATTAAGCCAAACATGCACCAAGACATAGATTTGTGATGATATAAAATGTTCATACTTCTATTAGTTCAACTATCTTCCACTCCTACTTGAGTGCTTTTACTTTCAATATAGAAGCATCCCTCATAAAATTTATACATTTTGCAGGCATCTTTGAATAGTGAGGATGGGTGGAAACAGATTGTGGAGGCAGTTGTGCAGGCTACTTGCTCAAAAGAATCTCTTTTTGTTGTGATTTCCATAACAAATAAATGTATATCTCCTGAGTCATGGAACCGACCATCCATTGAGGATGTCCTTTGGAATCTTCAGTATGCTTCTCAAATTCAGGCAACAGCTGATGGGGATCACAGAATTTGACACTCTTAGTGACAGTGACTTATTGAGTTTTGCTTCAAATTGCTCCAAAAGATAACTCTCTTAACATTTCATCTTTTGGATTTCTTAGAAGGACAGCAAAGAATTGCCTGCATAGCCCAATTCTGTCAATTTTCATCTATTTTGATATGTATATTATATTAGATTATTATTATTATTAAGGTAAGTGAAGTTTACAATTTTTGTTCTTATTTAATAAAAAAATTAACAACATATTCTTAATAAAGAATGAAAACTATTGGAAAAAAATCCAAACACTATTTGCTATTTTGTTGAAGCTGATGTTAAATATATAATTAAAAGGGGGAATGGTGAAGTTATCACCACAATATACTTATATTATGAAAGCACAAATAATATCCTTGAAAAAAGTTATTTTATGTCAAATATTTTTATGCTGTCAATTGTTTAAAATTTACCTAATACATAATTCTTAAACTAATTATTCTTAAATTCAGTCATCTAATTATATACATGCTAATTTATAAGTGATGTTTTGTTTGATTGTGACGAGGGAATTAAATTTGGAATGAAAATAAAGAATAAATGAGTTGAGAAAAAATGCAAGATTTAAAATTAAATGTTTAATTATTTACTAAAACGAAAATAACTGAGAAATAGAAAGAAAACATTTGATAGAAATAAAGAAAAAATACATATATGAATAGAAATATGTGAAAACTAGTACATTGTATTTTACTATTTTTTTAATTTTTTTTATCTTCTCTTCCCCAAAGTAACCGACAATATTAATGTTCTCATGCATATTTCTTTCCTATTTTACCAAACACATAATTAAATGACAATATAAAAATCTTCTTTATGTTAATATTTTCCAATTAACTTCTAGGTTTAATACCTAATTTAAAACTGGGTCAAAGTATTCACCCGAATTAAGAACCAATGACCGAAGTGAAACTTTCGACAGACTACGTCTTCCATGCACCTCCAAACGTTTCGTGAGGGAACTCCAAATTTCTAAAAGAAATCCAAAGTATCTCTAAATTATTATTGTCGAGACGAAATTGATTCTCACAACTCTAAAGTGATATTATAATCTTTCAACTCATTTTTACTATTATGTCGTCATCTCCAATGCACCTCTACTAATTCCATTTATTGTTGTTGTCGTTTCTCCAATGCACCTCTACTAATTTCATTTATTGTTGTTGTGGTTCTTTTCTTTTGACCATTATCGTCTACATACTTATCAATTATTTGAGATAAAAATGTTTTATTGAACATTTTGTGATTGATTTAGGTGGTTCTCCTTTGAGAATGTTATGTGAGTTTTTAATTTTTATTGACAATGAGTTATGGAATGGGTTGTTTCAGAATTGTTATTCGGATTCGGAGAATAGTTCCGAAATAGCTCATTCCGCAACTCATTGTCAAAGAAATAACAATTGCGAAATAAGCTCTTCTGAAACTGTTATCGGAATCCGGAGAACAATTATGAAACAACCCATTCCACAACTCTTTTTAGTTGACAATGAGTTGCAGAATATACAAAACAAGTTAAGCAAATAAATCACACACTTCTAAAATGCAAAACAAAGCAAAGCGGATGAAGGCTAGTTACCAACAAATGAAACGAATAAGGGTTAAAACTATGAGTAAACAATAGAGAATGCAAACAATAGATAAACTCAAGTGGTGTGAAAGAAAGACAAATATCAAAAATAGTGAAAGTAATAGATTAAAAACACATATATTATATTTATTGTTTAAAAAACCAATGTAATACGTCTGTGCTAATGTCACTTTCTACATCAGTGTGCTAATGTCACTTTCTACATCAGTTGTGCTAATGTCACTTTCTACATCAGTGTGCTAATGTCACTTTCTACATCAGTTGTAACTTACAATCGATATAAAAAGTCAATTTATTATTATAGATGTAACCAAGTCAATTTATTATTATAGATGTAACCACCAATATAATATTTTTTTTACAATGATTATCTTTTAACCAACATTTGTATTTTGTTGTAAAATTTTATTTTTCACTCATAATTATCATTTGCTAATATGTATTTATTGAATTGTACTTTTTATATTAATTATAAAAGATTAATATATATATATATATATATATATATATATTTCACAAAATATTAACATATACTATTGGCATTATATATATCATAAGCTTTATAATTATCTCATACAAATTAATATAATATTAATTAGTCAATAATGATGAATTATTAGTTCGGATATTTGTTAAAATTAAAAAAAGAAACTAATTAGAAACCATACTGCATTCAAAATTAAGATTGAAGAATGGTATAACAACTAAACCTAATACATGTGGAAGATGAGGCGAATTAAACTACTGTCTCCGTATGTTAGTCGTTAGGGTTTCATTCCTAGCCTATTGGTGGGGTTGGAATCTCGTATCTATGGTTAAGAATTGTTGGAATCTCGTATCGTATGGTCAAGAGTTCTGTTGTCCTATCCAACTCACCAGGGTTTTATTTTTTAGTATGCATCTTAATAAAAATAATAGTTTTGTTTTGATTGGTTTATTTATTATTCACATAATGAAAAAATTGTAATGTGCAATTTTAGAAGAATTTGTACGTTCAAACTTTCTAGACTCAGTAGACCAACCAGACACACCTTCACTTAATATTAATCTTAAACAAAACATTTACATTTAAATAAAATATTATATATTTAAGTATAAAAAATCCAAATTTATGAGATGAATTGTGAATAATATTAAATAATATTGATAAAAAATAAGATATATTTATATCTAAATTATATATATGAACAATAACAAATTTAAATATGTATATGTGAATTAACTTCTGAAACATAACAAATTTAAACATTAATATTAACCTTTATTATTAGTTGTTAGTTAGAACACACGCCCATATGTGCTTATATCTATATTTTTTATAACAACAAAGATATAACTAAAAGGTTAGATATTATAATAATTATTAAAATATAGTTACTAAAATTTATATACAAGTTATAAAAGAACCAATGTAGGAAAGGAATTATAAAAGTAAATATTTCATAAAAACTATAAGAAATCTAATATAATAATTTATTTCATTTTTTCCAACTTAGAATTAACCTTATGATAGAAATGTTCGGTCAAATTCTAATAAATTATAGATAATTAAAGTGGTGTACTGATTGATGGTGAAAGAAAAAAAATGAGATATTCAAAAAAACAAAAGAAAGGAGGTAAAAAATAGAAGTGAATAATGCATTATCTCTATTTTTTATATTATTTTTCAAGTTTTTTTTTTTAAAAAAGAAAGAATAAAATTTATTTTCTCAAAAGTTTAATAATAACAAATTTGACGAAAAGAAAATAGAAAAAGTTGACTGTCCCACCTAAACCATTGTATGTAAATTTACTAAAAAAGGATAAACATGTTTTCTATCATGTAAAATTTTAAAGTATTGAACATGTCTTCTACAACTTTTTGTATTATTTTTATTTTATCAAATTTAAATATATTTAAACATTGCAATAATCATAGAAGTGATGTCTAAAAGTAATTTTAGTTTAATTTGATTGAATATATAATTAAAAGTATAATAAAAGATGTTATTTAAGTCAGTTTTCTGTGTTCAAGATTTTAATTATCTATATTAAGATAGTTATTACTATTATTTTAAATGAGATATTATGATCTAAATCATTTATTAAATATGAAATTAAGATATATGATTACTTTGTCTTGTCAACTAAATGTTTCACTATAGATTTCAGAAAAAAAAAAAAACAAGATATAGAGAACATCATTAATATTTTCAACTTTAGATGAGAAAACATATATTTACTAAATAAAATAGAAAAAAAAAATACAGAAATACTATAGTAGATTGAGTATGATTGACAAGAAAAATAAATGTTTGGAACTGTCTAACTAAAAAAAGATAAGATAAACATAAAAGTCTAGAAGTATCAAACATCAACCATGAATGAGATATTGTCACTGTCTTGAAGGAGAAAATAAAAAGTCAAACAAACATTAAAATTTGTAAATAAAAAGTTATTTTCAGGAGGTAAAAGTTGTAAGGAGATTAATGTGGAACCTGTAGGGTGTGACACATGCTTCACCGAGTGTTCCACTCTTCTTAGCTAGCTTGTTAACGTTTGTGCATTTCAGCTATCCACTCACTTCATTCATCATTCATTCAATTTAGCATCCCTTGAAGCAGATCCCATTCCAAAATGGCAGGTAATTTTTCAATTTCAAGCTTTTATCAGATCTCAGATTCATTCATAATCTGATTGAATCCCTTTTGGCAATCGCAGCTTCTGTTTCTCCTAGCCTGTGGCTGACTCCGAACCCCAGCAAGAGATGGGGTGAACTCTTCTTCCTTCTCTACACCCCCTTCTGGCTCACCCTCTGTCTTGGCATTGTTGTGCCCTTCAATCTTTACGAGGTTTTACCCTTCTTCACTTCTTACATATTTTTTGTAAATGTGGTTGTTAGGGTCTTTGTTTTGTATGTGGGACCCCAGAGTATATCACAAATTTGGATCTTTTGGGTCACTTACTGGACTATTTCCTGTTCAAGGCTTAGTCATAGCTAAAGGTTGTTGTCCCTTCTTAAATAGATGTGTTAGCTGGGGTTTTACCTTTCTTTTGTCGTGTGAATAATAAACTATGAATGGTAGAATTCACTTTTAAGTTTTGATTATGAGTTTGGCAGAAATTCACAGAATTGGAGTACTTGCTTATCGGATTGGTTTCGGCTGTTCCTGCTTTTGTCATTCCAATGCTGCTTGTTGGAAAGGTGTGTGCTTAATTATTTTTCTTGAGATGGAATGCTTGTCGATTCATGGTGATATGTCCTATGAAGTGCTTATTTCTATGTTGGGCTTATTTGAACAACATCTAATGTGGGGATTCAGCTGTTGTTAATCAGTTTTAGTAGTGTGACTCACTGAGAAACTGATTTATCTTCTCTTCTTGAGTTGTAGCCAGTGTGAACATAGTGATATAATTAATTTCTTTTGTGGTATCAAAATTTTTGCAGGCAGATAGAAGCATCCCTTGGAAGGATCGTTATTGGGTCAAGGCAAGTGTTTTATGAGGTTTAAAATTTTGCAATATTTATAGTTGTTGTATTGTTTTATCTTATCTGTTTGGTAAGAATTATGCAGTGTGTACCTAAAACTATCATTTAGTTATATTGGAGTGTTATTTTGTATGGGTTTAATAATGCTTCTTATTCTAAGTAATGGTTTTTTTTATGTATATAAATAAATTGGTTTTCTTAAACAGGTAAGAGCTCGTCATTACCTGGCATGCCCAGCTCAGCTATTATCTCCCCCAATACCAAACAGCTTGATGTGGAGTTAATCCTCCCCCTGTCCATTCCCTTTATTCCATTAGGGGCCTCTATAGGAACTAGAACTAGTTATTAAGTCATCAAATACACATTTTGCATTTTGTTTGCCATTGATCTTGTATCTGCTTCTTAATCTGAAAATACTGATAAAACCAGTTTGAATCCAAAATATTAAAGTGTAGAAATAGGTTTTAGTGTGAAATCTGCTTTTATTCTCCAAGCGAAAAGGAGCGTTAGAAAGGGCATTACTGTAAGAATTGTGAATTGTGTCAGTTAATTCATTGGAGGCATTCTTGATAGTATACCACATGATTCTCATTAGATAACCTGTATTTTGGCACCATACTCTTCAGGTTCTAGCCATCCTCCTATAATGGTAGATGACTTGGATTGGTGCAATTCCCCGTTTCTTAATCAAGACATTTACAATTTACAGTTTCCATTCATTTTGTGTTCAGATTAAGTCGTTTGTGCATCCTAAATGGATTTTATTGAGAGAAAGAAGACCAGAGTCATGTGATGATTTCATGTCTCAATTACATAGGGGAGTGTGTGTGTGTGTGGACCAATTGGTTCAAAAAGATAGTTGCTCCAATTTATATCTAATTAGAATGTTGGATGCCCAAGTACAATGTTTGATCTTGCGGTCAGTGACCAGAAAAGTAGTAAGAAAAGTGGGTGGCCAGTGGTGAACAGTGATGGAAAGGAGAGAAAGTAATGATTGGAAGTGGAAACACGACCAAAAGAAGAGATGGGAAATAGTAGAAACTTGTTTCTTAGAAAAACAGTTGCCCTAAACTGGCCCCAACCAGTGGTTGTTCAGGAATTAAGGTTGTCTAGCATGATGAATTCCATGTGCCTGAAACACAAACACAATGGAGGCTAATAGGCTATTATGCAATGGGTATCATAAATACAAAAGCTACAGTTATTTTAATTATCATGATTACATAATAAGATATATCCACTCAATTACCCTATTTACATTATTTCTGACATAGTTTACTACTTGTGAATTTATTTTATGTTATCTGAAAAAAAAATGGTACTTTCTTCTCTGCAAGCATTATTGTGGATCAATTTAATTATAAACCATTTACATTTATTCAGTTGACCTACTCACTGCCTAATCTGTTCATATTTAATACTGACAGGCTAGTCTGTGGATAATAATCTTCAGTTATGTTGGAAATTATTTCTGGACTCATTATTTTTTCACAGTTCTTGGTGCATCTTATACCTTTCCATCATGGAAAATGAACAATGTAAGCCAAAGACCGATGAATTATCTCTTAGTGTGACCACATATTCTTTATTGAATTGCTCTATTTGGTGGTGGCAGGTACCGCACACAACATTCCTGCTCACTCATGTTTGCTTCCTGTTTTATCATGTTTCATCAAACATGACACTGCGACGGTTACGGCATTTTACTGCTGATTTGCCAGAAACAATTCAATGGGCTACTGAAGCTTCATGGATTCTTGCGCTTGCTTATTTTATAGCATACCTGGAGACTCTGGCTATCTCTAATGTACGTTGTAATAAAACACTCTGCTGTTTTCTTTTCTCAGTCTTTGTTTAATCATGCATTTTTAATATTTTCTTGAACTGCATCTAATTTTGAGGAATCGAAGTATTTAAATTTTTGTTAATCATCGCTATTCAAGTTTATCTGACATCTTATCTATAAAATATATAGTCGTAAAACCTAACCCTTGACAATTTCAGTTTCAATATATTTGTACAATGCAAGGAATATGCCATTTGGTACAAAGTTTTCTTACTTCTTTTGATCATGGCTCCATCTCTGCATTATGTTAGGCAAACTGTATTTGCTTTTGTCCCACATTGTTTTCTTAATTGAAATTTCCCTATCTTCGTGATGACATTCTGATTTCCCTTCCTAAAATTTCTTGAACTGTTCTTTTACGTACTTTCAAATGTGTACATATTTTTCACCTGTCTTTTGATACAACCACAAAACACTTTTACCACTAGGAAGAATTGGTTGTATGAATCAAATAAGGCTATTGTCTTTTGGTAGCTCGAGATATTTATCTTTCGTACCATCTTACATGTTTATTCCGTATTTCTTTTCTTTTCGTTTAAACTAGAATTCCTATCTTTTTCCTATCTTAAAGATGATCCATATTTTCTTTTATCAAGATGATAATGATATCCTGTCTTTTGGCAACCCAAGATTAAGTATTAGTGACAGTGAGCATGGCAGACACAGAATTACTGATATTCTTAAGGTTGATGGTTGTATTTTGACCCTTTAAGGTTTATAAATCTAGATGCACTTATAAATGGCTTTGGCAATAAGTTCTTTCTTTTTGTTAGACTGTGCCTACATCTTCGTAAATTTTATACTTTCACTAATCAGCCAACCCAGATGACAAGTTTCCTAGTTTTCTATTGTTTTCTTCTTTATCCTCAATAAAAGTCACAATACAAATACATATAAATCTTTCAGCGTTTATAACCCTGGATGTCTATGAAACGTATCACCCTGCAGTTGATCTACAATATAAATGCATATTTCTGAGAATAATGCTTTCAATTGGATGTATGCAGTTCCCTTATTATCAATTTGTGGATCGGGACTCCATGTATACAGTTGGATCTCTATTTTATGCCATATACTTTATTGTGAGCTTCCCAATGTTCTTAAGGTAAGTCATTACTCCCTCTGCTACTTCTGATCTATCTTTTAAGAAACCAATGAATAGAATATAATTGACAATAGAGTAATCAATGTGGATTTGAACTTTTAAAACGCAAGATAAATAGAAGAAAAAAAAAATCTTTCAAAAATCAAACAATTAAAAAGGAAAGAAGGGAGTAAGTAGCAGTTGTTTGAGTTACCCCATTCCACATTTGAGTTGTTTTGAATATGTACCTCTTTACTTCTTTCTTTGGAAAGGAGTTGTTTCATAGCCTATTACATGAAGGGAATATGCGTATGTTGTACTACTTTTATTGATGATAAATGTTGTAAATATGCAGGATAGATGAGAAACCTGGCGATAAATGGGACTTGCCTAGAGTGGCTGTTGATGCTTTAGGTGCTGCAATGCTGGTCACAATAATACTTGATTTGTGGCGCATCTTTCTAGGACCTATTGTTCCGATCCCAGATGCAAAACAATGTGCTCAAGTAGGATTACCTTGGTTCACAGGACATGCCAATCTCACATGAGAGTTACTGTAGATTTGTTGAGTGGAGAATGTGCAGAGGAAACCAAACTTGGACAGTGCTCACACTGCCAAACTTCTGATAGTTCTACAGTGTTTGTAGTGCTTTTTCATCTTCCCTTCACCCGTAGACAAAGACAGGTGACTAAAAAGTGTTCGTTGTAATTAATGATGACTGGTTCCTTGGACACTATGTTCATGTTCTATGTTCTTTCTTTTTTTGGAGTTTTTTTTATGGACACCTACCTATAAAATGAGGCTTAAGTGTGTGAAAGAGAAAACAAAATCTGTAATTTAGCTCAAAATGACTATAAATGGAGTTTTTTCACAAGTTCATTTGTACCACAATGGTGAATATGAGTTAGATTAAGTTTTGTAAAATTTGATTAATCTATATGTATCTTTGGTTTAATTTAAAGCTTATTTTAATACTTTTAAGAAGGACCTTTTAAGTTAATGAACCGAAATTTATGGGTGAACCAACATGTTTGAGTCTTTAAATATATTGACTAGTTTATAATTTTAAAACATTGCAATAGAGTTTATTTATTTATTTGAATAAATGGATTTGGTAGACATGATTTAAAATAATTGAACTCATTTAATAAATAGATTGACTTGCCTAACGCCTAACATGAGTTAGGCGACTTGACAGCTTAAGCATGGTTGCATAGTAGATCTACCAAAGTATTGCAAGATTCAGGATAATATTTTGATGAAGGAGGAAAAAGAGAAACCAAACTAAAATAGTTGTCCAATTTAATTAATTTCTTTATCTATTTTTTTATTATAATTATTATTATCTCTATTTTTTATAAGTATGAATCAGAGTTTATTAAGATCTAATTACATTTTTAACCCCATTATTTATATTTTATAATCTTTGCTAGTTTTATAAATCAATCAAGACTAATTAGTTATAAATGATGAGCATTTTTAGTGGTAGTCTTTTAATGAGTTCATTAACTTAAAAGAAACTAAATCTTAAATATAATTAAAGAGATTTTATGTAGCACAGTTTCTTCACCTAAAGATTTTTTTTTTTTTTATATATATATAAGAAACCATTCTTTCATGGAGAATTTTCAAATAAAATTTAAAACATTAAAGTATGAATTTCCTGAACTTTTTACCAATATGTATTCCTTAAAGATGATATAGCAGTGTAAAAATCACAAAAAATACTACGAAGACTAAAAGGTGATTTAAAAACTCCTGTAATGAATTTCTATTACAGATGTGCCGTAAATTAAAATTATTAATTATTTTAATTGGGTGAGAGACAATAAATGATTAGGAGTGAAACATTAAAAATGCAGTAAAAGAATAAAAGATATCTTAGAGAAAATATTGAAAATTGGCACACGTGTTGGAGGAAAGTAGATAAGAAAGATTTTGAGAAAGGTGAGTGAAGGAACGAACAAAACTCCATTTCCCGCAATTCCACCACTTCTTCGAGGTGGAGCTTCTTCCGACAATGGCCGCTCTCACCTCTCTCTCCCTCTCTCTCCGCCGCCCCCTCTCTCTCCGCCGCAAACCAACCACACCAATCTCCGCTTCACTTTCTTCACTGCCAGGTACGTCACCACCCAACCAATCCCCGCCATTTTCGCATTCACGTTTATCGCACTTCACGCACGTGCTGTTTTCAGGGAGCACCCATGGGTCTACAACCAAAGCGCCTCGCCGAAGAGCCAGGCGAAACGAAGGCCCTAGAAAGAGCATGGAGGACTCTGTTCAGCGCAAGATGGAGCAGTTTTACGAAGGCTCCGATGGGCCTCCGCTTCGCGTTCTTCCCATTGGCGGTTTGGGGGAGATTGGGATGAACTGCATGCTCGTCGGCAACCATGACCGCTACATCCTCATCGACGCCGGTGTCATGTTTCCAGAGTAAACCCTTCGTCTTCTGTGTGTTACCGTATTTTGTGGCAAATCAAAATTAGTGACACCGCTTCTCTTGGATTGTGCTACGCTTCTTCAGCTATGACGAGCTTGGAGTTCAGAAGATTATACCTGACACCACGTTTATACGAAAGTGGAGCCACAAAATTGAGGCGCTTGTCATAACACACGGTCATGAAGATCATATTGGTGCGTTGCCTTGGGTAATGCTTCCTTCTCTGTGCTTCTTAATCCAATTAGAGTTTCTCTGGATAAACTGCCTGGCCTTCTGGGAGCAGAACATAAGAAGAATGAACTCTTCTATGTGTTGAATATGGCTTGTTCACCGATTAATTTGTAAACGTTCTCTCGTATTAACTTTTCTAAAGAGTGACTTTAAGCCTACGGAGAAGTTTATTTCAACCTTTTTCTCTCTTTGAAGTGCTATGGAAAAATTTATCCAATTGTGACCCTTAATAATGTAAAAGATGTTTTACTGAATTGTAGGCCTTGCAACTTGCTAATTGAACTTGCAAGGCTGTTTCTGTTCAATTTGTGTAACGTGGTTCTGGACTCCACAGACAATCTACCATCACTTTTCACTTTGGAATTGAATATTTTGCATTTTCTTGGACACTTTTTGTCCATTCAGTTTAGAGACTATCAGATTATGTGCAAATTTATCCCTCTATATCTTCAGTGGTATATCATAGAGTTATTTATCTGCACATTTTTTTCAGAGGGGGAATTTTTGTTACTAAAACATTTGGAGAGCTCTTGCAAGCTAGCTTGCTTCTTTTTTCCCCTCTTGCTACTCTAAGAGTATTTCCTACTACAATTAGCTTCCTATTTCTTGAATCTGCGTGTAGCAGAACAACTATTTCTATATACAGTTACCTTTATTTAGATAATTACAAGGATATGATCTGCCCTATTTACAATATTACTATAATTACATATTTCCTACGCTAGGTTTCAAGATGCCTGTCAAGATATTCTTAGTTATTCTTGATGCAATAAAAATTGATGTTCATAGGTATTAATTTGTTAGTTACTGACAAGGGATTCTAATTAATTATTCATATTTCATAACTATGTTTGTTGTTCTTTCCTTATGTCTATTCTTAACTTAACTTACATTGGTTTGTCAGGTCATCCCGGCATTGGATTCCAATACGCCAATTTTTTCATCTTCCTTTACAAAGGAGGTATCTGGCCAGAAATTTTCTTGAAATAAATCAACTTGTTAATTTGTTCAATTTCTGTGTGGATTGACTATATTAAGGCATGGTAAGTGATAAAAGTCAGATCTTAGTGTTAACATTATCATGAAGTTGATTAACTAATGCTTTAATTCTTCATTTTGTGTTATTGTAATTGATATTTGTTATTAATAGTAAAAGTTTGCTACACTTTCGTCATGAAATATTCTTTCAGATCATATAAAAAAATATTTGTTCTTTGCATTGTTTATTTTGTATGGTCCAGAGAAGATAAAACTTTTCTTTTTAACAGCTTATAAACAAACGTTTGAAGGAACATGGTATTTTTGTTCCATCTAGACTCAAAGTATTTAAAATGAGGAAGAAGTTTGTGGCTGGGCCATTTGAAATAGAACCTATCAGGGTGACCCATTCTATTCCTGATTGTTGTGGACTAGTTCTTCGCTGTTCTGATGGTACTATTCTTCACACTGGGGACTGGAAGGTCAGAATTTTACTTTTATGTCTCAGAGCATTGTCCCTCTCTTTTATTTAGCTTAATCTCCTGTTGATTCAATAGATTGATGAGACACCACTAGATGGGAATGTTTTTGATCGTGAAGCTTTAGAGGAACTCTCTAAGGAGGGAGTAACATTGGTAAGTTACCTGGATATTTGCTAATTGCTTCTCGATCTTGGTTTTGAATAATTTATCATGAGCTTATCCCTAGATTTACATTAGGGATTTGAAGACCGAGAGGGTTTAATAGATTTGTAATTAACCATCAAATTGTATACTTACAATTATGGTTGGTGGTGTTCTCTGAGTAGTGCCTAAATATTAAGCTTGATATGGCTTTCATGGCCAGTCCTGGACTTGAAGGATAGCATGTTTCCACATTTTCAAAATATCAAGTTGTATTCCATTGGTAATAGACTTTTTAAATTTGCAATATTATTTTAGTTCAGGGATATTCTTTTCAACATTTTTTTCTCTCCCTTCTACTCAGTATTGTTAGATATTTTTCCAATTTTTTGTTATGTTCTGTTGAATTTTGCCATTATATACGTGAAAATGAATAGTATTAACTGTCATGTTAGATGCACATCTATTTATATTTAATATGATCATACAGACAGTTATCTTCTTTTTTTGTTAGATCAAATATGTATCCCTTCCCTCTTTTTCCTTAAATGACAAAAGATAGAAACAATCTTTGCTTTGGACATTACAGATGATGAGTGATTCAACAAATGTACTCTCACCTGGTAGGACAATCAGTGAATCAGTTGTAGCAGATGCATTGTTAAGACATATTTCAGCTTCCAATGGAAGGGTCATTACTACCCAATTTGCATCAAATTTACATCGGCTGGGAAGTGTGAAAGCTGCTGCTGATTTAACTGGCAGAAAGTTGGTAATGTTCTCCCTGTCTAGTATACTTAAATGCAATTGGATTTGACTTATTTAGAATGACATAAATATTAAGAGATTTTAACTGTTATATCAGGTATTTGTTGGCATGTCCTTAAGGACATATTTAGATGCAGCTTGGAAGGATGGAAAAGCTCCAATTGATCCATCCACTCTGGTATTAAATGTTTGGACTTGCCGCAATTGAAATTAGAGTACTAGTAGTTGAAAGAAAAGAGAGAGATTGAGAACTTGTATTCTGTTATTGATTTTTTTATATCTTAAATTGAAGAGATCAGTTATATACTACAGAGAAAGTACATGGGATACACTTATGCTGACGTGGCTGAAACTAGTCAGCTTTAAATGCTTGAGAGAATAACTCTCTATTACTCTAATGAGAGCTGCAGAATTCTGCCTAACTTTAAGAGACTGATTGCAGCACCGTAAATATAGTGCTGATCAGCATATTGTATTAACTAGGTTGTTAGCAGAAAGTCAGTGAAAGCATGTTTTGCCTATTTTAGCGGTTGTACAAGCCTAATGCTGATCAACTTGGTTTGTTAATTTGATATTTGAAGAAATTCATTGAAAGAAGATTAATCATCACTTCTGAATTTTGTTGTGGTCATTTAAATACAGTGTTTTGCGTTTTATCTCTGATGAACTACTTGGTCCTCCCTCCTTTATCAGTGAATTCAAAACTCATCTTTCAGAATATGCACTTTTGGACTCTCGAGAATAGTAGACTTTCATGTTCGATGGTTTGTTACAATTATTAATATTATTCTTGGGCTTTGCTTTACTTTACCAGCTTGAACTTTACGGCAAGTGATTTTTTGTCATATATCAATCATAACATTTTTGTTAGAAAGTATTTATTGGCTACTTTAGTAACATGTGAGCCAATAACTATTTGTTTGACTGTATGAATCTAATTCGTTCCATTCTGTTTGGATAATTGCATCTTGTTTATTCATTATTTGTGTGCCCTTTGTATTTCTAAATTTATATTGAAAACTATTGATCTTCATCCTTGTATTTATAACAGCTTTTGTGAGTCTCATGTCTCTTGCCCTGCATTTCATTATTTCTAATTATACATAAGGTGAAAGCAGAAGATATTGATGCTTATGCTCCAAAGGATCTGCTAATTGTAACAACAGGTTCTCAAGTACGTTATTTCAATCCTTAAAAAGATTGGCTAATTTCATGAATTATAAACATTGACATGACCATATATATGTATTGATGTGTCAGGCAGAACCTCGTGCTGCCTTGAACCTCGCATCATATGGAAGTAGTCATGCTTTCAAACTCACCAAGGAAGATCTTGTTTTGTATTCAGCTAAGGTATGACAAAATATTGTATTATTTATTTGTTTTTATTACTTTATCTAAAGGCCAAGATATTTGTAGTATAGTTAAATACCTATTTTGATATCAGTATTTGAAACTTAATAGTATACTTTTTTTTCCCAACCCATTCTAGTAGCCATGTTGGATTTTTCTGCATGACCTTTCTCTTGTTCCAGTATCTTGTTTTATTTTTACTGTAAGAATACTTTATTTTTTACTGACAAACTAGTTTTTGTGTTTTCTGCTCTGATTCTAAATTAAAATGCTAGGTTATCCCTGGTAACGAATCTCGTGTGATGAAAATGCTTAACCGTATATCAGAGATTGGATCAACTATAGTTATGGGAAAAAACGAAGGTCTGCACACATCTGGTCATGCATATCGTGGAGAATTGGTAATTTTTTTTTATTGCATGTCAATGTTTGTTTGTTCCTTTTATTTTCTTTTTTCAAATTTAGGGGACCAAAACTGGATTCACTCAAAATTTCAAAGACAAAAAAATATCAAGTCTTCTCGTTATATCTTTTATTCCTGGTTAGATATCCAGATTGATATCTCACAAATCACAAGAATTAGCAGACCTTGTCAACTAGTTATTTTGTTTTATTGCCTTTTCAGTTTACTCATTTATTTAGTGAGTCTTATAATACGATTTCTGTATATTTTTTTTTTTGGCAGGAAGAAGTACTTAGAATGGTGAAGCCACAACATTTTCTTCCCATCCATGGAGAACTTTTGTTCCTGAAGGAACATGAATTACTGGGAAAATCAACTGGCATTCGGCACACTGCTGTGAGTCATTTGCTTCTGTTAAGATGTTTTGATGAAGTGCAGAAGAGATTAGTGGCTTATAACAGTGAGATATATACGTTAAAATACCATTTTGGTCCTTTGTTTTATAAAAGTTTGGTTATGATAATTTTTGTTTGCAGAAGTACCTAAGTGATCCTTTCCATCAGTCAAAAGGTTACGCTGTTAGTATTAAAATAATTAATTAATATACTGGCTGTTTTAACCACTATTATAATAAATCTCTTATGTTAAAATTTAAAGATTTTAGTCAATAAACATTTAAAGTAGTGGAGGTTAAAAGCTGTCACTATAATAATTGTATTTTATTAAAAACCAATAGCTATTTAAATCAGCTTCGTTAACGGACATCAAATTTCAATCAGTCTAAACAAATGTCACAGGTGCATCCAAAAAATATTTCATACTCTAGCACCAATACCAAGCCAGTAACGACAAATATTAAAGACAAAATAAAGTGGTATTTCAATGTCATTAAACCAATAATTTCCGTATAATCAATTAAAACAATTATTTGTTTTTTCCTTCACCCTTTCCCAACCAGAATCATTTCATCCATAGTGCCTGCAAATTACATTTGAACTAAAAGAGAATTGTCGGAAGGAAAGGAAAGCAAGGACAAGAAAAAATTCGTTGCCGGAAGCCTCATATGCCACTGAAAAGGCGATTGCTCCCTATCTCTTGCTCACCTTCTCTTTTTTCCCTCTTCCCTTCTCCCTTTCATTCTCCTTTCTTTTTCTCTTCATGTAGTCAAGAATATCACTACATGTGCCACACTGCTCTTGGGATTGCTCCTAGCATTCTTGATGGAGGCTAGAGCACATGATGATGTCGATTGTTTAGGGTTCCCATGTGCTTTCCTTTGCGTAATGTTGAGTTATTGGGATCAGACTTTACATCTTTTAGCCTAGTTTAAAATATAAATGAGGACAATATTGACCCAAGTTCAAAAAGTAAAGAACCAAATTGAAAACTTTAAAAAGATAAACGACAAAAAAAAAAACATTTTACAAAAAAGACAAGGGACCAAAAGAGTATTTTTAGCCAGATATATATTGATATATCATATGACTTGTTATATAGCATGCTGACCGAATTGATGAGCTTTATGCACCAGGTCATTAAGAATGGAGAGATGCTTGGTGTTACACATTTGAGAAATAGAAAAGTCCTTTCTAATGGTTTCATTTCCCTAGGAAAAGAGAATTTACAGGTTGGCAGCCATCTGTACACCGTTGACTCTCTAGTAGAAATTATTTAATGATTTATGTTTATTTTCTGGTTTCCTTTTCTTCATGCAGTTGAAATATAGTGATGGAGATAGAGCATTTGGTACATCAAGTGAACTCTTCATTGATGAAAGATTGAGAATCGCATTAGATGGCATCATTGTTACTAGGTAGATCTTTCAGGTTTCAAATTAAAAAAGAAGTATACCATGTTTAGTGACATCTTAATATTTATCTTTTCAGCATGGAAATATTTCGTCCTAAAGGTAGTTTGGCTCCAAATACCTTAAAAGGGAAGATAAGGATTACCACAAGATGCTTATGGCTCGACAAAGGGAAACTGATGGATGCACTCTACAAATCTGCCCATGCCGCTCTTTCAAGCTGCCCTGTAAATAGTCCTCTTGCTCACATAGAAAGAACTGTTTCTGAGGTATTGAGAAAGATGGTGAGGAAGTACAGTGGTAAACGGCCTGAAGTTATTTCCATTGCCATAGAAAATCCTGCATCCGCTATTGCTGATGAGATAAACACAAAATTGTCTGGCAAAGCCCATGCGGGTCATGGAATATCAACATCAAAAAGAGCAATGGATAGACATGAGAAAGGAAATCAGCCCACCTCACTGATAGTTACAGGTAACATCAACGTACATTTGAGGAATACATATAGAACTGTGGAGATATGGTTGGTTTGCTTTGTGCTTGTATTCACATTTTATTAAATATGTGACATCAAGTGTATGTTTGCATGACTCTTGAATCTCCCTCAGTTCAAGGATTTGTGTATATCTACGTCTAGATGACTGTTGCTTGCATGGCCAGGGGAGCGTGGCAGCATCTCTAGTCAAGAATAAAGTATCTCGTGTCTAATGTCTTTCTTTATTATTGACATCTGACACTCAGTTTCTTACATTTAACTTATTTATTGTTTGTGAAGCTTAAGGGAGCTTTTTTATATATACATAGCTAATCATGGTTTTCACTCTAGAAGTTTCCTTCTCAACCAATCCAATATAAGGTCGATTTATTGTCTAAATAAGTTTTTATTGCTCTGAAGTTGGCTACTTTTTCTTGTGAATCTTGAGATAATGGATTCATGTTGTTTCAATTTCAAATGAGCAAGCAATTGACAAAATGAATGTTTTGAACTGTACTTGTTCTTAAATGGATGAGACTGTAAGTTTCTTCATGAATCAGATGTTTTTGTTGTTTGACTTTTAGTTAAAGGACATCAGAATGCAATGGACATGCATGGTTTATAGACCGTCTGTCTGACTTCACTCATGCATTTTTACACGCCTGGGATGGAGATATATGACTTCTAAACATGTATTTCTTCTGGTGTAATGTTTCTGTGCTTGTGCCTTTCATATTTATCTTACGTGTTTTCTATTATTTGGTACAGATGATAGTATTGATAATGCAAGTGGAGCTGAGGGTTATTTATCTGAGGAAGACAACACTGCAAGCGGAGCTGAGGGTGATATATCCGAGTCAGAGGATTCAGATGAATTTTGGAAACCCTTCATTACACCGTTACCCGTTGAGAAGCCATTTGATGCTGACAATGCTCATGATTCACAAAAGGAGCATGAGTCCAATCTGAAAAAAGGCGATTCTAAGAACATTGATGAAGCCAAGTATGAAGAAACGTCTACCTCTGAACCCAAGTCTTCAAAATCAGTAAAGAAAAATAAATGGAAAACTGATGAAGTTAAGAAGCTGATTAGTATGCGTGAGGAACTACATGACAGATTTCAAATTGTGAAGGGAAGGATGGCCCTCTGGGAAGAGATATCTCAAAAATTGTTGGCTGATGGGATCAGCAGAAGTCCTGGACAGTGCAAATCTTTGTGGACATCTTTGGTACTTAAATATGAGGTGTGTTTCTTTATTTTAGGCACTTTTTGTTAATATTATAAAGAAAACTGTTCAGCCACTTAAAACCATCCTCAACCGGAAGACGGCTTTTTATGATTAATGCATCATCACTGGTTGTTTGGTATAACGTATAAATGGGATGAAAAATTCATGCCTGTAATACTAATTCATGAAATTTTCACCCACATAACAATGTGACGTTAAAGGAAGCCTTTGTTCATGTGAAATAAGGAATTTAATTTCTTATTCTAATTGCCATTTTTTTATTAATAATTCGAACGACACTTTGTTTAACCTGTTTACAATACTTCCCTGAAATCTGAATGTCAAGATAACTTATTCAAAATATTCACATCTTAGGCACCAATCTACTTTGCCTTTTGTGGGACCATGATTTTGTCTAATTTTCTTTTCTTGTGTAAGATAGGAGAAACCTTTTACAATTTTTTGTCTTATGAGGCTTTCTTTCACCCTTTTAGTTGTCAGACTACCCTCCCTACAAGGGCTTGACTTGATACAAGTAGGATGAAAATTTTGTTATAAATGCGTGTCTCTTGTGAATTGTGATAGTAAATACTGTACCCTTTTATCGTCGTTGGAAAAAAAAATAAAATTTGCCCAGTTTATGTTTTAATGAATTCCTTGTATCTCAAAGAATAGGTTAAAAGAAACTGGATTCTTTCTTTCTTTGGTCTGTCTCTTCATGTTAGTTACATTCATTAACATATAGATACTAAACTCGTTCTGTGAATGAAACCTCCTTACATTTCATATCTTGGCGTTATTTATAATAGAAGGGGTCATATTCAGCTTTAGTACAAGTGTACAGTAGAACAGTAAAACTTTGTGCACTGAACAAAATAATATAAATACAATTTAGATACTATATCAACAGATAACTTAATTTTGTATTTTAAGCAGGGGATCAAGAATGAGAAGGATAGCAAGAAAAGTTGGCCATATATAGAGGACATTGAAAGGATAATGTCTGATAAAGAAGCTCCTTCAACAAAATGATTGGAAATATGTTGGATGCTGGACAGGATAAGAAATGTTCTTGAGAGCCATCTACTACAATTGTTGATCGGTTTGAGCATGGTGAATGGGAAGATAATCCATGGCTTCCATGACATCGAAGATCCATAAGGGCTGATGGTTAGACAACATAAAAGGGGTTGGCTTTCAAACTGACACGGGAATATCTGGGTATAGGGACGATTTATAACCCACCTCAAATGCTTGTCTCCTTTTTTATTTGTCAAATATGTATCTTATAATTATGTTTGATTATTTTTGTTGGTGGCACATATTGGGTGCCGAAGCAGCAATGGAAGTGTCTGCATTTTTGCCTATTGAATAGTGAAAAAAAGTGTTAATCCTTTTACCTGCATGCGCCAACTGAAATTCCCAGGCTTGTGTATACTGTCAAAAAGATTCGAATAGAGAAAGTGGAAACTGGGTCAAAAGGATTGGGACTATATTTTAAAAGAACAAGGTATTTGAGTGTCATGGTTCTACGAAAAACCAGGTCTGTTGTGGCAAGCATTGAATCATTGATGAGTTAAACTAAACAGGTTGGTTTTCATTTATTCTGGTTGATATTATTGAAGGCTGAGTAATGTAAAGGTTCAATTGCCCACATTGTACCTATAGACTTCAAGTGTGAAGGGTTTCTTTCTTGGCAAGAGTTTTAGATCAAAATACCATGACAAGCAACTAAATTAGGCAAAGAGTGATGGTGAAAAAGAAGGATTTGGCCTATGATGAAGTGATAAAGGTACACGGTAACACAAAATAAGCAATTATGATGAGTTTGAAGTGTGATTTCACCTTATGTTTAGTTTTATTTAGAGAAGAAAGTGAAAGAATGAATTAAGTGCAGCACGAGATGAGCTTTAAGTTTTTTTTTATAGGAGAAAAAATGTTGAAGATTTTTATTCTCATTTTTTGTACAGAAAGTAAAAGGGAATAAAATAATTATATATTAAATTATATAAATATTGCTAATAAAAAATGTAAATAAGAGGAAGTTGATATTTTAACTACACAGAATCAAAATTTTCTCTCTTTCCATCCAAATTGACGGATTAAAAGAGTGGTGGGCTGTTTTTTTTTATTGGTTTCTTCCTTTTTTATTTATTTTTTCTGACGATTTCCCTTCTTCTTTACTCGTTTCAAACATGATATTCGACAGGAGAACAGGCTGTTTTGGGGGAAAAAAAGTAAAGGGTTGTGACTAAATAGTATCGGCATGGACTTTGGAGGTATTTATATTAAAGTAGATATTTTATAATTTATTCTTTGAATTTAATTTGATGTAATTTTATTATAATTAATTTTTTAAACTTGTAATATTTTATACATTCAGCTGAACAACTAAACATTTTAATAAAATCAATGGCTGAATGGAATAAAACGAAAGAAAAAAAAAAGATCGAAATAAGTTATCACTATTTGAGCACATAATGAAATAAAATTAAAAAAAAAAAAAAAAAAAAACATTTTTACTCTTGACCTAAAATTCATTCTTTCTTTCACACACTATCTCCTTTTGCCTCAAATGTTGCTGATCGGTTTCTCTTGACAAGTAAACCCTTTTTCCAAACTATGGTCCAGGCACAACAGTCCCGTTAGAATTTTTAATAACTGTTGTAGATGTTTTGCGCTACATACATGTGTCAACCATTACAGTAATTCAGAGGGAGGAAAATCAAAAATATTTTTTACAATATAATTTTTTTGTAATAAGAAACACTAATATTTCTATTTCTCGGATTAAAAATAAATAAATTTATCATATAATAGTTTGTGATTAGATGCAGTGTAAACCTATTTTAAAATATTAGTCTTCAATCTGTATTTTTCTCAGAAAAATGGAGGGGTAAAAAGTAAGAAAAAAACTCAAAAAATGGGCCATTAAAAAAGGGGCAAGTACATGTGGGCCGAGCGGGCCCAAATAAGTCCTGCCTTTCTCCTCAAGACAACACAATACTGAAAACAGTGTCGTTCTACCTTTTCCCTCATTGCTTCAAACTCAACAATTGAGATCTCACTGAAATTGCTTCTTCTACTAGAGAAGGTGCTCAAAATATTCTTAAAATTTGTTTATATCTCCCCATTTTATATGTTCATCTATTTATTCATTTATGTTATCGTGATTTTAAGGTTTGTTTTCACTTAGGTCACTAATCTTCCATCATGAAGCTCGATACCACTGGTCTTGAATCGTTTCCCTCACAGCTTGCACCTCAAAGCGACGTCGTTGGAGAACTCTCCGCCGCTCCATCCTTCGACCTTCCCAATTCCAATGATGTGAGTACTCAGGTTTTTAAACTGTTCAAAAATCAGTTGGAAAATTTGGGGCTGAAATTTTGTTTCTGAAATTGTTGGGGAATGAAAATTGAAAGCTGGCTAGGGTTTAAATTGTAATAGAGTAGGGTTGAAAGTTGATGGTTTTAACTGATGTGTTTGCGTATTATGTGTGTATGGTGGTGATAGTTCGATGGGTTCTTGAAAGAGGCTATTCAGATGGTGAAGCCCGCCAAGGGTACCACGACTCTTGCTTTTATCTTTAAGGGGGGTGTCATGGTAGCTGCTGATTCTCGAGCTAGCATGGGAGGATACATATGTGAGTGTTTCTTAAATCTAATTGCATTTTCACAGTTCTTTGTTCCTTTCGCTAAGACAGATTTTCTGTTACTTGCTTAAATGATGGGCTTTATTTTCTATTTGCGGTTGCGTAAATTCTTGAATTTTGAGTGTTGGCTGTCTCCAGCATCGCAGTCTGTGAAGAAGATTATTGAAATCAATCCGTACATGCTGGGAACTATGGCTGGAGGTGCTGCTGATTGTCAGTTTTGGCACAGGAATCTCGGGATCAAGGTAATCTATGCAACCTTGAACCATCTATCTTGCATGCTTGCTTCTGTCTGTTCTTTACTTCTATTTTTAGACAAGTCTCCTACTGAGTTTCTGTTCTGGTCTCCTACACCTTGCCATTCCAAGGTTATTTCCTTACAGTTTTGTTATTGATACTGTTGTTGCTGCTATAGTCGAGTAGGTAACGTGTACCTTCTTTTGAAGTATATTTGTATTCATTTCCTGGAAATTACTTGCGCATAGGCAGCATTTAGCCTGCTTTTGGCATGCAAGTAAGGAGCAAAAGAAAGTGGGTGGAAGGGAAATTGAACGATTTCTAAATTTCATAAAGTAACACTCCAAGTACTAGTATATCTTTTGGATATATGAAGTTTTACACCTCTTTGGTTGAACTGGTAATGAATTCAGATTGACTAATTACATAACTGGTCATTTATCAAGGCAGTTCTTGCTTAAACTATAGCAGGCTAATATTCTGGTTGACATCAAAGCATTAGCTTGTACTCCCTTTTTTATAAATTTCCATTAGATTCCTTGTGTTTGTAATCTCTATTTACAATTTTTTTTGTTTTCCTTTTTAATTTATGGCATACGGTTTGATTCATAGTTAATGACATAGTTACAAACTTCTTGTATGCATAATTCATCCATCTTTAGGTCCTTGAATTATAAATCCATGATGGTAATAGACTGATGGAGATCTACATTACTCCAGGAAAGTCAATGATATTACTGAATTTCATTTGGAGAAATACTGAAGGCGGAGGATATTACCTCCTAATGATTACCTAGGGTCTCCGCAGAGGCATGCTCTGCTCAACCTTACAGCCCTAGAGGCTTGTTAAAAACTGCCGTCCCTTCTTCCGCTTAATGGATAAGCTCCTCCTACATATATACATATAACCCATTTCTGCTTAACTAACTTGCCAAGTCTGCAAGATCTTTAAGCCTTTCCCCATTCTGTGATTTTTTTATTCCTTCTGATATAAACCTTCCAGATTATGGACTTGGCTTGGGTCATTGTATTTTTTGGTTTTTGTTTTCCAAGATATGATCTTACCCCTTCATGTTTGTGAAGTTGCAAATGTATTTTCTAATCTTTTCCATATTTTTTTGTAGTGTCGTTTGCATGAGTTGGCGAATAAAAGGAGAATTTCAGTAACAGGAGCCTCGAAGCTACTTGCCAATATTCTATACTCTTATCGTGGAATGGGGTTATCGGTTGGTACCATGATTGCTGGATGGGATGAGACGGTAATTCACTTGTCAAATTACTGAACAACGTTATACTCAGTTAGTCCAATAGTTACTTACAACAGTGAATCTCTCTTTAGGGACCTGGTCTATATTATGTTGATAGTGAAGGAGGAAGACTTAAAGGCACTAGATTCTCTGTTGGATCTGGTTCGCCATATGCTTATGGTGTATTGGACAGCGGGTTAGTTAAACTTTGTATTTAAGTACCTCTTATAAATCTCCTCCTGTCAATTTTTTTGATAATTTCCTTGGTATACTAGGTACCGATATGACATGTCAATTGAGGAGGCAGCTGAACTTGCTCGACGAGCAATTTATCACGCAACATTTCGTGATGGGGCCAGTGGTGGAGTTGCTAGCGGTATCTTTCTTTCTTCCCCTATTATTAACCCAGCTACATCACATATTGGCTTCTAGATCTGTTTATGACATTTTGTTGCTATCCTCTCCCTCACCGACAAGAAAATAGTATTTACACTAACAAACGCGTTGTAACTAAATTGATATAACCTCTCTTAAGGTACACTTGCCCATTTTCCTGGAGCACAACTGCTCGTGATCACCCAAAACATAATGTGCATTTTATTATATCCAGTTAAATGAACAATAAAAAATAATCCATGGTCTCGAACTTAGTCGGGTGAAATATGAATACAGTAATTTTATTGTCATTATAATTGACTTGGTGCTATTTTAGATTCGTAGTATATTTATAAATTTGAAGGCACGAAATCTGTGTTTTACTAACTTGGAGATTTATATGATTTTAGTGTACCATGTGGGACCAAATGGATGGAAGAAATTGTCTGGTGATGATGTTGGTGAACTGCATTACCATTACTACCCAGTTACACCAAGCACAGTTGAACAAGAAATGGTTGAGGCAACTGGAGCATGATGAAGTAACTCGTGGAGGCCTTTTTAAATTTCCGTTGCTTGCGAAGCTTATTTCGAATCAATTGCATGAAACTTGAGTAAAATTTGACATTAGTTTGATATATACAAGTGCTGTACTATCATGGTGTGTTTTAAGATCGAGTCAATACTTACCATTGAAAATGACAGATTAGAGCCAATGTGCAGTGGTTTAAACGAGTACAGCGCGTTCGATTTGAATTGGTATCTATTGCTAATTTAATCCTTCGTCGTGGAAACTTTCTGAAAGTTGTACGAGAAACTTGCTAAGGAGAATTGCGGTTCTGGGTTTTCGGTTGGTTGTAATAGTTTATAAGAATACTTTTTTAATTCTTGAACTTAGCAAGGTTGCAAAAAAATTTAGTATTTAACCTTGATGACGTGAATTGTGACAAGGAAATGTCAGTCACAGGAGATAATGATGAATCTTAAGAATTATTTTATCAATATGGCAAGAAAAGTCTCAACACGTTGTATTACCACATAAATCATGCTATAAATTACATTTTACGATGTTAAACCAATTTGGATTTGATTTTGGCATTTCATGTCTGGAAGTGCTCGGAGTTATGTTTGATAATCTACAATCATTTTGGTATGTTTGTTTGAACTTTCTTTATGAAAAATAAATTTTAAACAAGAAAAATAGTAGTTGCATCTCATAAAAAGCAGAAAATTTAAAAACATATATTTAAAAAGAAAGATAATTTTTATACAAGAATCAATTAAAAATAAATTATTTTTAAGTTGTTACTATTTTTTAAATATACAAAAACAGACCCATTATAATAATTTTCAGATTGCGGAATGGTATAAAGTTTAGAGTTGAAAATATTTTTCTTTTAATTTGAACTTTTAAATGTTATGTAATGATGTGTATCTTTATTAGGGTATTGATGAGATTGCTCAAGAATTTTAATTTTATGAAAGTGCTAAGGAAAAAAAAAAACTTTTTATTATTGGAGAAATGAAACGTCAACATGAAAAAACCTTAAACTTTCATTAAAAAAAATATTGCTTTCCTTGGTTTGCACGAAAAAACCACAAACGAATGCTATATAAAAAGACATGGGAGGAGCATTAAGATATCCATAGATCATTTTTGAGTGATCAGTGAAATTAGTCCTTAAAATTAACAAAGTCGTTAACTATTTTTTGAAATTGCTCATTTATTAATTCCTGAAATTGTAATGAAAATTAAATTAATTCTTAAAAAAATAAAATGATTAAATTATCTTTAAATTGTAAATTACTAATCAATCTATTTTTTTAATTATAAAAGTTTATAAATTGGTTCTAAAAATTAAAAAGACGAAATTGTATTTTTTCCAACTTTTAAATTCCTGCAAATTATATCATTAAAGTTTTTTTTTTCTCGTATTTGAATCCAAAACTTGTATAATTTCACAAATTTCATCCCAATTGACTATCCAAATTTTTTTCCTCTACTTTTGAATTACCATACTTTTTCCTAAAATTGAAATTAAGAAATTTAAAAATAGTAAAGTAAAACACGTGAGAGATTTGAACTATTTACTCCTTCCTTCTCCTTTCTCACCAAAGTCACTAAGTGTTTCATGATTAATTAAATATAAAACTACATATCATATATCTTCTTACATTTTGTTAGTTACATGTTTCTCTCCTAAGTGTACACATATATTTGTATTAAAATATTATAAGTTAAAATTATATATCTATTTATTAAATATTTTTTTCATTATATACATATATAATTATTTATACATCTTCCGCATATTATTTGCAAGGTAGTTTATTCATAAATACAACTATATATCAAATAATTATAATAATTTAACTAATAAATAATTGTATACATTGAACAAATATATTGTATAAACTATAAGCTTGAATAATTAAAATAAATATATTTATATCTCAAAAAGATTAAAAGTGTAATTAACAATTACATCTATATAACATATTTTATATTCAACAAGACAAGTTAAATTATTTATATATCCTATTGTGAAAGCAGATTTGTGGAAGATTAGGTCGTGATAATTTATTTAAATTTTATATTAATATGAAAAGAAAGTCATATATGTTTAAATAGTTTGTAGCACACATAACTTTCATATAATAATATAGCTTAGACGAGTTTGTTGAGACTTGTAGAAGTCAAAGATAGATTCATCATTATTGATGAAAAGTTAGTTCTTTTCTTTCTAATTTATTCTCAGAAAATTAAGCTTTTTATCTTAGTCCAACTGATGAATTCATTGAAAGTAAGATTATTTGAGCAAACTTATTATATGTATTTTTATTCTTAATATGTGTGAAACAAATTTTAAATATATTCTTTAAAATGGAAAGAGCAACCAGTTTCATGGCATTAATTAACTATAAGATTGAAAAGTGAAATGAGAAATCTCAGTTCAAATCAATATTAAATGTAAAAAGAAATCCATTAAAAAGTGATCAAATAAACTTTTTTAATGGTTCTGTGTCTACAAAATCTAACAAGGTTAAAAAAAAAAATACATGACATCTAAGGTTGAAAATGCAACATTGATGAACTCAAGACATTTGATGGGGGTTAGGTAGTGAGTGGGAAGTGATGGTGATGGAGGACCAAATATGGCTATTCCATATATGCTACCATTGCTCCATCTTTTCAACAAAACAAACATATCAATTTATAAATCACTCTAAATTTAGGTTATGTTAGACTTTGCTATAAACTTCATAAAAGAAATAAAAACACTTATAGTTAAAATTAAAGTATATATAAGTTAAAAGTAAAAATTTAGAAATTCTTTTACAAATGTTTAAATTAATTTTAATTTGCAAAAAAATATAAACTAAAAAGAGTTGGTATAGGAATTGTTCCAAAAGTCCCTAATTCATTGTTTGATAATGAGAGACAAAGAATAGAATGAAAGGACGTGATTGTTGATGCCTTTGTTTTTCACTTCAATTTCTAAATCGCGTTTTGCTTCATTCATTCAACGCTCACAATAATGAGGTGATCCCGTGTGCGTGCCCACTGTACAAACGTGTCACATAGCATTGCCGTATAACAACAAAAATATCGTTTATATATCGTTATAATGTCAAGATTATTTTATAATCTATAGTTAAGACTTTTTTTATCAGAAGATAATTAAAAGTTTAATTATTGAAACGCGCTAATGGTATATTTAAAATTCATGATCCTAAATAAAATTGATTCATTAAAATAAAAGTATTATAAGATGAGATGTTTTAAAAATAATCGGTGCATGATAGAATAAAAAAAATAAACTAATATATATTATAACGTATCTATGACAATGAAATGATTGTATAAGTACGGAAAATAGACACGTTGCTCCCACCAATGCGGAAACGGTTTACCGTTAATTGCGGCTTCCGCGTTAATATTATCTATCAAATTTCAATTGCAGTTTTTAAAGTGTTTTATTTATGCATTAATTAACTGTAGTTGGTCGACCTCTAATATCCTGCCACGTACCCTTATCGTGGCTTCCATGTTCTTCTTAATCTATTATTGTTTTGAAAATTGGAACACTCTGGGCAGCTTCCTAGGTTTCTTAGAATTTATCTTCGACACCACCTCCACAACCCCTTAAACCGCCATCAAAACATTTATATAAGACATGCTTCATGTTTTACACATACCATTTAGTTTCCATTTTTCGTGTACTTTGAAACCTTTTTGGTCCAATATATACATATAAACATAGGAGTGTATTGTGAGATGGGGCGGCACGTTGGTTTTGAGGATGTTCTGAGGTACTTTGATGAAGATGGTGATGGAAAGGTTTCACCTTCGGAGCTGAAGCAGGGGCTGGGGATGATGGGTGAGGAGCTTCTGATGAAAGAGGCAGAGATGGCAATTGCAGCTTTGGATTCTGATGGAGATGGGTTGCTGAGTTTGGAGGATTTTGTTGCTCTGATGGAAGATGGGGGAGAGGAGCAGAAGTTGAAGGACTTGAAGGTGGCTTTTGAGATGTATGACAGTGAAGGGTGTGGCTTTATAACCCCAAAGAGCTTGAAGAGGATGCTGAAGAAGATGGGTGAGTCCAAGACCATTGACGAGTGCAAAGCAATGATCAAACAGTTTGATTTGAATGGGGATGGCTTGCTCAGCTTTGAGGAATTCAGAATCATGATGCAGTGAGCCATTTGTATATGTTGACTTGAGTTGAGTGGATTTGATTGATTTGTTTGTACATCATGTGTATATCTCTTACGGTAATCTGGTTTAGCTGCTTCTCAATAGTGGCCAACTATTTATTGATTTCTCCCCAACTCTTATATCAATAATCATTCAAACTTTCTTAATAGAATTGTGCTATAGTGTTAGACGGGGTTAGAAAGAATTTTCCAACACAAGTAAAATGTTGTGTGAAATATATTAAGAAATTATTCGAGTCTTTGGAGATATAATGCTTTCAAGAATTACCAATGCAGCCGCTATTAATTTAAGGTCAAGTTTAACTCCAAATACGTTAAATTCTGATATAGGAATGATTAAGTATTTTTATCTTCTAGCTTTGCCTAAATAGTTTAGCTTTATGTACCTTCATCGTATATTCAAATATTATTATTTAGCAAAAATAGAGTATGAATCATAAAAGTGAAAATTTTATTAGACAATGTATAGTAAGTGTTTTGTGTCTTTTTATGAAATACATGCCACCTAATACATAATTCACTGTCGTCTTGATAATAAGAAGTTAGACGTAAGTGATTAATGTGGGATATTTAAGGTTAAATTGTTTAAATATAACCCAGCTTGATTTTTGACAAAAACTTGATCATGTTCATTAAATCTCTTGATTGAAACGAAACCTAAACACGTTTTCAATCATTTTCATGTAAGAAAAAACGGCCTTTTGTTGTTTTACACTAAAAAAAATTAATGAAAAACATTATAGAAAATACGTAGTGAAAGATTTTAAGAAAATCCAGGGATTAAAATATCTAATACATACAATCACAGTGGGAAAAATTTAGACATTTATTCAGTTTTGTTCAAAGCATGATAATGCGATGGACGTGGACGTGGAAACAATATATTTCATACATTCTTCTGTCAAAAGAATGAACGGATAACAAGTAAATAACCAGTAAACTCACTAGTTATGATACACTCACTATTGATTTTATGTGTAGTGTTCACAAATTTTAACAACGCGCTGTGAGAAATTATCATCATTAAATACAAACATGTATCAGATAAATCTATTTGTTGAAATTAATATGCAAAAGGCCATTATTTGAATGATAAATTTGCATTTTGAAGGAGATTGAAGTAAGGGGTTTTGTATGATACGACGCATATGTACATAAGATCTAAATGCTTATTGTTTCCATTAGGAGGGAGAATAAATGCTTTTTCACTCTTGTTTTGGTAGAGAGAGATTTTGAACAGACATCCTTTGAGAGGTGTCGGCCAGGGGATGAGGAACAAAATAGATGCAGCAGAGCCTGGCCACTATTCTGCAAGGCTCCACTCCTTTCAAAACCCACCATCCCACAGGTTAGGATTAAAAAAATACTCGAAAAACCTATATTTCATCTTATAAGCCAAATAGCTCGGCATCAAGCCCTGCAAGCGTTATGAGGCCGGCACAAAACTACAAATACTGGAGGCTTCTGGACATGAGGGGCTGCAATAGGAAAACATTTGTACAAAGGCTTTTCTCACATGAAATAGCTTAGTGTTCTTTTTACTCTTGAGCCACCTTCACCGTATAGTTCATTCCATTGTTGAAGCTCGGTCATATTTACGGATTCAGAGGAAACGCTTGCACACACCTGTTTCAAAACATGACAACGTTATATTTCTATTTCAAGAGAGAGGGCGGATTTTCATATGAAAGAGATCCTTTTCATATACCTGTTGATGAGCGTATTTGAAATCTTCCATGTTTAAAGATCGGATATCTGCACTTCCACTTATTGCGGGAGAAGGTCTACCTTCTGCTAGAGCAGCAGCCTGTTCCTGTTAGGCATCAAAGTATAATTGATTCATGCAAGCTCAAACCATTCTGATTAACTATCTTTACGATGAAAAAAATGTAGAACTCGAAAGTAACTAGGCATACCTTTTTTTCCTTCTCTAGTATCTCTTTAATTGGCCGGTGTGCAGCAGTTACACACAAATTCTACAATAGAAGAGCAAGCATGAAGGCACCCGTAACCTTAAATTCAAAATGAGTACAAGGTTAAAAAAAGAATGTCCATAACCTTAAGATCACTTCCGGAATATCCATCAGTCATACTTGCAATTGCATTCAAATCAAGGCCAGAAGACAAGTCTTCTTTCGCCAGTATAACTTTTAATATTTTTGCTCTATTTGGAGCATCTGGCAAATTTACCATCAACCTGCAGAAGACCAATTTGATTAAGAAAAACTTCACCCATTTATTAGTTCCTTTAAGACCCCCTCTCTTCCCAAATAAGAACACGAAGGAATTGAAGTGCAGTTGAACATGGTGTTCACCTCCGAGGCAGCCTCCTTATGACAGCTTCATCTAGGTCAAAAGGCCTATTAGTGGCCGCAAGCACCAGAACTCTCTCAGTATCCTTTGTGCGTAAGCCATCCCAATTCACCATGAATTCATTTTTCATCTTCCGCATGGCCTCGTGCTCCCCAGGATTTTCCCTCCTGCCCAACATGCTATCAACCTATACGAGAAGCCATACTAGTTTTTCACTGATTTATTTTTCAGTTGATGAATTAAAACAAACTAAAAACATTTATGCAAAAGGCTTACTTCGTCAACAAATATCACGCTAGGAGCAATTTTACTTGCCAGGGAAAAAACAGCTTTCACATATTTTTCGCCCTCTCCAAACCACTGAAGCGAAATTGGAAAAGAACACGGTTAAAAATAAAAAAAATAACCGATACCAGAGACGTTAAGATAAATCCAGTGAAACAAACCCAACCTTAGATGTGATACTTGACATGGAAATGTTGATGAAATTTGCACCAGCTTCAGTAGCAACTGCCTTTGCAAGCATTGTCTTGCCTGTTCCAGGAGGACCAAATAAAAGGATGCCCTTGCATGGCTGCACGGAAGTCAATCAGAATCAAAAAATCCAATGAGTAAAAACTTGACAAGGGTTGGACTAAAACTTTACATTATTTAACATTTGTGATTATTATTACTTAAGTAAAAAATTTATGTCAACATTCAGGAAACAGCACCAAAGGTTCCCCCAAAACGAGTTTCTTAAAAAAAAAAAAACAATTGCATATCACTGATACTCTAAGCTTTCAAGGAAACATTTAAAGACTACTTACTTAGACTAGACATCATGAGCAGGGTCAGATTATTTATTTTCCGTTCATCAGTCAAATAGCGAAAAGAAACTAGTGAAAAACAGGGAAGGAAACAAACAATAGAATCTAACTCCAACAGTCAATTGACAAAGGGGAATGCATGTTAAACAATAGAATGTATTTCAATCTGTAAAGTAAAACCTTGGTTAATTGCCCTTTGCAAAATAACTCGGGCCTCTGTAAAGGAAGCATAACCAATTCCTTCAATGTATCCTTGACATTTTCAAGAGCTCCAATATCATCAAAAGTAACACCAATGTCGTTAGGTGGAATAACATCAGCCAAAAGCCTCTTTTCAAACTCATTTTCTGTTACAATATCCTGATTTCAAGAACATAAGAGGGATATTTCAGAAAATAGCACTAACGAAATAAAATGGTTAAACCCTATAAACAAAATAACTTCCAAGTTGGGAACAAACTACTGCATGTCACTATCTCCCACAATCAAAGCAGCAAAAGTTCATGACAATAACCTTAAGAGACTTCTTCAGGCTTTTTGACTCATTCTGGATAGACTGTAAGATCCCAATTCCATACTGGATGCTGGAAGAATAAAAAATAGCTAATGATTAATAACAAAACCTTTAAGTGTATTATATATGTGCATGTATATTAAATAATTACCTCTCACAAGACAACACAAGCTTTGCATCAGGATCAGTTTCAGCATTCTGCATGAGATGACGGCTTATAGCCCAACCAACAATCTTCTCCGCATCTGCAATATAGCAAAAATTATATAGAAGAGATTTAAATAATAAAACCTTAAGCACTTACTGGTAGAACATACTTTCAATACTAAGTGTTTGATCCTTAATGCACAAGGATTCAAGTCCTTCACATTCCACCCCACATCGGCTCAAAACCTATAATTATGAGAAACAATTTAGTACATCATGAAAGCAACTACATTCAACACAACCAATATAGTCAAATATTAAATGTATAAAACATGGCGAATTATTTAAGGAGACTAAAAGAAGAAACAGAATGATAGATTAAAGAATGTATGAAAGAGCTGTTAGGAAACCAGTAAAGGAATGTAAGAATAGAAACCTTCTGTATTTAATTTTGAATGAAACAAAGAAAAGGAAGCTATTAATCACGAAGGGGGCCCCTTTCTACCAATTGTTCAATTCCCAAACGCCATAATAATATTTTAGAATGCTCCCTCTTCTCCTTACGTCTTCCTACTTATTTAACTAACCCCCACAAATTAACACCCAAAAATGTATTATTTTATGGAACAATTGAATATGGTAGAACGAATTCTTCTCCAGACCCTTAGAAACATTCTAATTCTCTGAATGTCCCTTCCATCCTTATTCTCATCTATTTTTTAAACTAATGCCCCCAATAAACTAACTAACCCCTTCTAATTGCACTAACTTTCCCTGTATCTAAGCGCTTCCCTTGCGTCAGAATTTAGAGGGGGGACATTTAACATGAAATTACTAAATGAAAACTCCCTTATCCATATATTAAACAGAGTCTCCATAGACATTATAGACAAAAAGGATACTATTTCCTAGGCTGAGTAATGGGGGTGCAAAGTTCTAAATACAAAACTGTCTAATTCCTATGAAAAACTACATGCATGCTATTCCGATAATTTCTAAAAGAGACAAGGAATTAACTCCAGAAAACTATACTGTCATCGTCATTAATACTACACCCAGGTTAGAGTTCCATTAAGAAACTTACATTATTCCTATATCTTCATAGTTCATACCACGTTATTTAATTTTATTTGTGGGCCATGCCTTCACCCTCAATTTTGAGTCCATAACTTATGCAGCTAGTGATCAAGGGTAGTACGACTAACAAAAGGCTCAACTAACAACAATAGCAGTAATACTAAAGTATAACAACTCCAGAACAACAACGTAGTAAATAGCAGCCCCTGTCCCCACTTTGTCACATGAGATCTAAAACTTGTATTGTACCATAAAGACACAACATTTAAAATCATTCAGAAGACTAAACCTTGCACGGCCATAATTGCATTTCCACTACAAACCTAAAATTATTTATAAACAATAACTCGTGTAGCCACATAAGAAATGACAAGATATGGAATGATTGAGTTTTAGAAAATATTAGTGTAGCACTGATTGAGTAAAAGATTACAGTAAATCGGTTTGTGGTTTGGACACATGCATAGAATGCCAGTGAAAGCACCAATGAGAGAAGTAGATTGAATGATTTTCAACCCTGTCAAACTGATGAAAGGATATTGGAAGAATTCCGTATGGAGGAAACCCATGGTAAATAATTTCGGTAAAAATTTGATCTTTAATCAAGCCTAACGTCATCATGCAATCCATATAGCTAAGCTCACTTAGTGGCACAAGGCTTTCATTGTTGATAATAACAGCAACCCTTAGTGTGTGTGTGCGTGTGTGCATCAGTCAAGACAACCACATGTAACACTAATTTGGATATAAATAATATCAAATTTATGATGAGAAATTACATTCAAGCTTCTTTTCAACAACATAATTGATGTAACCATGAATTCTATGTGCGGATAACACCAAATAAAATTTGGCTCAGACACTTTAGAACAAGAAGTTTAAATATCATATCCAGTCGATTTAGCCCCCCTCAAAATTGAGCTAGTGCACAAACTGCAAGGTGAGAAAATAAAGGTCATCATTCATTTAAAGGTAGATGCATTTGAGGCACTTCAATTAAAACCAACATCAAATGTATCCTTGTTTTCTCACTTTACACACTTGCTCACTTTAGAAGAGCTAGATCCATCAATTAAAGGAATTACTAGCTCGAAAATTATACTAACTGCCTTGTACAAAATTTACATAGGTCCGGTCCAGAAGAACCAATTTGTCTTTTAGCACCCATTCCATGCCACCCATTTAAATATAAAACCAAACATATCACCAAAAATAGCAGATCCATTATCCATAATAAAAAGACTCAATCAACAAAAGTAATGTTTTTGAAAACCAAATATAAGGTGTTAGGTTAAATAACAATAAAATAATGTCTTACCATGAAATAAATTGAATTAAAATTACAAGCTCATGCAAGAACTTACAAATCGTAAATTGTGCAAATTTCCTTTAATTTTAAGAGTCTCAACATCTCGATCAAGTTGCTGCTTCCAGGAAGCTAGAAGTGCTTCATCCTGTATCAGGAAATACATTGAATATTGTTAGATATAAAACAATTCATGTACCTTCTCCCAACAGTTTGAATTTCTTATTCATAACATAGTATAAAAGGTTCTATAAGACCAAACGAGTTCAGTCCTTGGCATTTTTCTAACTGAAACTGAAATTTACAATTATATGTCAGCATACTCCAAGCCTAAGGGATTTTGGGTGAGTGCGTGTAAAATATAAAACCATTTCATATACCTTCACCCAACAATTTAAAAATTTTGGTAGTTGGTTCGAAAAAAAATGTTATACAAACCTGTGGCATGTGAATCGTCACTTTATTCGGGAAAAGCTTAGTTAAGGTTTTGTTTGGCTTTTGTACCTCCTTCCCCCTGTCATGCAATCTTCCAAAACTATCCTGAAAGTGAGAGAAAATGAGGAAGGGATGTTATTGTAACAGAGTCTAAAGAAGACATGTAAAGTATGTACTGCTAATCTAGTCCTGTTCTTTCAAATATGAAGACTATACTCAAAAGGAGATGATGTTCTTACCGGGAAAGCCAAATCAAGAAGAGCAGTCTGGTTACTGCCAAACTTCGTAAAAAGTAAACCCCCAGGATGTGACTTCAAGAAAAAAATGTTAAATATCAATAACATAATCACTTATGCACATTCATTAAGACCAAGAATGAAACGATAATACAAAGGACCATTTACTTAGGATATCCAATTTGTATCTTTGAAAACGGACATCTTTCTCAGTTTTTCAATAAAATATAACCAGATATATAAAGCCCACAGCTACCAAAATTACAGATCACTGGAAACTAATAAATTCGAGTACAAAACCAAAAGGTATGCAAATAGAGCTTTGCTCAATTTTCTCACCATGGCTATTAAAATCTTTTTCTGACTCAACTGTTATACCATTTTAGCATTACAAAAACACACAATTATCACCTTGTCCTTGCGACTGTCAGTGTGAGTGTGTGAACCTATTACCACCACATTGTCTGGAAGATTTTCAAGCCTCTTTTTAAATGATAATGGATCTCCATTTCCTACTATAGACTTCTCTGCATCTTTCATGAACAAAATGAAGGGTTCATTTCTGCTCTCACTCACCACAACCTGAAAAAAACATGTACAAACTCTTAGTGTAAGATTAAGAGATGGTATAACATGATTAGGGGTAAATTTTACTAGATCCAGGAGTGGAGTAAAAGGTGACCTCAAATAATGTATTAATGAGTACTTTGTCAAGTTCTTCAATGCCACTATTTTCCAACCGAAGATCATTCACTGGAATGAGAAAAAGACAAGTTCAAGATCTGGGACCAAGATAAAGTTTGTAGATAAAAATATAAAATATCTAAAAAGATTTATAAGACAGATAAGGCATTACCATGGCAGAAAAATCCTTGACCACCCTCACAGCAACCTCCAAGGTCAACTCCATCAGGTATGGGTTTATCAAATCTTACACCAACTTTTGACAAGGGATTATCGTCAAAAAGTAAGACAACCTTCCCCCGACTTCCATTAGCTGGACCCCTGTATATGCGATTGCTGAGCAAAATTATAACCAAAAACGAAAACAATTTCACTTTGTTTGGTAAACGGTATATACAAGAAAAAAAAACTACTTTACTATTGTTAATCACATAATACGTAAATATCATTTTAATGAAACTGAAAGCAAGCATTAGGTCAATAGGAAAGTTTATACCTCCACTTTTTTGCCCTACATTTATATGACTACCAAAAAAGAAAGAAAAATAATTTCTAATACATCCCTCTCATTTTCGTTTCTCCCTAAGCAAAGTTAAATTTTCAGCCTAGAGTGGATAGATACAGAATACTATTTGTACAATAGCTTTGGCATTGGCAATGACATATGTTGAAGTGTCATTTATCTCCCGTAACTGGTATAGTTAGCTTGCTGTCAAACACATCATATTCACACACAAAATCATATGTTGTGTAATTATTTTAAGTGATTTGGTTACCATGTTGCAATCATGAATTCCGGCAGTCTGCTATGTGACTGCTAAATTTGGTAAAACACATTACACCTGCTACAACATTATACTACTATATCATATATAAAAAGTTAGATATTCAAAGGTGATCCTGCTGGACAACTTAAGTTCTGTAGTTAATGTGATAAAAGCAAAAGGATAAGCATAACAACTGTATCATGGGAAATAGAAACCAGTTTTGAAAACAATTTAACACAAACCTGTACCTTGCAGAAATTGACTGAAGCTGGTATATTCCCCCAGAAGGTGAACTGTATTTTACCCTGTCACCTGAAGGATTATATATGAAAAACATTAACCTTTGTGATAAATTAAGTCTCCTTAAATGGAGAAATGAAGCAAACATACCTAGTTTAAACACACAATTTTTAGCTGTCCCAGACGTAGATGGCACATTATCAGCTTCCAACTTAAGTTGAGACTCAAAGGCATACGGAGTAGGTGCATTTGAGGAGTTAGGTGTATCTGGTTCACTAGCTGGTGGATCCATGCTCATAGCCATGTCTGTAATTAAAGGACTCTGTTTATCACAGCCACAGGTTTTATCAGCATTAAATCCATCTTTGAGCAGTTCAGCTTCCTTGGAAGTTAAACCCTGTAAAAAATGAAAACACAACAAATGAAGATTCATTAACAGCATTACAGGTAAAATAACCCTCAATGGGGCATTAATGGAAAGTTGTTCATGGATTAATCCAAATATCATATCGATAAGAAAACTTTATCTTACACCCAAAAGCGAATGGCTATCAAATATGAGCAATTTAGCTCCAAAGTGTTTCGCAAGTGCTTTTGCCAACATCTCCTGATATATTTCCGACCCTGCAAAAAAAATGGTAATTGAGAGAAACAGTGAGTTGAAAATAAGAAAGTCGAAACCAAAACAAAAATCATTAGAAAAGAAAAGATATAGTAGATCAGTAATGCAATTCGCACACACCTGCAGGTCCAGAAAGTAGAATCCGAGGGTTTATGGTTGTAAGATCGGTGGTGTACTTTGCATGTTCTCTATGCTTCAGGTGTATAAAGCAAGCTGCAATTAGAACATTTTTTGTATTCTCACTGAAAGAAGATATAAATATGATCAGAAGCGCAATCAATGACCAAAAGCATTAACAATCAATGCATGAAGGAGCACAAATATAAATCATCTTGAACTCTTAAATTTGTATTAAAAAAGGAAGAACCTATAAAAGAAAGATACTTCACAGTCGAGGTTTTAAATTGAGGAAAAAATCACATGACACGGCTACAACAACTCATTATAGTGCCCACTCAGGTATTAAAGATCATATTAAACAGAAATGCAACCAAATCCACAATTTAAAATCTTTTTCAAAATCTACAACCCCATGTCATGCCACTGCCAAGTCTTACCAGTACACATTAGAAGGAAAAAAGCATCATGAAAAGATAAAGCTAAGATGATGATTTTGGACCATACTTGATAAAAAACAGCACTGAAAATATGCCATCCAACTGCATGCAACAAATTCAAATACAAAACAGTAAAATAAAGCAAGTATAGAAGTGAAGAGAATAAATTATATACAAACGAAGCAAATGCCTCTATAAGCCCTGTGGCATTATCTCGTTTCAATTCACATAAACATTATTCCAGAAAAGTCTCCCTTCTTATATCATAATATTGTACCTGTTTCTTTAACAAACATTTATTTTTAATCCCTGCTTCAGATTTCATCTCATAATGTAAGATGAGTAACTGAACTTTCCATCAGTATTTAGTACATATATTATGTGAATAAAAGGCTGCAAGGTTTTTTGGGTTGATAAGGGATAAATTAGGTGTTGATTTCAAAATAAAAAATTGGGTTTGTTGGAAGGACCTGTTTGAGAGCACTTCATTAATGACCTAACATGAGAAATACAAGTTTAGAGGGGGCAAACGAAATATGGGGTTGTGCTAGAATTGAATTTAAACATTATCGTTTTTATATCATCCAATAACAGAACACAATCGTGTCATTTGATTCTTGTACCGAACTTCTCATAGAGGGAACAAACTTTAGTTGTCATTATAGCTATTGTCATTGACATTGTTGTGTGGTATCAAGCTTAGATAAAATGGTTGATTGAAATCAGTAACTACAAAGGACGAAAACCACTTACTATAGAATTGTAAATCAGACAAGCATATTGTACTAATTAGTGTCTGATATTGTGTGCCTTTGATCTTGGAAATTTTTTGGCTTGTTAATTCAAATTAGTCACATGGAACCTTTTTTACCAGCGTAGCTCTAACATGGTAAAGTCCATACAACTATCTAGTATAGGATATAAAAATTTCCATCTATACAAAACAAAAATTGTAATTGTTTAAATTTTTTTTATAAATTTTAAAGAATGCAATTGCATGTTCAATTAATTTGTAGGAAACAAACGTACATGAAATATGCAATGGGGATTTTCTTTAAATAAAAGAGAATGATAAGAAGACACGTGAAAGGGAAAACAAAGAATGACATAATTTGAAATTCACCAAATACTTAAGGTGCCAAAACAAAGGCAAAAAGCCGTGGAATTGACTGAGACATCTACTAGTTATACCTTAAGTAGTAAGGGAAGTTGTCAAAGGACACTTCTATTTGTTTCCTATCCAGTATTGCAGCAAGAACATCCTCTTTAAAAACTGCTGTGCGTACAGAAGTTCCCGAAGTTGATGCAGCTTGCACATCCCCCGTCCCATATCTTTCTTCGAATACCTGTTTAAAGATACTTTTGCTCAATTTCACTTTACAAGTAGATCCAGCTAGAATCCTGAAGAAAGGCCGTAGGAAAGCATTCACCCCAGAGATTTTTACGTTGCCTGCCTCAGTGCCAGCATCATCTGAATCGCAATCCATTGGCAAATTCTTGTCGCTTGCTCCAACGTCAGCAGCTTTATCAGGCGCTATATTTGAAGCAGAGTTGCCTTCCAAACCATCGAGCCCAGTCTCTGTACCATCACGGAGAACAGACTGGCTAGGAACATCATTATCCTGATTTTTACTGGCAGTCTGGGATGGAGACTTCCATCTGGTAAGATCCGGTCTGAGGCTAGAAAGAGAAGCCAGAATAGAAGCAGCTCCAGCCACGGCTGAAGGGTCTCCAGCTTTCCTTTCAATCTGGAAAAACTTGCCAACACCACCCTGAATTTCTGCAGCCTTAACTGCAACTTCGGGATTTATTTGCTGAAAAATCTAGGTCAAAATAAATCAAGGAACCACATGCAGACATAGATAGAAAAGGGCATAATAACTTAATACAAGGAAGCAAATACAAAATTTTGATAAATCTCTTTTAGAAAAAAAGACAAACAGTAGTAGGAAAGACTGACAACATATTCAAATTCACAGAGTGTAAAAGGATACATAAGAATGATTCCCAATCAAACCAAAAACCACCTCGTCCCCCGAGTTAAGCACACAGCTGGTACTCTTCTTGAGTAACGTGCCATTCACTACCACCGATCCTTTGCTACCCATACTTTCTAGCACGGCCACAGCACTTCCCTCGCGCTGATCATTTCCAGAAACAACAGTAATCATACTGCACATACATATCCTACGATATTTACCTCAAACAACTGTAAAGAAAAAAAGAAAAGAAGCAAACCAAGCACACACTTTCGCACAAGCATTCACACACATCTCAAACAACAACATGGGAAAAAAAAATCATTGGCAAGTGTCAAGGTGTGTGCTCGGGAAAAAAAAAAAAAAAAAACTAACCCTTCCATTTCTCGCACAATCACAAACACAGAGAGATGTAATACCTGCGTGTGCTTGATCTTGCACAAATTTCCACTTATAGTCTGATCCTTCAACGGAAAATTGCAACCCCTACTAGACCCAATAGTAAAGTTGGGTGTGCAAATTAAAACATTCGGATTCTGCAGCAGTGACAAAATTAAACTCCAAGTAAACAAAATTTGCAGTGACCCCAATTTCAATCAGAAACAAAAACAAAACAAAAATATTAAAAACTCACCTGCGCAGATTGAGACAAGAGTCTACACCAGGGAACTGAAGCTTCGAAATTCGGGTTTTGCTTCTGGTATAAAGCCCAAGAAGAGAACGAACCCCTAGGTTTATCAGCAATCACAGTCGGTGTAGAACCTTCACGCGACAAAACAATAAAAAAATTTAAGAAAACAGCAAACGGAAGATGAAAGAAAGTGTTAGCTGCAAAGAAGAACCATCGGCGATCGGCGGCGTGGGGTCGGCCTTGTCGTCCGGATTGACGGCGCCGGCGATCTGAGCATCTTGAGATTCGCATTCTCCAGGATCAGCAGGGGGCTCGGCCATGCCCACATCCTTGGAATTTTCCGCCGGCGGCATCGGTTTCTCCGAGGCGGCAGCAACATTGTCGACCTGAGAAAGCACAAGGGAGCGCATCAGAGAGGCGAATCGAGGGAGAAATAGGGATTATTGAGAGAAAGGGAAAGAGAAAGAGGCAAAACCTTTTGGCGCTTGGGGGAAGGAGCGGGAGCTTTGTCTTCAGGAGAAGAAGGCTTCTTGTTGGAGTTGGAGAAAGATCCACTGTTGCGTCTGGTTGAAACCATGCTTCTTCGTTCTTGCTTTGCTTCGTCTTCTTCTTCTGGTTTCGTTCTCGCTTCAACCACAGACACACACACAGAGAACAAGAAGAAGAGAGAGAGAAAAGAAAGAAAGGGAACGATTTTTGCAGATTTTTGGTTTGTTTTTTATTAGTTATGCTTATATTATATAGATGAGTGTGTCATCGTAGTTATTATTAATTAATTATTAATTGTTGCTAATTCATTATTAATTCATTAATTTTTGTGTATTTTGTTTGCTTCCTCTTTTTCCTACTATTCTGCCGTGCCTGCTTCTCAGTTCGGTGCACCGCACCAAAGGCGCAGATTAGCGCCGTGGGCGTTGATTGGGACAAGTTGGTGGCGCATTTTAGTGTGGCGTCTTATAATGCGCCGGTGAAGGGGGATATGCTTTGTTGTTGGAGACTTCGAGCTGCCCAAAGCTTTCTTTATAGTTACGAGAAAAAGATAACAGAAGACCTTCACACACTTCAAGGGTGAATTTATTAAGAGAGGGGATTTAGGTAGAATATGGATTTGAGTGGTAAGAGAATAAAAAATAGGATTATTTGGATTAAAAAAGTTAAAATTTTATCAAAAATTGTGATACATGTAATTGTCAAAAATAATAATTAATTCAAATTTAAAAATATAATATATTTACAATTAAAATTCTAATTAATTTATAGTGAGATATAATTTGTTATTTATATTTAGAAATCTTGTGATATAAATAAGATAATGTTTCTGTGAATTTAGTGAAAAAATATAAATTATTTAAATTTTTATAAAATTAAATAAATTTTGAATAGTAATAATTGTAAAAAATTTAATTGAATTGTAAATTTTGTAACACTTAATGAAGCAAGTAGAAAATGATATAAAAATTTAATACGTAATAAATATTAAACATATAATAAATAATGATAAATTATTTATATTATGTTATATTATTAATTGTTATTATTATTATATTATAAATATAATATGACCCACCTAATTTAGATGACAAAAAATATATAAATGTTAAGCTTTTATTTCTTATTTTTTTCCTCTTGTTTAACCTTTATTCGGTTTCTTCATTTCAAAATTTTACAATAATGTAACCTTCTCCTATTAGTATTTAGTACCGAGGGTTGTATGATAACTTTGTTAACGTGTGAGATTCAAATTGCACAAAAACTTCCCTTTTTTAATAATAAAAGTTTTTTAGCAATGTGTAAAATAATCATTTAATATAATAATGTTAACTTTTATTTCAATCAATAAGAGGTTTATGCTTTTTATATATGTTACATGAGTACAAAAGTCATTTTCAACAAACTACATATCAAAATAGAAAAAATCATCATCTAAACATATTTATTATATATTTTAAAATAATTTTCATAATTTTCTGGAAGTACTTCTATTTTCACCTTGTTGAATCATAAATGAAAAGATAAACTTCTTTGCACAACATTATAATTTTTTAAAAAAAATATGAGAACAAACATGAATGCATGAGAATGAACATAAATGTCACACATTTTAAAAAAACTACATAACTTTTTCTATAAATATTTCTATATTTTAACTATTTTATCACAAATAAAAATATATACTTTTTTACACAATATTAAAATGAGAGCAAATATCAACACATAATATTCTTACTTTTAGATGAGTTCAAAAATTTTCTATTTTTACAAATTATACACTTAATTGTGTTAAAGTGAGTGTAAAAGTATATTCTTATATTTTTCAACTACATCTTTTTAAATACTTTTTTGCCTAAACATGTTTTAGAATTATAAATGTATTCACAAGAATAATACATATTTGTTTGTCTAAACACAATTCAATCTCATAAATCTATCCAAAAGAATAATACGTGCAAACAAAGTGTTAATGAAATAAACATCTTCTCTACTTCAACTAGATTCCAAAAGATAATAAATATATATTAAATAGCTGATTGTTTTTATAATGATGTAAACACTCAATTAAGATATAAGAACTTAATAAATTAAGCTTCCCTTAAAAATATTATTTTATTAAGTATTTTAAAATTTTTACATTTTTCAATTAAATCTTTATCATTTCATTTTGGTATTAATTAAATTGTCATAATTATTATATTGCTTATATGTTTCTACATAGAAAATAGAAAAATGATATTATTAAATTTTATTTTTTTTATATAAAATTATGAATTTTTTTAAATGAGTTTATAGTAAAAAATAATTGTTTAATGTATCTAAAATTTTTATAATTTTCAATTGAGTCTCTAGAATGTCAACACTGCCAGTTTAGACAATAAAAAAATAATTTCTTAAACTTTAATTATTTTTACCAAAACAACAGTATTTCATGTCCCATAATTGGTGTGATTATTGTTTTAGTATTTAATTTTAAAAATAACAAAACAATGTAATTTTTATAAGATAACTAAAATTATAAAGATTTATTTTTATTACTATTTCATCTCATTGTATTATGCTTGAGTTGAGAATACAAAATCCAATAATCACATCATTCATTGGACATAAAATCAAATGACAAAGATTTGATAAAAAAAATATAAAATTTTTAAATCACAGAAATTATTTCAATTTATGAGAAACTTAAAATTTTATTTCTATATAAAAACACATAACGATAAAATCAAATAGCAAAAATTCAATTAAAAATATAAAAAAATATAAATACTCAATTAAATAAAAAATCAATTAAAAATATTTAAACTTTGGAATAACTTAAAACTTAATTAAGTTTAATTGAAAATTTACATACTCTCAAATTTTACTTCATGATTCTAGCTTTTATTAATTACCTTGTTTATTATGTAAAGAAGATATTAAATTCTTAGTAGTGCTTCAAAATCTTTCTAATATTTTTTTCTTTCTATTTAGATAAAGAAATTATTATGATAAGAAAAGGTTAAGAAATAATTAAATGTTTTCTTTCCAAAACATTAACGTGCGTTTAATATTTCCAGAAGTCAACTGGTAATTTTAAAACACCGGTCAAGGAAGGACCTAAAAAGGAAAAAAAAAAAGCAGATAACAGCGCTTCTTTCTAGTTCTTAAATACGTTTATGTCATACTTTTTAGAACATAATTATTTTTCTAATTGAGATGTTTTAGGAAAACATGTGTTAGTTAGATACAAAATTTTAAAACAAATTAGTTTTTAGAAATTATGACAATAGTTATAAAATTCCAAATATTACTGAAAAGGACAAATTTATTTTGTTGCCATGTTATTTTTTTAACAGAAAAAAAGTTAGTTGAATTCAATGGTTTTACATATTTTTTTATTTAAGTTGATTTACATTTTTTTTTATTTACATTTTAAGGTTATTTTTTAATGCAAGTCATTGTTAATTTTCACCTTACCATAGTTAAGGTCTTTTTAGTTAATATTCTTCATATTTTTTAAAAGTATTCAATAGAATTTTTTATACTAATATCAATTGAAATTATTTTTAAATGATGTCATCGGAGATTGTTTTCGAATTTATGCAAAATTTATTCTTTTGCGAATATAAAGCGGGATATGTATTCAACAATATTGACAAATGGTGTTTTTTATTAGTGAAGTTTTTCGTGAGATCATTTTTTTTTACTAATGTAAAATAAGATTTAAATAAAAGTTAATTTTTAGCTGATATTATTAATTTTATTATATATTATTAAGTAAATATTTAAATTTGAGTTTAAGTCTTACATTAAATAAAAATAAAAAAATAAAAAAATATATAAAAAAAATATTTACAAATTCAATACCTTAATTTTTGTTTTATTTAAGGTGATTTTTTTTTTATATGAATTTGATTTAGTTTTTGTTTTTATTTGATATCCTTAGCGTTTTTTTTTTCAAATTTTTCCAGTTATTAATAGAGGATTTTGGCAACCTTAAAAATACCATTTTATTTAATAAATTAAGTAAAAAATATCTTACATTAAAACAAGCTAAATAAAAAATAAATAAAT
>Ga0209489_101079_pt1 | contig 55408 bp, 26 predicted proteins | sample SiratrowhiteBW_FD_187527 | JGI IMG/M metagenome (GOLD analysis project Ga0209489, IMG submission 187527) | Root nodule microbial communities of legume samples collected from California, USA - Siratro white BW (SPAdes) (version 2) | ecosystem: Host-associated > Plants > Roots > Nodule | place... | reverse complement strand
AAAAAATATATATATATATATATATATATATATATATATATATATGTATATATCTTTTTTACTATTGGTTTGTTTTTACCAGCAAAAAATAAAAATAATATTTTTTTTTTTACTATTGGTGAGTAGTCTCAGATCATTTAAACGCGAATCAAATCCAATTATAAAGAAGAAAATAAATAAAATTTGTTATGTGCAGTTATTTTTTTTTTCTTGTAATTAAAAATGTTTATCAAATATATAAGAAACTGCTCAATAAGATATATTATTTTATATTAAACCTATTTGAATGGAGACTTTTTGTATCAGAGACGTCATTAAAAATTATAGAAAAGTTCACGTCTGAAATTTATTTGATTTTCTTTCAAGAAGTTGTGCATGTAAAAGTAATTCTGACAATACTTTCAATGAATTTGAAGAATTGAAGAATCACAGGAGAAATTTATTCCTACAGTATATTTTAAATTTTATATTTGATACTTTATGTGTTGTACTTTACAATTAAATTTGATTTTATAAAACAATGATAATTTTTCTAAAAGAATATTTATAAATTTGAAAATGTATAAGAACACTTTAGCTTAAATATTAAAACAATTAATTTCCATACAACATTCTTTAATAAGTTATTTTATATATATATATATATATATATGACATACATATTGTTCTTTCAGGAGTGACACGTGGACAATTCTTTAACCACAAATCAATTCAACCTATTTACAAAGATACTCACATATGCTATATGGTCTTTAGATTTCACTAATAATTTATAATATAAGGATAATCAACACACAAAGAGGAAGAAGAAGATAAAACACCAAAACTAATTTTTTAGAAAAACACTGATGAAAAAAAAAAAAAAGGAAATCCATGAATTATGAAAGTATTAAAGTCAGATGTGAATGTACTCATCAAACACCATACATCATGATGATCATCTTAGATATAAAAGTGGTTGCATGCATGAATGGATGCCCACATGACATAGACAAAAGTAAAACTACTCAGATTCGTCTTCCTCACTACTTTCTCATCCATGGTAGTTCCTAGGAAGTCTAAGAAAACAGGTTTGATCATAGTTTTAAGAACTGAGCCAATTGGTTTGGGTTTACAATGTCAAAGAGGTGGGCCCCATCCGTCTTCAACAGTAGGGTTAGTTCCACATACCTCTCGTACTTCTGCTGCTGCGATTCCTCTTGCAGGCTTGAGGACTGGCCCATTCCGCGGCCCAACAGAGTTCCTTTGCTGAGAAATTCATGGGCCAAATACCCAGCCAGGAGCATGTTCGTTGGGACTGGGTTGGGGCCCTCAAGCTTGGGCAATTTGGTAATTGTGGGTTTTGGGGAACCATGATACCTCTCCTTGCGCTTACCACCACCGTTGAGTGGCAGTGGTGCACGGCGAGAGGGAGGACGCATAGTCTTAGTACTCATCTTTTCTTCTACACTGCATAAGTCACCATCATGAGATGAGACTGAACAAAATGAAAAATGACAAAGAAATCTGACGGAAAAAATGAAAGATGACAGAGGAATCTGACTGAAAAAAATGAAAAAAATTGACGAACGTGGATGAATAGTGGAGTGAAGAAAAAGTGAATTGGAGAGAAGAGAAGCGATGATAACGAGGTAACAATTGTAGAAGTGAGAAGAGAGAATACTGAAGAAGAGGTATGGGGTGTGGTATTTATACTGACTGATGCAACTAAATGACCTTGTTGACTACCAGATATTACAATAATACCAAGCGGTGCCTGAGACTAGTCATCTTTTCTGCGTTTTATGTAGACACAACTTTCCACATATTTTGTCTGTTTTCTTAAACCAGTTTCAATTTTTCAAGTAATCAAGTTTTGCTTGTTAATCATTCAAATAAACAGTTTTATCTTTGTTTATTTATATATAATTTGAGATAATGATTTAAAAATTGATAACATTGTATTTGGATAGAATTCTATAATTTTAGAAAATTAAATTATTGTAAGATTGAATTGTTTTATTTTCAATTATTTAATTTTAATTTTATGTTTAAATAATGTATTTTAATTATATCAAATCTATAAATCCCAAATACCTATCACTTCAATCTAACAAAAATAAAAACTACAGGAAGAAAATTGATTAACTTATTCACATCTGAAAAAATAGATTCACGATTAAGAAGATTCTAATAAATATAAATAATAACTAATTCTGACTTACATAAGTAAATAAACAATCTTAACAATATTATTAGAAAAATAATTCATATTAATTTAAACTAAAAAAAATCATGAGTTACCTAAAAGAAATAGTTTCGTAAGTGGAAATAAAGTTTTAGTTTATATCAATAGAAAAACTGTTCCTAATATTAATTAAAAAAAATCATAACTAACATGGTTTGAGGAATTACACCAATAACATGAGTTACATTCTTATCATAAATGTATCCTAATTGACATTAACTAAGAGTAATATATTCTTATAGAAGCACTACTTTTAAAGAAGAAACAGCAAGAATAATTTTGAATGTTTACATTTTTAGGTAAATTTTAAAATGTCTATTTTTAAGTAGTCAAAATTGTTCTCATGAATTCATATAATTTTAATTTTTTAAATTATTCAAAACAAATTATCACAAAATATTTCAACTTCTTATAAAATTGAATTACACTCTACGTATCTCCCATTTAAACACTATATATGGTAATAAATACTACGTGAGAATATAGATAATGTCAAATGTTTAGAAATTTTTTTTATATAATTTTATTGTCCACCTTCCAAATGACGTTAATTATTATTTTTATCAATTATACTTTTCTCATTAAATCTTAAAGAATTTACATCTATGATATATAAACAAAATATAGAAAATACATAACTATTTTGTTAAGGTAAAAATGACAATTATATCTTTTTGGTCTTTGTATGAAAACCTTAAAGATAATTAAATAAAAAAAATCAAGAAATTATGTTTTAGAGATGAAAGCCAAAGCACTTCAAGGTTCTTATTTAATTAGCATATTCGTTAATTTAATTTTTCTTATATAACTTTCAAATTTTATTTTTTTATATTACTTTCACTTTTTTATTCATCAAATCATTTATTATATCCATCAATTTCTTCATTCCTATCTCTTATTCTCTTACTTCATTTAGCCCATACACCCCAAAAGTCAAATGTATATTTAACACTTTTCCTTATCTGTGACTACAAGTTTAGATATTTAAAAAATAAATAAATTATTTGTTCTTATTGATATAAAAAAATAAAATTTGAGCTAAAAGCATAAGCAATGAGATTTTGTTCTGGAATCATATAATTTTGTTGAGTGAAAAAACTAAAAAGTGATAATTTCCATATAACTGCAAATTTATAGAGAACAAGAACATAACCAATTAACTAATATTTTTGTTAAAATAAGTATGATAAAACATGTTTTTCCGTGTAAAAAAAAATTAGTCCAACTTTTTCATGACAAATTGACCAATAAATAAGCTGTGAATAAGACATTTACAGTGCCATGGCTAGCTGTAAAATAAATATGATAAGTTTATTTCAGCTATTCTATCTAAATAATCTTGGTGATTTTTATATACTTTATATGATGATTTACAAAATTTTAATTCTTCTTATGATATATGCTAGAATAGGAATACAAAAAACTGCAATTATATTGAGTATTAAGTATTTACAGCATATAAAAATAATAAACTAAATAATAATTTATACAATAAATAATATTTCTTTATGTAAATCTTTTATTTCAAAGAAGCACTTTTCAGGATATTATTTCTTTGATGACATGCTTATACAAATAAATATATGTTGAAAGATTGAATTTTTTTTAATCAATAAAATTATTTAATATATAAATATTAGGCAACTTATCTTAAAAAATTAACAAATAAAACGAGGATTATGTTATTCATAAGCTTAGAATTAAAAAGCAAGTTCAAATAGAAGACCTTAACTTTATGAACATGATTCATGGAATACTATACCTGCATCATACTAAAAACGTGAAGGGAATCTAACTGTCACCTCACTTGTCTATCATTTGTCCTCTTCAGCTGTAATTTCTTATGTAAATAAAATATTTGAAAACGTTAAACAATTTAAGTGAAAATAATTTAAATTTAATGTATTTAAATTCTTTTGATAATTTTTTTTATTTCTTTTATTCATTAGTAATAATGTTTTAAATTGAAAAATTTAAGAGAATAGTTCTTTTAATGAAGAATTAAAAATATTTTATGAAAAGGTGTGTTATTTGAGTAAATTTTTTAAAATAAAATGAAGTTTTAGAATTTAGTGAAAGTAATTTAATTATTTAAAATTAAAAGCCGTTAAAATATAAAAATTTAAAATTATTCTTATTGTCAACTTTACGTTTCATCTTTCTGATTTTTTTTTTCTTAATTTGTTTTGATTGACATGTCGGCTATAATCTACTTTTCTTTATTAACTCTATTGTTTTCTGTTAATGTTGTTAAGAATATTTTTTTATCAACTATACCAATTTTATTTTTTTAATAGTTTGTCAATTTTTTAATATTAACTACAGAAACTTTTCATGAATTTTACTAAGATTATTTATAACTAATGTTAGGTGTGAGAATTTTTCATTGATAAGTCCAAACAAAAAATATCAATCAATAACGTTATAAAGGCAACTCTACTTAGTCGTCTAAATCATTACTATCAATATCAATTCGGAAAACTCTTATCGACGATAACTATAAAAATCTTGGCAAATTTTTACCAAAAAAAATAATATCAACCAACACATAAAAAGTTAAATGTTATTGATATTAAAATAATTTTTTATATTTGGCAATAATTAAAATACTTAATAAAAAAATTCAATAAATTTATATTAGTTTATCTAAACCAAATATTTAAAAAACAGAATTATATTAAATTCAATATATTTAAATATTAAAATGAAAATAATTGAAACCTCTTTCCTTTTCATCTCAAAACATTTTTGGACGACCTCATCATTTTTCCTTTGCCAACTGGTTACTCTGCATCAAATAATTAGGGTATGAGGTTCGTGTTGAGACAAGAGATGCATAGTGATGACAAGGCATGTAATCGATATGACACCATTGTTGTCGTTGTGCTTATGAATTATAGAAGATCCTAGTGCATAGGATGAAGCCAAAAAAGAAAAAAAAAAAAAAAAAAAAAAACTTGGGGAGGGTACATAAGAAAAGAAAAAAAATAAAAATAAAACTGTCAAGGTAAAAGTAAATAAATCAATAGCCTAAGACTACTTTTATAAACTAGAGAATAATATGATTTTTCTATGCACCCTCACGACTTAGTTTCTTGTTCGGTTTTAGGTTATTTCCTTGTATAAAAATAAAGTTTGTGTAAATTAACTGGATATGAAAAAAAATATTAAATACGTTCTATTAATATAATTCATCATTTGTTATTTTTTTTTACGTTAATGTATTTGAATGCACTTATAGAGTGTTGAACCGATGTTTATTTAAGTCCCTTCTAACAGTGAATTTTATCTTTAATTTCTGCACATAAAACAAAAACAATAGTAAATATTTGTGTGCAACTTATTATTTATCAAAAGTTAGATATTTAAATAATTATATACAAAATTTTTCCTCTTTATAACAATTGTTTTAGTAAGATGTATACTTAGTTATATTTTGTATGTGTTCTTACAGAGTCTAAGGGTCAAGAACAATAAAAGTTCTTACGGAGTTTTGAGGAGTCTTGAGGCTGAGAACAAGACTTCAAGGTGCCAATTGTTTTGATCACTTTACGAATCCTTATTTTGCGGTCGTCGAAGTAAAGGGAAGATTCTTGTTGAAACTACCATGCTCTCTCTCCCTAGTGTTCTTGATTATCAGAAGTATATAATATGAGTTGGTGCAGATTTTCCAAAAGTCCCCTAGCTCTACTCACTATTCACTATTTATACTGTTATGCATGACGTTATGAGGAAGACGTATAACCTCTTGGCCCTCAAAGATATGATGACTATTATGTGCAGGGGGAGGACGTGCAGTCTTTTCTGCACAAGGTATGATTGTTGTTCTACCCTGTGTGTTAGAGGGAAGGCGTGCAATCTTTTCTGCACAAGGTATGATTGTTGTTTTGCCGTGTGTGTCAGAGAGAAGACGTGCAATCTCTTCTACACAAGGTATGATTGTTGTTTTGCCCTGTGTGTCAGAGGGAAGGCGTGTGGTCTCCTCTTTGTCAGGTAATGGGAGCGCCATTTAGTGGATTTGTTTCTTTGTCAGATGTAAGGTGCTTGTTCCCAATGCAAAGGAAGTGTGGACGTTGGTTTGTTGGCATTGGCTTGGTACCTGTCGGTCTGGGTACTTGTCAGCTTGGTTACTTGTCGGCCTGGACACTTGTCGGCCATACTCTTTAATGGTTATACGTTACACAAGCCTCCCAAGTTTGAGTAGTTATTGAAGTACGAGAAGCTTCATAAGTAGTGTCTTTGGAACTTGTCGGCCTAAACTCTTTGGGAACTTGTCGGCCTAAACTTTGATAGTCGTATAGTACAATATGTATTCTGAAAGCTAATAACAACTATATCGTTTGCTGCAAAAGTTTCTTATTTCCGCATTAAATATGAATACATATCAATTTATTATAAAATTGTATATCATTCAATTCTTTTCCTAATATTTAGAGCCAATTTTTTGTATGTTACTTCTTCTCAAACTTTAGAGTTTCTATATGTGAGTTCCTTATTGGAAGTTTTTTTTTTCCATTTTTAATTTCTTATTACGAGTTTCTCTTCGATAGTCTTTTTCTCGTAAGATCATCTTCTTTACTATGTCTTCTTCTTTTTCCATGGCTTCTGCTTGACAGTTTTACCAATCTCCATTCCTAAAAAGCTTTATGACTTGAATTATCTCCATTGACGGTAACATGTTGAGCCAGTGAAAAGATGTAATCTATAATGATTTGTCGTGAATCTTGTAGTTTTGTTGATGATCATACTTTATTATGTTATTTTAGAGTATGAAACATGGGAATTTCAAAACCAAATGCTAATTGTCTAACTTCAATTTGTTATCTCTAACTCCGTTTTGTCTTGAATTCTTGGATTGAATAACTCTTATGAGGTTTGAGGGAAGATTTGATTTTCAAACAAAATCTCACGTGCGTCTACATACTGCAAAATCTCATAATATCTCTCGTGTGCAACTTGAATCCAAGTCAATAGAAGAGTATATTCTTAATATTAAGAGTTTGTTAATAAACTAACTGGTATTGGAGTTTTATAACTTGTCAAGAAGAAATGTTGATGTAATTTTTGAAGAACTTATGGATTATACTTCAATTTGATTTAGTTATTGAAAATAAAAAGTGTATAACGTTCATTTAACACCACTCTTTATGAATTATTATCCCTCTCTCGTTTTATTCAATAAAATAATATTTTATTTTAATATCAAATAATTATATCACTACAAGAAAAAAGTTATTTAGAGACCAAATTTTAGTTACCAAATGAAATGGTTGCTAATTATGACCAAAATAGTCATCAAATTAAATTTTGGTTGCTAAATAATTACAAAATAGAAGTAATAATTGAATTTAGTGACCAATTAGATTAAGATTATTGGTATCTAACATTAATTACCAAAGTTTTAGTGACCTATGCTATTAAATTCTAAATTGGTATCTAATTAAGTTAGAGACTAATTTAGAATTTAATGGTATTGGTCACTAAAACCTTGGTAGCTAATGCTAATGGTAGATACCAATTATCTTGACTTAATTGGTCACTAAATTCAATCATTATTTTTATTTTGTAGTTGCTTAGCAACCAAAATCTAATTTGATAACTATTTTAGTCATAATTAGCGACCATTTCATTTGGTAGCTAAAAATTTGTCACTAAATAACTTTTTTCTTGTAGTATACTTTACTGTGTATAGTTATTAAATTTGAAATTTTTCTTTATAGTTATTCAACAATGATTTCACTTATTGTAATAATTCTAATTTCTAATAATCGCAATGGTAATTACAATGGTTTCACTTAGGGTAATGGCTCTAATAGCAAAGTCACTCATAATGGTAGCAATTTAGAAAAGATCATGGCGGTAAATTTTTTAATTTTAATTTTAATGTCAAATTTGACTTAAGTTTGATCACAAAACAGATATATATTTTTTTTTATATTTTATATTTCTTATCATCCTTAGGAATCTATATCTTTCATTGATCCAGATTAGTTGTATATTACTTATTCTGTTGAATATAGCATTTGCTGCTTGATGAAATATTAGTCATTAGTTGTATAGTTAAGTATATACCTGATATAATCAATTGTATGTTTGGTATAGATGATGAGACATATACCAAAATTACATACAGGTACAAATACATTAAATTCCCTTTTTAATAGTAAAATAATTACTATTAATGTTCTTTTAGTGTCATACTTAAAGTTAATTTATCCAAGAAGTTATGAGTTATTCATTTTAAATCCTAAACACCAAAGCTATGTTCTCACAATATGCACATTTTACTGTAAAAGTAATATTATATTTGTTATTAATATTAAAATTTGATATATATATATATATATGATCTTAAATTAAAGTAAATTTAGCATTTAAAAGAAGTAAGAAAAATAATAAGTAAGATATTATAAGAAAATTTTAAACTATTCATTATTATTATATTGAAGTTCAACTTTATTTTATTAACTGTCATTGTCTCTTTTATGGCAATTAAAATAAATATTGAACTTCCTTCCAGACAAAAGCCAGCGGATTTACATGTGGATGCTCATCTTTTATCCATTTTTTTTATCATATCGTTAGTGAAAGAAATGGATCGAATTTAGGAATCCAAACCTTATAGATTTGAGATATGTTCTTTTCTTATAATATATTACTACCTGTTTATATATTCAATATTTATAAAATATAGATATAATATGAAACTTAGATAATTCTAGTTTTTAAAATTGATTTTATGAGATTGGATTAATAATATATTTGTGAAAGTAGTACTTATTTTCTAGTTATATCAGTGTATTTAATTACATTTAGCTACTTGAATTCAAGTTTTATGAGCATTATTACTTTAAACACAATGCCACAAAATTTCAAATGTTTAAAGTTTTATTTTTCACAATCTCCTTTAACACTAATATACATCACAAAAGCAATTACATAGTGCTGCTGATCTAAATCATAGAAGAAACATTTTTTTACAAAAATGACATTTTAACATACAAAAGCTTTGATCGTTAAATAGAATCTCAGTTGTGGTTAGAGGTGATCATTTGAATTGGAAAAAAAATTTGGTTGCAAAAGGACAGTGTGATATTAAATCATATATATTTGTGGTGGATAGTTTAATGTATACTATTACTAGACCAAATATTGCACGTGTTGATATAGTTTAAATTTTTGTCAAACCCACGTAAATAACATTTGAATATTGTGAAATTGATTTTGAAGTATCTTCATAGTACTATTTATACTATTTATATGAAACTTTGTTTTGAAAGTCCACCTCGTCTATTTGATTAAGTTTGTAGGGAGAGTTGTGGCTTGACAATCAAAGCTCTGAAAGTGTGTAGCATTGTTTATTATAGAGGCGGAGTTATGGTTGAAGAAATTCTTGCAGGACCTTGGTTTTGTATAAGACAACACAATTAAAGTGTTATCCATCTTAAAAAGAATCCAACTTTCCATTCAAGGTCCAAACATATTGATGTAAGGTATCTGTTGGTTTTACAGAATTGAAAGAGATAAAATAATGAAAATAAACTTAACCGAAGGAAAATGCATGAAGAGAAATATATTGTTATTTCTTCTTATTTCTCTGCAATCATGAACAACTTACATTTATAATACAATACAGAAAGAAAAATGACTGACTGAAATTACTCTCCTAAAAGTTTAGAAACAATTATTTTGACTAAACAAAAACTGAAATACTTTATCCACCTTTAGGAACAATTATTCTAAATTTGGAAACAATTATTCTAATTAAAGACTTGTTTAGAAACTGAAACAAATCAACATACAATTCAAAAACAAATATCTAATAGTATCATTGGATAGATGATATTTTGGATCTAAACTGTTGGAGTTGGTTAAAATTCAGACTGATGATAATGCTACTGGTACGATGACTAAAACATTTTCAACAGTAAAGTTTTTTTTTTCTGAGATCGTTGGTTTGACAATTATCTCTACGTAGTTGTGAGGGGGAGATATATTGGATATTGAACTCTCTTTTTAACTGGGGAAAAAATCCAAATTAAGAAGCCAATTTTATGTCTCACTTAAGTAAGTGGAAAGGAGTCTAAAGTTAACAACATAGTAAAAGGAAAAATCTCAAGTCAATTAGAACACCAGCACATTGAGAAAAGGAAGAGGAAAAGTCATTCTCCGGCTTTTCCCAGAACAACAAGCAACAACTGTAAAACTACTATTTCGGATTCATTCACAATTGGATCGGACTGAAAATTTGAGAACTGATTTGGAACATTTGTGGAGATATTCAGTTCGTATATTAGCTGTATATTTGTTTTTTTTTTTTTTTTTTTTTTTATCTTCGTTGTTTATTTGCAAGCTTTATTGCTTTGTAGTTTGATTCGGTGTTAACTATGTTTTGTGCACTTGATTACCCTTTGTTGATTATAGTGGAGCTATTCCTTGGTTTGAATGACATGTGGATCTTATCCTTGCTTTGAGGGGTTTTTCAATTTAAAACCTTGGTATCTTTATTTGTGATTTTGGTAATTTGTTATTGTTGTTGCTCCTTATAAATTCTAGCAAATTAGGAAGATTTACTTTCGCTGTTATTATGTTATTGTTTCCCTAATAATTAAATAAGTGGTAGTGATTGAGATATATTATTATTATCAATACGTTGAACTCAAATACATTACAAATTACAAAATACATGATGCAAAGGATGTACTAGATAACACAAACACAAACATATTAGAAATTTAAGTGTGAGTCTAGATTCTACATTAAATAAAAATGAGAAAAAAGACTTACAAATCTATTATTTTAAAGTTTTAGATTGGAGATAGTGTTTCCTTTATGTGACTCAAATCTTATTACTATTGAATCTTTCCATATATCTCCTTGAATGAGCCCTCGTAAGGGAATTTCTAAACAATTTTGACTATATTCTAAGGTCAAGTGGTAGTATTAGATTAATGCAAATTTGGTGAGCAATGACCAATGCATAATGGTTGCTATTAGAAGATGGTATTTCAGTTAGTTGCCCTTTTAGCTGGCGCTCATTAGTTAGAATATATAAGAGGAGCATAAATGTTTTCTATATTCTTCATCATTTGAATCAAATATAGTTAATTTCTTCGTATTTCTCGATTATTCTTTGAATCCTATGATGTATAACCATGTCATCTCCTATCAAAATTCTGATATTATTTTTAAAAGTAAAAGGTGATAACAAGAAGTTTTTCCCACTTGGTGAGATTAGCTACATTGATTAAAGGATGCCATAACATTTTATGCCATATAGTTGTGCAGAAAATTGTTTCCTCATGTTTGAGCAGCTCTTCTGTCGAAGATGACACTTGAAGCACTTTTGGATTTCATTCACTCCACTTGAATCCTATGTTTACTTCCTCTATTTATCTGTCGTTTTGTATAATGAACTCATGATACTTAAACCATGTTGGTGGTTATGTTGACTCATTTAGCACACTAAACCTTATGCTTTACTTACGAGTATTATGTTTCCTTTTGTATTACAAATAATGGAAGCGCTGCAGCTTCCTAATACACCCTTTTTTCTTTGAAATATAAAATAGTAAAATCAAGAAAATTTGGTAACCTTAAACACTAACAGTATATAATTCATAAAAAACATTAACATTTTATTATAAAGTCCTCCATAGCATGCGTTTACACAGTTACATGGAAATTCAGTAAGTACAAGTAAAAATGCCGGTGCAGAAGGAATAAATTATGGTTTGAAATGATACAACTTAACTGAAAACTTGTATGGGAATAATACAATTTGACTAAAAACTTGCATGGAAATAATACAGCTCAACTATTTATTGTTTGTTTGTCTTTGTTAAGAGATTCTGCAATCTTGGTGGCAATACAGTATGCTGTAGACTCAATGGTTACCATGGGGTTGACACCAACTGCAGTGGGCAAAACACTCCCATCACACACATACAAGCCTTTTGCTTCCCAACTCTCACCATTTTCATCAACTGCACCTTCTTCTTCAGTGGCACCCATTCTACAACTTGTCATCTGATGTGCAGTTGTAAACACTGTCCAGAGTTCATTCCTGGACGTTGGACCCCCAACTATTGTGACACTGTCAAGAAACTCCTCTAAATCTTCCTCCTTCATCCCCCTACATTTGAGTCGTTGGCCATCACTCCTGTATGTGCCCACTTCCACAGCACCTGCTGCAACCAAAACCCTCAAGGCCTTCCTTAGTCCAATTCTAAGGTTTTCTTTGTCCTGCTGGTCAAGTCTGTAAGTTATTCTCCCTTCAGCCTTCACTTCTCCTGATCCATGGTCTCTTACCAATGCAAAAACGTTAGCAGTTCTTGCATACTTTGCCATCCTGTCTTTCATGTCATTCCCTGAAATCCAGGGAGCCAATGCTGAAAATGATCCTGGTCCTAGAGCAGGTGTTTCTATGATGAATCTTGGGGTGGAATCTTCTGCCAATACCTTGTGGATCGAAGTTATGATCCCACCTTCATAGTTGTTGCCACTCAAGTTTGTCATGTCTTCTGGGAAGTATCCCCATGCAAATTGAACTGGGTGGAGATGGAGATTCTTTCCAATGTTTGGATTTTTCAGTCCACTAGAAATCATTAGAGGAGGAGTTGATAGAGAGCCACATGCTGAAATAGTTACCTTGGATTCGATTAGGATTTTCTTTGTTACCTTACTCCTCCAAGTTGCTGTTGCAATCACTCCTAAACATTTCTTTTTCTTCATTCCACCGTTTCCATCTTCAAGTATGAATCTTTCAGCTTTACATCCAGAGAGGATCACTGCACCATTTCCTACAGCATCAACCAACCAAGTAGAGTCAGTGCCCTTCTTATCTCCTGTCCTACAACCATAACAGCATGAACCACAATAATGATCTGCTGAGGAATTTGTAGCCACTGGCTCTACTTTGAAGCCCATTTTCTCACATCCTTGTGTGAGAATTTGATTCTGAAAGCCTTCTTTCTTGTACTTCTGTGTCACTCCAATCCTTCTGCATACCGAGTCCATGGCAGATTGATAATCAGAGCTTGCAAAAAGAGGAATTTTATTTTTTTTAGACCATTCCCTCAGAACAGAATCAGGTGTTCTGATGCATGCAGACCAGTTTACAGCAGAGCCGCCACCCACAGTTGAGCCAGCCAGGATCATCATCTTCCCATCAAGACTTGGCAGAATGCCACCTGATTCGTATAGCTCGTCCATGGATGGTCCTTCCAGGGAAGAATAATCATGAGAAACAAAGTACTCTCCTTTCTCTAGGACGATTACTTTCTGACCAGAGTTTGCAAGAACTGCAGCTGCAACTCCACCACCACAACCAGACCCCACTATGACAACATCACATTTGACCTTGTATAGGTTCTGCAGTTTATCTTCAGTAACTTCAAGGCCTTTTTCAGTGAGGGATTGCATCAAAGTACTATCAGTTTCGTGCATAGTCTCTATTAATCCCTTCTGTAGAGGCCTCTCCTTCCATACCAACTTTTCCCTGGTGTCCACCTGGTATCCAATTGCTTCCCATACTGGATTTTGTCCATTTTCATCACTCTGCAGAGTTTGGGAAAACATATAAAAGGGCCAAATATATGAGAAATTCAGTATGAATGTTTCACATCCAGACATGTTAAAGAGGAATATAAAATCAGATTCATCATTGAATTAATGAAAATATTGATTATCACTGCACTAATGTAGTTGTTGTCCAACTAGTAAAGGGATCCTCAGTCCATGTTAAAACAACTACTAAAATGACACATTAAGAAATGTTTAATTAGTATAAATTTAGATAAAAAAAATTCAACTTTTTTAAACTGTTTTTATGTTCTTTTGAGTATGAATGATACTGTATTGATTATTCTCAATTATATACAAAGGTCTTGTAGAAAAAAAAAATAGTTAAAAACAACTATTTTAGAATACAAATAAAAAGCTAAAAAGACTATTACTCTGAAATGGGATAAGTATTCATTAGTAATCATATCATCTAATATTCCATCCCTTCTTTTTAATTGCCGATTTTTTCATGAATTTTTTTTATCTGTAATTTTTTAAATTTTAAGATAATATAACTTTTTTTTAAACATACCCTTAATTTAATTAATATGGTAGGAGAAAAATTAGTTATAATAATCTAGCGAGACAAAAAAAAAAAATTAATAAATGTATATTGAAATAAAAAATTGAAAAGGATAAAATAGATAATTCACTTAAAAATGTTTTAAAAATGAAAAATACAACATTATTTTCTTCATCATGAGTGAGAAATCCTTAAATATTTATGATGAAACGTGTGGTTAATCAAAAGTCCAAATTTTACTGGCAATTTTTGGACACAACTCATCTATTCAAGTCATTAGTCAAACTTCTAAACATATAATTATCTAATGTATTAAAGTGATTAGTCAAACTTTTGAAAATGTCAAAACTGGTTTTTCAAGTAACTTCGAAATCCTTTTTAGCTGTAGCATTATATCCCAATTTATGATCATTAAATGTGAATGAAAACTTGCTGCAAGAAATAATACATATGTACAAACATCATTGCTGTATAATAAATATGCAAATTTGTGGTCTGCAATTCAAATTTTCAACCAACACTGAATTCAATCTTGTTAGAAAGCTTACCCTTGAGAAGAAGGTGTAGAAGAAGGTAAGTTTGACGAGCACAAAGACTATCCGCAGGGGCACCCAACGCTTTTCCCTGGACCAGTTCCTGAGAATCTCTTCTCTCTTTTCCAAGGAGATCTCAGAGAACTTGTGAACGAAAGGCCACTTCCAGTCCAAGCAAAGTCTTCCACAGATCAACAGTGTCCCCAATCTGAAGGACAGCATCCAAAGAACCCAACTCACCAAAGACAATGCTTCTGGCACAACCCTCTTGTACAACAGCTCTGCAGCCTGAAAGAAGAAGTGAATGAATTGCAAGTAGCATGTATCAGTGCTCTCAACCAGAAAGAACTGATAAAACTCAATTATATGTATCAGTTAAAAACATAGCAAGGTCACATAATAATTTCCTCATAGAAAAGGAAGTGCATGTGTTTGAAAAATTACCTCATCGGCAAAAGGGTCCTGGGAAGTTTCCAATAGGGAAGGAAAGAGGGTGGTACATATGGAAGCCATGACATGTATCTGAGAAATGGATAAGCCATGACGGTAACCTTTCTCTCTTCTACCTCCTCTCAGTAATGGGTGGCAATTCAATCTCCCTTCCATTTTCTCTCTTTTCTTTCCCTTATAAGTGTTTATGTGGAACAAGTTGTTACAAAGTATGGATTTTTTATATGCACAGTAGAGGATCTGAAGAAGGGGAAAGAGAAGGAGTTGGGCCAATAAAAATCTTTGGGCCAATTTCCGTTTCGTGATTGTCTTTTGTAGATAGGAAGGTGGGAGGGGGAATTGGGTGTGCAGGACAAGAGAGAAAAGGCTAGAGATTGGGGGAGTTGAAGATTGTGGCTAAACGTTGTTGATTGTGATTTCGAAACAAAAACTGAAGCTTTGGGACCATTGTACTAAAATGTTTCAGTTCCAATTTAAGGAAGACGCTGATCTGGTTCACGCTAACATCTTCTACATGAGTTATTTATAACAGTCACTTGTAAAAAAAGAGTATTATTTTAATGTAAAATTAGGTAGGATTTAGGATTTGTGGTTGTTGTTTAAATTTTCAACCGTATACTCAATCCACCCTTTAGATTCACTTTGCGAAAAAAAAAATATTTCTTTGAAACTTACCATTATATGAATTATAACGAATTTTATATGACATTATAATTAGAAACGGTAAAAACGGGTTAGTTCGGTATTTGTTCGGTAAACTGAAAATCTTTATTCATCTTACGGCTCAGTTCGTGAGTTTCTCTCATGTATATAGTTTTGTTATTTTAAATATATATTTTAAAAAATATACTCATATTTTATGAATTATAACATATTTATTAATTAATGTTCCTAATGAGATAAATTAAAAGAATTCTATCTTTACATTGTGAATTATTTCATTATCATTAAGAATTATAATTAATATGTATACTCTTAATGATATAAATTACCATATTTGAATCTTTAAATAATATTAATTTTTTAATTTAATTTTAAATTTAAATAAAAAAAGTGAACAGATAGATTAGTCCACTCCCCTTTTGTTAAAACACAAACATAAAATTTAAAAAATATATAGATTAGTCCGGTGGGTGAGTAGATAGGTGAATGAATCGAGTTAAAACACAAATATAAAAAATATCAATCCATCCCATTAAATTAGTTACAGTTTGACATGTCAACCCAACATGTTTTGTCTCTTTTCTTAATATGAAAATTTATTTATTATTATAATAAGTATACTATAAAAATGAAGAAATCAATATTTTTTTAAATAAAAATAATTATCGAAGACATAAAAAACTATTAATCAAATATATGGTATATAAATATAAAATAAATAGAGATAGGGCAACTTATACTAATGTCTTTAGTTGGATTTTTAAGAATTTCTTAAAAAAAAAAATCAACAATAACAACTACCAAATGTGATACATGCATCTTTTTCCTAACGTCTCATTCGAAACGAAATCTGATACATGCATCGTTTTTCCTAACATCTTATTCGAAACCAAAATTGATACCTGCATCATTTTCAAACATATCGTTCCAAATAAATTGAGTCGTAAAACTCAAAGACATAGTTTCAGCATGAGCATGCATCCAAAGTATATATACCACATTAGATATGCAATTTTACCAACATTTAATTGTAATGATATTTTTTCTTTAATCTAAAATTATGCATGTACTTTATAAGAAACTGACTCATTTTTATTTATTAAAATCTCGTATGCGTTGAATAATTAAAGAAAGCGAAAGAACTAATGTAAAACTCATACATTTATATATTTTTTATACAAACTATCCGAACCTCTTATTATTAGGTTAACTCTACACTAGCGACTCCAATCCTTTAAGTTATATTATCTTTCCATTTATTTTTTATTCTTCTTATCAAATATCAAGTAAAAAATCATCATGAAAAAATAATCCGCAATTTAACTTAATTTAGAAAATGTTTAATTTAATATTTAAGTCTCTCATTAATATTTTCAATTACATTCTTATTAGAAAAATATGTTTTATTAAATGGTTAATTTTCTTTCATTTTTGTTTAAGTACTCTACCATCATTCGATTTTATCCTTAGGATATGACATAATTGTTAATTTTGTCTTTTCATATTCAACTTATCCGTCAACTTGTTATTTTCCCTTTCAATCTTCTCAATCTCATCCAATTTGTTTTTTTTTTAAAGATTATGTTGACTAACAAATTGATGGATAATAGAGAGGAAAGGAACAAAACAACTAACTAGTTAGAAACAAGAAGACGAAAATATCACCATGACACCTGATTGATGACAAAATTAAACAGTGAATACTTAACTAAAAAGAAATAAAAAAATTAACCACTTAATAAAACAAAACTTTTTAATAAAAATATTCAAATCTATGAGATAAATATGGTTTAATTTACATATATAATTTTAAGTCAGATAAAAAAAATACAAAAGTGATGTAAAAATATGAAATAAAAGAAAGAATTTTTGGTCTGAAAGCCTGAAGACATACCTAGCTTCTTACTATTTTTCTTATCATTTAAAACATTTATTTAAGTTTTAAGTATTTTATAAATAAAAATTTGTGTATTTTAATTGATTTTCTACTAAAAAAATTTATTCTATTGATTCAAAGATGTTTTTTTTATTTTTATCTAAATACCTTACGGTTTAATTCTCAAATAAGTTATGTAAATGTTACTTTTATCTTTATATCATCAACTCATCAAAATTCGTTCATTCTCTTTAATATCTTTCAAGTCGTTCTTACTTTCTCCAAAAATAAGTTAATCATAAGTTGAAAAAGTTCTTTCTCCAAAAATAAGTTGAAGCCACCATCATGGGTTGAAGAAGAGAAATTGAAGGGTTAGGTTGAAGAAGAAGAAAAATAAATTAGATGGGATGGGTGTGGGAAGTGTAAATGAAATGGGTGTGAAAATGAGAGTTTGGGGGTTGGGTAGTGTGGTGGGGTGTTAGGAATTAATTTTTGTGGAACATGTTTAAACATTTTGCTCATGAAAGATGCTAATTAAAATTACTTTTTAGATATTTGATGGTATGTAAGCTTTATCTATTTTTAAATATTTATGGTTGCGTATTTCTCGTATTTTCAATTTATTATCAACTTAAAATTAGTATAATGTATTTGTTTAGTTTTTAATTTATTAATTCTTATAACTAAACTATTTTTAATTAAAAGTACATGATTTAAATTAATAATTATGTAGGGCAATATGTGCGGCCCGTACAAAGAAATAGATATATGGTGTCGGGCAAAAGCTAACATTAGGAAGTAAAAATCAATCCATACCATAGACTTTAAAATCAATCATAAATGCTAATTTATTCGATTTTTCAATGTTGACTGGTGTGAGTTAAGCCAATATTAATTTATTACTAACTTTTAAATTAATTTTTTAATTAGAAAATTTTAATGCTGTTCAAGCCGACTTAATATATTTTTATTTTAAAATTTATTTTATTTTATTTTATTTTAGTTAATACTAAATGAAATATATTTTTAATATTAATTTAATCTATGTTGATGTAGGCAATACTAATGGTAATAATTAAAAAAAATGTTTTCAACAAAAATAAAAGATAAAGAAAAAATAGAAAAAATTTCTATATCCAAAAAGTTTTATGGAAGGAGTGTGAGATCAAAATTCTTACACGGTGGATGAAGAAATTGGTGTAAATGAAAAAGATGAAATTGAATAAAAAAAATGAGTGTAGATAAAGAGATTATGAATAAATTTATAAAAAAAAGTGAAAAAGAGAAATGTGTGTTTTGATTTGTTAAATCTCAATTGAATAACAACACTTTTCTCATCTTTAATTGTTGTTATAAAAACATACATATATTTACACCACAAATAAAATTATTGTGAGCATAATTAATATTAACTTAAATAAATATTAAAAATATACTATATTAACATCGACATTATAAATGTAATTAATTTAAATAAAATAAAATAATATCTTATAAATATAGAAGATAAATAAAATTAACATCAACTAAGTTAAAACTAATACCTTTTCAATAAATAATTCTAATATATAACATTAGCTTAATTAATGTTAATTCTATTTATTTTAATTAGTATAAGTTAAATTGATATTATTATGATACTAATACAAATATTTTTAATTATTAAAAAAAATAAAATAGTTAGTATAAACTTAATGTTTATTAAGTCAACTCTATTAAGATATAACATTAAACAGACTCTATTAACATCATTAATTTAAAACTTTCTAATTTTACTTATTAAAAAAATTAAAGTAATTATTGTCAATATAAGTTGACTAAGTCAACTTTAGTAATATTTAATATCAATCATACATTACTATATCACACGAGTAATTTGTTATAGTAAAAATATAAAATTAAATTTAAAAATAATTTTATGTTTTTTAACTTAAAATATAACTTTTTTGCGTCGTATTATAGTCAATTTAATTGACTTATAGTATCACGTTGTCTATAAAGTTTTACAATAGTTCGCCATTATGAATGCTCTAAATAGATAATATTATATTTAAATACAAAAAGTAACTTTGGCAGTGTGCAAGTGCAAGTTTAGGTGTGTTAAAGCGGGTTGGGTCGTCATCCTACCACAATTTGGCAGTGCAAGTTGGTATTTTCATTCCTCAAACTCATTCTACCCTTCTCTGTTTTTTTAATTAATAATTAAAATAAATAAGTAGTTTAAAAGATTGAGTGTGCTTTTAAAATATGTATAACATGTATATATATTAAAATAAAGAAGAAAAATTATAAAAAAAAGTGAAAAAACAAAATTATAAAAGTAAAAAAGAATGGCACTTGTTGGGATGAGTTAAAGATTTTTAACTTCTCCAAAAATAGGTGAGTCAATGGTAGGTCAGATCCAAATGGACCAGTTTTCTTTAGCACCTCTAGATTTATTCCATTCTTAATTTTTAATTAAAAATACAAATCAGGTTTAGGAAAAAAAACAGATCATCCAAAAAAATATGTAATTTTGATCGACTTTTTGTTTCTTTTTGAATGGTTTCGATTGAAAACATGCTTATCACAACCTTAAAACTATAAGAAAATATGTACATCAAAATAGAAATTATAAGAGTATACATTTTTTATTAATTATTATAGCGGAAACATAGATAGTATCGCGTGTGTTTAACTTTTTATACGTTATTTACTTTAATAAATTAAAATTTAATGGTTATATTCATTTTATTTATATTTTTAAAATAAAATATATTTATTATTATAAATATATAGAAATAGAATGCCTAGTCACTTTTTAATGAATGTGGTAGTTTATCTTTATTATTTTATGTTACTTTTATTAAATAACATATCTCTTTTGGCTTATTTAAATGTTTTTACACTGATAATTACTCTTCATTTTGAGTTTTATGTGCTAGTGGAGTATTAAAGTTAGTTATCTAGAAAAATATATTTTTACGTCCTGTATACATTTTATGGTAATTTTATTTGTTATATGAGATATAAAATATATATAATAGATGATTAGTTACGAGAACCATACAAACATATGACGATTTCAAAATATAATTCAGAGAAAATTGAAACAAAATGATTTTTATAAAAAAATTAAAACAAATTTTCATTTATTATTTATAATAGATTATATATATATGTATGTATGTATGAGGAAATATAATAAAGTGCACGATTTTTTTTATTATCGATTGATACGACCTAGAGCAGTGTTTCAGGAACATTAAATCAATGTAGTTTCCATTTGTTTCCACTTATTTTATTTTGAAATAAATTAAATGTAATAACTAAAATATAAAAAGTGTGTCTGTTAATTTTTTTTAAAACTAATCTACCCTTATTTTTACTCAGTAGAATTAGGCTTTTTATATATAAGAAAAACACCATATACCTAAAAGGTTTGCTGAACCCTAAACACTTTAAAAAAGACAATATACTGTGAATTATAAGAAGTTCAAATAATTAAGGGCAGCAGGAAAAAAGATACTCTTGCTCAAATGCAAAAAATTTGGTGCAAAAGAACCGCCAAGCTTGCTGGGGTAAGCAAGTGATGAATGAAAGGAGTACCGAACAAATTTCAAAGTGTGTAGTTTAGATATTTGACTATAAGTGAAACATATAATGAAATTAGACTAGACCAAAAATGAAATAAAGTTCTTATGAATCTAAACAGACTACCTTTATCTCAATTAGATGTAAGTAATTAGATTCTCCTAACTTAGGTTGAAAAGGTTATAATATTTTCCAATAAGGATTTACCAATCCAATTGTTGGTGATCCTGTGAAATCTATACCTGAGATTATTTTCCATGGAAATAAAAGGGAATTTAATTTGAAAAATATAACTGTTGTTGAACATTTTCTTCCATTTTTTTTCGTGATATACCTTGTTTGCCATCCACTAGAGAAATTGAATTTACTATAGACTTAATGTGAGAAACCGTATCAATTTTGAAAGTACTATATAAATTGTCATCGTTTGAATTAGTAAACCAAAAGAAACAATTAGAAGAGTGAATTAAAATATGTCCTAATTATCTCCTCCGAAGGAGCTCCTTTATTGGTAGTAAGAAAAAAAAATGAAAGGTTTAAGTTATGTATAAATTATTGTGAATTAAATAAGTTTAATATTAATAATAAGTATTTTCTTTTCAAGAATAAATGATAGATCAACTAAAGGAAGATGTGTATTTTCCAAAATAAACTTAGAGATAAAAAGTTCTTATTTAAACTTCGTCAACATAATTAATCTTCTCCTTTACGCAAACATAGACTAAAATTATACGTTAATATAGACTAAAACTATACGTTAACATAGACTAAAACTATATAGTATGGTGTCTTACTCTAGCCCTGATACCATTTAGAGCATAAATGATTAGTATTCTAAAAATAAAGTAGCCACCAGCAAAATAAGCAAAATGGACACTACATTTACTATGGCACAACGAGTTATTGCAATTCTTGAAACAGAAATTGTCAAAAAAAAAAAAAAAAAAAAAAAAAAAACTCTCAGCATTGTTCAATTCATTTAACATTAACTTCTTATGAACCTTTACAAGTTTCCAAGTGTCAACTCTTAGCGCATCCGCAGCGATAATATAATCAAAATAGTAGCCATTGAATGTTACTAGTTGTCACGTGACGGCAACTACTACATTCATCTTCATTCCTAATAAAATTACAGCATGAACAGCTAACAAAATGATGTGGTTGAAGGAAATGGATCACTTCAAAAAGAGCAAATATCCATGTGAGAAAAAAGAAAAATGATATACCATGCATAAGCATATCCATTCATTTATTTTCAAATAGATATAAAATGAAATAGGGTTTTACTGTTTTAACTTCTCATAATTTATTATCCAAGAGAGAAATATCAGACAACATACACATTTTATTTTAGTACATTCCGTTATGTTCATCTTTCAACAACAATTTATTCAAATCTTCATGTTATTCTTCCGTACAAAATTACGCTGTACAGTCCAGATTTCCTGCACAAAGGTGAAACAACAGTTTTTATTAGGTGTTCAACATGGCACCACTACAATGTTGGGGCTGTAATATTGATTCAAGTTCAATCACATACCTGATGCTTAAACAATGACTACAGTTGCATGAGAAAATGAAGTTGGTCTCGCAAGAACAAAACCTGTTTCAAGAATTATTGCTAAGTATCACCAGCTAATCAGATTAATGACTACATTGAAAAGTTATAATAATATTTTCACCCAACCCAATAATTTCCATTCATTTGTTTTTCATGAATTCTCTGCGACAGTGTAGAATCCATGTATATATATATATATATATATATATACACTAATGATACCTGTCTATCATAAGCTTTAATTATGTTATACTCTTGAAATTTGGTGTGATAAAATTAATTTGGATGAAAATTTTCAAATGGTGTGAATCCTATTAAAATATTTACCATGAAAAATAGTAGCCACGTTTTTGTGTCCACAGTTTTATCAAGTCAAGAACTGAGCATTACCTCTTCCTGAAGTAGGGGATGGAGATCTTCAGTTGCAAGAAGGCTCAAAACTTCCACTTGCAACTTTTCTTCTTTAAAACCCAACCACGTATGCAAGGGTAAGGCCAATAAAAGTACCGTAAAGACATCTGCATTAGATGGGTGCATTTCTATGGCGTGACCTTCATTAGAAAGACACAGCCTACTTGGCTCTCTTTGACACGAAGGGACCAACACGTCAACTTCTTGTTCACTACCACCACTAGTTGTAACAGTTCCTGAAACTAATGTTCCTGGATTTTCACTGTCAACATTCAGATGTTTTACCTCTATTTGACTGCAGCTTTCTCCAACCGACAAACCGAGCCTGCCACAACCAGTCAAAAGATCTGTCCCTTGGCAACAAACACCGGTGGCAAGTACTGCTAGAATATCTTCATCACCAAGGTTTGCATAAGTTTTACAACATGAACTTTCAGAATCCAACCATCTGGTCACGTGTTTGAAGAGTGCAGTTGTCCGAATCTGTTCCAGTATGTCAGCCTGAAATTTCAAATCTCTCAAATATTGTGATTGTTCATTTATTTGAAGTTCTAATTATGCAAATGATGCATTTGACAGATTCAAGAGTGAAATTATCTCCACCCCAAAAAACAAAAAGGAAGTAGCTAGAGTCAACCTTTAAAGCAAGCCTTCCTTTCTCCTCGTCGCTAAATGTGAGATTCCCATCTTCTTTTCTGCGAACTTCAGCAATCCATGTTATTAACCCTCTCAATTCACCAGGAGGCGGTTTAAAAACAGCAGACAACACTTCTTGAATGTCTTTTAGACCCTCTGACTTTAGAAGTTGAGGGACATCTTCAGTTAGAAATTTGGCGACACGGCTCCAACCTTCATGTCTACAACTCTGCAGACGATAATCTTTTTAAGTGTTTATTTACTATTTGCCGTAATCTACAAATAGAAATCGTTTTCACAAAGCATAAGAAGTAGAGTTTAACATTGTTACGTGTATGTTCAACCATTACAGTTCCTACAAGTGAAAAAGGATGCAGACCTCGCAACCACGCTCCATATTTTAACATGATCTATGTATGTTTATAAGACTTCTTATTGTTCAAAATGATTTCAGGAGAAGAAGCTATTTCTAGCTGACCTAACCATTTCAATTTTAGAGTGAGTCAGATTACTTTCTCCTCTATTTAAAACTCATGATTTTAGAAATTTTATATATGTCCTCCAATGGTTCAATAAAGAATCTACTATTATCACAGTACCACCGTAAAAAGTATAGACGGTGCTCTGTTAAGCCTTGAAATAACCATGTACCTGAAATACAAATTTCCAAATATAAATAGAAGGCAGGAAAACTAGTTGAACAGGCTTGACAAGCTAAAAGCGTTCATAAAATGATATCCTTTAACCATAGCAACTAGAAAGATTTTAATGACACTGATACATTCAAATAGTACGATTTTCAAATTACATCAGCAGATAATTACTCATAAGATATATGTATAGAATATAGAAATATGCAAAAATTTAGTTCATATAATCAAATTATTATGTCATGATATGAGGTAAAGATATTTTCGACTTCCACCCGTTTCCCTCTCAGATTCTACAACATGATTAGAATGGAACTTGTTACCCTACAAAATAAGACTCGGAAAATGTACCTTAAAAAATTAATCAAACTAATTCACCGAAACTTAGAAATTATTGAATATTAAGTTAGATAATTTAAAATTACAATTATTCTCTGGAGTTCAACTGCTGTGATTTCTTTTCTTTAATGAAATGCACCAGGCATAAATAATAACTAAGTTGTTTGAAGCATAGCATACATGCCAGGAAAACTACCACTTTTGAGAAATTCATAAGCTTGAATCAAAAGAAAGAACATCGTAAGAGATGAAAATTTATTGACTAGGAAAATATTTCCACTGTTCAATAACCAGTTCTCACAAAATTCAGGAAGGTTTAGTTTTGGCGAAAGGAGAAGTGCAACAAATTTGAACGAAATAATAGCAATTAAAGGGGCTCTACTTTTGATGAAATTTTACTAACGACATTGAGAAATAAAGAATGTGTCGCCAGCATATCCCTTAAGGCACAACTAGTTGTTATGCTAATATACTTTAATTAGCGGTGTAAGAGATCTTAGAGTTACCCCCTTCGAAGTCCCGTTGCTTGATCAATGGTGCTCATTGCTTCCCAGAGAAGGGTAAGGGGAACCCAGTGAGGAGGATACTTGAAACGAGCAACATCCAATACGAGGACCATATCCCTTTCAGCATGATATCCTCCAACTGGTGAAAAATGACCAATTCCAGTCTGTTTCCCAACAACATGACAAATTTTTCCATCATTCTATAAACTCACAAGTGAAGTAGGCTTGATCGAATTTAAGTAAACATGAGTCATGAATAGACAAGAATCTAACAAAAAGATGAATGATTAACCAATGAAGTTTTACACCACCTGATTGAGGGGCGTCCTGTGGTAAGACACAATCACATGAGAATCCTCAGAGTGAGAGCACGAAATCACACGTTTGCGAAACTCATCAACCGAGCTTTCATCCGATCGAAAGGCTTCCACCTTAGCTCCATTGCATCGAGCCAAACACGCAAGTCTCCCGAACGTAATGCCTTCCAGTTTAATTTGAGCCAAAGGCTCACAGCAATCCAACACAGACTCATCAAACCATCTCCAAGGACCTGTTAAGCAACTTTTCCTTTCACAAAGTGAAAACAACAATAAGAACAAAAAGAATAGAGAAGATTACTATAGCAATATACCTTTCCATTTTCTTCCAGGATCAATAGCAAGGGCATTGAGGACAACGGAAAGTGTGGCGAGACCGCAGTATGCAGGTTCTGATTGCGTCTGGTAGTAGGATATTAGCTTGAAGAAGGCTTCCATGGTTCCTCGCTCAAGCGCCTGGCTGAAGAGCTTCTGTGCAAAGAACAATTGATCGATGAAAGTGTTGAAGGAACAATCAGAGAAATGGTATGATGAGAAAGAGCGTTGACCTTGCCTAGGGGCGAAGAGAACTCGATTGCAGGAGAAGGGAGCGGTCTGCGGTATAAACCTGGGCTCGCCATGCATATGAAAACCTTCTCCTCTGCAACTGCTACAGTACGTTTCTCTTCCGAACGTAACAAATTACCGTTATTTACTATCTTCACTTCCACTTTTTCTTCTTCTTCTTCTTCAATTCTCCTCTCTCCCTCTCTCTATCTCTCTCCATGTTCCAACAGTATTTATATTTTAATCATCTTCTCCTTCACGAAACAAAATAAAAAATAAAAAATGAAATGGATTATTTTATAAATTAAAATTGGACTATATGTAAAATACTTTATAAAAAAAACTCTATGAATTTGTCTAAATTTTATGTTTTAATTTATGACTTTTTTATTTTATTCTCTACAAATTGTCACACGTAACCTTTCTCCAAGAAACATTGAGGTACAGTGAAATTATTCTTCTAACTTTTACAAATAAGCTACTTTCGTTTTTTTCCACACTGATTCGTTAGCCACAAAGTTACATTTTTAAAATTTAAAAGATTGATTTTATTCTTTTGAAAATATAAAGAGTAAACTAAGTTTTACTACAAAGACTAAGACAAGATATTTTTTTTCTTTACATAGTACCTTATAAAGTAATAAATATTTTATTTTATTAAATATTGTATACTTTTCCTCTCAGTTTTTTAAGTATAAATATCAAAAGACTAAAACTTTTTTATGTCATAAATACAATTATACGTTAATTTGCTTTTATTTTTCATTCTTTTATCAATAATAAATAAATATAATTCACATGTCCATTCGTTAAGATCGAGGTGATTAATTCAAAATTAAACAATATTATTTATTAATTTTCTTGATTTGAGAAAGTGATGGCTGATGGAAACTATGTTCAACCAACTATTCCTAGGTTGTAAGATGTTATAATTATTGGGCAATGTTAATGGAAATTATCCTTTGGTGGAAGAAATATTGGAGCTTGTTGGAAATTGGGATCACAATATTGAACAAGAATATTGGTAATCATACTTAGGACTCCATGATGGAGAAGTACCATGGTTGTACAAAGGTAAAAAAAAGAGCATACTTAAAAAGCTCTGTAGAGGTAATTTGAAATTGTTTGGTTGAAAGAAGGAGATGCTTTAGATGAATACTTTTAAAGAACTTTGGCCATTTTGAACAAGATGAAACACTTTCACGCATTTTCCGCTCTTTTGTGTAAAAATGTAAGTAGGAACCACCTAAATTTTTAAATATTTCCCTTCATTTTTTTTTCTTCTGCTAAAACATCCTCTTCCGGTGTTTTCTTCCCTCAGCTTCTCATTTTCAATGTACCAAAAAAACCATTAAAATATCTTAATTCTCTAATTTTGATTCGTCATATTGGGCTCATTTCTTTTTTATTCGTATATATTCTCTTCTTGCTAAAGATCAATCACTGTCATGTTATATATTTTAAGGTTAGAACTCTAAAGCAATTTTTAAAAATAATTTAGTATTTTCTTTACTTGGGATTAAAATTTCATCTCAATAAACAGTATAATATATGTCAACATAGATTCTCAAAAATGAATCTACAAATTCTAATTTGAGTTAGTATAATATTTATTTAATTTTCCATAATTTTTAACGGACAATCAAAATAGAAGAAACCAGAAAAATATAATTTTGATATACATAAAGATCACAACCAAAAAAATATCTGAAGTACACAATAAAATCAGAAAGTAAATTCTATCAGCATGAGTGAATTAGCATAACGTGACTAGCAAATGAGGTACTGAATCCCCGGTAGAAAACAAAATCTTCAGTTGTCAAAATGAACACCAATTTAAGTGACTCTACATTTGTACGGTATCTAAATTTAAGCTGTCAAGATTATGGAGAACTGGTTCGGCCTTGAGATGCTACGAGAGAGGAGCACCAAGATCCTGATCAACCTTACCCTCCTGACATCTCTTCAGAAGGTGAAGCTGACGTCTTAAGTGCAGAACCTGAAATGCAGAATTGTTAATAGCGAGTTGAAGTTGAAGAATGGATTAGGAGGATACAGTGCTGAGGTGCAATGTAAAAAAAGTTATAAAACAAATGAGATATAACCTACCTCTTCTTGAAGCAAAGAGGGAAGGTTTTCAGTTGAAACCAGACCGCGTATTTCTGTCAAAAGTTGCTCATCTTTGATGCCATCCCATGTTGTAGATGGTAAGGACAGTAGCAGCACTGTTAGCACGTCAGTGCTAGCTGGATGCATCCTCATGGAGCAACTGCTACATAATTTCCTACATGATGAAGGAATCAACACATCAACCCCTTGCTCAGTGTTGCCATTCACCACAGTCCCAGAAACCATTGTTATTGACTTGTCATCTTCAGCTTGCAAACGTTCCATACATGTTACTTTACACCTATACCCTGCTGTTGACCAGGGCTTCCCAGCAAAAATTTCTGCTCCTTGGCAACAAATACTTGCAGCAATGACAGGTAACGCATCTTCATCATCTGATGATTCCCTGCTGCAAGAATTTGACACATAGGAAACTACATGTTTGAAAAGGCCGGTCTCTTGGACCTGTTTCAATACCTCTTCCTGCATAACAAAAAAAGGTTATTAAAAGACTGTTGAGACCAAAATAGAATATACAATGAATGAGAGAAATATGACAAGATTGGGCATATTGAACCTTGATAGAAAGCCTTGCTTTCTCCTCTGCGCTTAAACTTGGACCACCATCCTCTTGCCTCCTGATCTCTGCAACCCACTTGATGAATTGTTCAGAATTAGATGGCAGTGATGAGACTATAATTGAAACAACCTGTTGAACGTCTTTCACATCCTCTGATTTTAATAGAAGAGGAACATCGTCCATTACGAACTTTGCAATATTAATCCAACTCTCGTGTTTGCAGCTCTGTAAGATTCATACAACCCATTACAACATACACAATGAAAACCAGTAACAAACTAACAAACACACAGAAGATACATCCAACCCACACCAGTGTAAACAATGAAAAACACAAACATGACTCTCTACAAACACATGCTACACTACGCATGTAATTTCAGAATTCAAAGGCTTGCTGAAGTAAGAAAACTAATGCATGAATTAAGATGAGTTAAAACAAACATGGCCAAACTACATGCTGCAAATTGAATTTTCCATCGTTTTGTATGAATGTACCACAAATAAAGCATATCCAGCTAAACCTCATTCTACTATTGTATAATCCTTATTAGCATCTCTAATTGAACTAACAGAATTATTATGACAACATCAAAGTATCTCATTGGGTATTAGCAAATAGAACATTGTAATCATAGGAGTAAGATGACAAAAATAGTATTTTATCTGTTTGAAAACGGAAATTGTAGTTTACTTCACAAGAAAAATAATTGCTCACAAGAAGATCATACAAACCAGAAATAAATCAACATGCCTGCTCCTGAGAACAAGTTCACCATATGACAGAATTGAGAATCATAATGCACTACATTGTAGGAATGCATGTGCCCAGATTCATTTACAAATAAAGAAATTATCCAAAAAATGAATGCACACACCAGCATTGTTTACTATATCTGAAATGTGAAACCCTGAGTCATTACTTATCAAAAAGATAAATACCAGAGTATAAAGCAATCCAGGTGCCCTGTGAGGCCTTGATACAAGCATGAACCTGAAACAAGTACAAAAGTTAAGCAAATTATTTAAGCCATGTAACAAAAGGAAAAAAAAGTGTTTTCTTATTGCTTAAATTGGTCCACTACAGTCCTGGCTTGACAATTTCTTATTGTCAACTTTCATTAACATCATAACAAATGGACAGTGACTAATCAGGTTACAAGGTCAAAAGAAAAAGTAGTATAAAATAAGAAAGTTTACCCTCTAGTTCGTCCAGTAGCCTCGTCGATATAATTCATACCTTCCCAAAGAATTTTAAGAGGGATCCAATGGGGAGGATACTTAAATCGTGCAACATCCAAAACAAGTGCCATGTCCTTTCCAGCGTGATATCCTCCAATAGGAGAAAAGTGACCTGTTCCAGTCTGTCATTAAAATAAAGTCAAGATTACACACTGACCGTGTAGAACTAAGAATATGCACCAAATCCTTGTAACAAATTTCTTCTATAGTGACTAATCAGCATGATAGGTGATAAGAAATCAACAATCAAACATGGAAAGTTTCCTGTTTCTTATTACGTTAAAGTTCCACAAACCAAGAACATACTTGCTTAAGGGCAGCTCTATGGTATGAGGAGATCACGTGACAGTCATCAGACATTGAACACTTGATGACATATTTACGAAAATCATCAAGGCTACTATGGCTAGCACGAAAGGAATCAACTTTGGCTCCAGCACATTGAGCCAAACACGTAAGCTTCCCAAACGTGACGCCCTTAACTTTGACCTTTTCTAGAGATTCACAACAGTCCAACATAGATTCATCAAACCATCTCCAAGGCCCTGCAGATAAATCCCCAGAAGACAAACAAAATACATAAATCAGGACAGTCAAAGCAAGACGTTGCAATTGATTCAAGCCAAGATTGATTCATAATTAGGATACATTTACACAATTTTTTTCACAAACGATTCTAGAATAGAAAAAAGTAAGAAAAGATAAATAAATAAACTTCCCTGTCAGCTAAAATTAGCTTATGCATTAAGTTAAATTAAACATATAGATTCCAAAAAAGTTGATTCTATTTTTTTTTTCAAAAGGGTTTAGAGAATTTTGTCCAATAAACTTAATCAAATAGGGCTTGGTTAGTGATAGAAGTATAAAGTGTACCTTTCCACTTCCTGCCAGGATCAATGGCGAGAGCATTGAGGACCATGGACAAGCTAGCGAGGCCGCAGAAAGCAGGCTCGGATTGTGTTTGGAAGTGGGAAACCAACTTGTAAAAGCCTTCCATGGTTCCATTGTGAATGGCTTCAAGAAAAAGTTCCTGAAATTCAATGAACAAAGAAAAATTGAATAAAAAGACGATACTAGTAAAAAATTACCATCTTCACTCATTCTCATTATTGAGCAATGAGACAGAGAGAGAGAAACAGAGAGAGATACCTTGCCTTGTGAGGAAGCAAATTCGACGGCGGGAGGACAAGGAAGAAGGCGTCTATACAATCCCGCCGTCGCCATTGAAAGTAAAAAAAAAAAAAAAAAATAATACTCTTTCCGAAACCTAAACACTACAACTATTTTTCTAGGTTCAATGTTTGATTCATCAGGTTATTCTTTGATGATTTTAATGGTCAAACTTTTTGGGTTGCAGAGGTTCTTCATTTTGGTTCCTTGTGCAGAATATTGAATGTGTTGTTATATTTATGAAGCTTGTCCTCATGCAACAGAAAGTTCAGTTTAGAAAAGTACATCCAATTTTTTATTCTTTTTTATTCTGTTTCTTTTTTATTAGAAGGAATGGGATGGAAACGTTTTTAGAATTCAGGAGAGTTTTACAACTTTTTTTATTTTTACCTTGCTTTTATTTTTCTTAGAATAAAATTATAACAAAATTCTTTTGCATAAAGAAACCTAAATATGATTTTATTTCTTATAGATATAATGTAATTATGAATTTAATCTTTTAAGAAATTATGTTCTGTTCGATTATAAGGAGAGAGAAAATTAAAGAAAATATAAGGAAAAAAATTAAACTGAAGGAATAAATGTGTTTACTTATTTGAAAAAAAAACTTAAAATAAAATTATCATTTTAAAATAATGAATAAACTAATAAAATTAAATAATTATACAATTTCGAATTACATATCATTTAGAAAATATCAACTTTTATTGGATTTTTCACTCTTTTACTCTTATATATCACAAAAAAGTTAAAAATAAAACTTGTGAGATTCAATGTGAAACGTCACATTTCTTTATTATTTTCTTGACCACTAAATATGGAAATGTTTTTGGTTTTTTTGTTCATTTTGCTGCATCAGTCAAAAAATGAGTAAAAATTAGTAATTTTAATTCTGAAATTATTTATTTTTGTTTTACTTTTTAAATTTTTTAAAAAGAATATTTAATTTAAATATTTTTAAAATCTAAAATTACTACTTCTGATTGTATAATTTTGCTAAACATAGAATCAAAAGAATACAATAATAGAGACATTGAGAACCATAACATATTAAAATAGGGGGAAATTAAATTATATAAAAATTAAAAATATATTGGAACTTATAATAACCTTAAATTTCACTTATATAAATATAAAAATGTATATGGAAAAATTTTTGTTTTCTTCCCTTTCTTCTATTATTATATTTAAAAAAAATAAAATGAAAAAAGTTACACCTAGTAAAATTTTGGTAAAGATACGCAAGTAAAGTCAAAACAATTCATCTTGAGGATCTTTTGAATATAAAGGTGAGAGTATTAAGATATTCCTTTTTTTATTTAAAAACTAAAAAAAACAAATACTGAATATGAATAAAATAATTTTAAATTATAAAAAAGTTATATTTTAAAACGTAGTTTTCTTTTTAAATGTTTTAAAAATATTTAATCAAGTTTTAAAACACAATGACATTCTTAAAGTCTTATTTTAAAATGCACTCTCAGCTGTTGTTTGTTGTTAAAATCATATTTTTGAATATGACTTCACTTTTTAAAGAAAAGAAAAACATAATTTCTATTATTTAAAAAGAAAATCAAATTTTAAACCACATTTTATTTTATTTTTTTGAAAGCTGTATTTTAAGACATAATTTTCACACTTAAAGCCATGTTTTAAAGCACATATTATCTATTTCTGTATTCTTCTTAAACCCAACCATCTTTATAAATTAAGAAAAAAAAAAAACAAGTCTGTATCAGTAAATTTTCCCTATCAATATACACATAAAAAATTTTCAAAAAAACCAAATGAATACATAACTTTCATATATAGAAAACAAAACTCAAGAGCATAGTAGAAAATCAAATAGAATGACAGGCACAGAGAAAGGTTTGAAGAATGAAGTACCTTGCCATCATCCGAAGAAAATTCAACTGCAGGAGGAGAAGGAAGTTGTGTTTTGTAAAATCCATACATTTTTCTGTGATTACTGTAATTGGAAGAGTGAGGAACTAAGAATATTGCAATGGAGAAGAACAGAGACAAAAGAATATAGTATTGTCTTTTCTAATTGTCTTCTTATTTAAGGCCAATGTTCAAACTTATTTATGTTAAGAATCATTCATATAATCTTGGTCAAACTTATTTTTTATCAAAATTGTTTACATAATTTTGTTCAAACTTAATTATATATTACCAGGATCTTCCATATAATATATCACTTTCTTGATTTTATTTTTTAAAACTCGTTAACAAATAAATTAAGGAATGCTAATTAGAAAATGTGATAAAAAGAAAACAAATCAAATGGTTTCTAACTACACTAAAATGGAGAGTTGATTCAGAAAAAAAAAACACTGAAATAATAAGCGATATTATTATTATTATTACAGAATAATCAACAATTAAGTAAAAGAAACTAATATATATCTTATTAAATTTGATAAAAAGATTCTATTTGACACGTATATTGATAATCATGACGTATAGAGATGGGTTTCAAATATTGTGTCATAATTTAAATGTAATTTTATATTTGTTGGATTTGGTTTGAATTTAAAAAAACTAAAATGTGAAAAATGTTAATAGTACTTTTTTAAGATATTGTATATGATTGATTAGATTTTTTGGAAATTATTACTTTTTTCGTATCTCACTTCCAAATCAACAAAAAGCTCTCGCTATTATACATAAAGTTACTAGAGAATTTGGTGGAAATATAGTAATATTATATATATTCATGCTATAATATGGTTTAAATTTTAAAAAACAGATATAATTTAAAAGAGGACTAAATATTATATATAAATAATTCTAATTATAAAACTATGTCAACAATTTTAAAATTATTTTATATTAGGATACTTTTTTAATGGCAAAATTTACCCCACTTTAACTAATTAAATAAAAAAAGTAATTCGAAAATTCATGTCTCGTCTTTTCATATTCTTCTTTAAATTAATTTTGATTGAAATGAAGATCAAGATATGGTTGAGATGTGTAATTTTTAGTTGATGTTAGATAAAGCTTTTTTATTGACACTGATAAGAATTTTTTTAATTAAATTGTTAAAATTACTTTGTTATTATTTTTATTGATTATTATTATTTCTGACTCGAAATTAATAAGTTTTATCTGTGAATGTTGAAAAGATAATTTCTTTTTGAATGTAAATCGACACTTTTCAATTAACTTTTGTTATGGTTAATATTAACCTAAGTAATTGTGATTAATACCAATTTAAGACAGACCTGATCAAGGTCAATACAAGTTTTGCCTTATTAATATTAATTAAAAAATATATTTTAATCCAATAATAACATCAATTAAGATTGATCCATAAATATCATAAATATTGATATTTTTAAATTATCAATAATTATTTAATATTTAAAAAACTTGTTACATTTTATATTAATCTGAAATACTTATTTAAATAACAAATTTAAATTGTTTTATCCAACCAAAACATGTGAAGGATAAAATAATTTAAAATGATCAATATTCAAGTTTATATATAAAGTCAAATTATAATATTTTGTAAATCTTACCTAATAAAGTAATTTTATAGTTAAATTTAAATTTATTTTTTTAACATGATATTGTATTACATATCCAATCTTTTCTAAATTATAAATACTTATTTTCATACTCAAATGTAAATCACATCTTTATAATTATGCTTTAAAACCACAAGCTATGGTTATAGAGATTCAATACGTATTATTAAAATCGAGGAGAGAAAATATTAAGAAAACACAAACAAGAATGAATAGGGAGTCAAAAATATAAGAAAATAATATTACTTTCAATCTAATAATAAGATATTATGTTTTTTAATTTTTTCTTATATATTATTTAATTTTTTATTTTTATTTAATCTGAAACTTAAATTAATACTTCAATACTTAACAAATATAGAATAAAAGATAATAAAGACACAAATAAAGTATAGAGGATAATCAAGACAAAAGAAAAGTGAAAGAAATGTTTGAAGCATGCAACCCTCCCATCTTCGGGGTGATGATTGTAAAAGGAATAAGAGTGAGCAACTGAGATGTTACAAATGTTAGTGATTTTATTATACAGAACTCGTTTATTATTAAATAAATTAAAGATTTATAGCATGCATGAATAAATTAAGGAGCATGTTTCTAGTTAAAGTTTCTAAATAACTTAATGAAAGGTATTAAGATCTGGATAGCATGATAAAAAATAAGTATGATTAGTAAAAAAATAATGCATGTCTCAGTATAACTTTGATAATTTTTTTTTTTCTATTTGACGGGTATATTCCTATTTTGACGTATAGTATTATTGTATTATTATTTATATTTTATTTTAATGCTGGTCATGTTTTCAGACTCTTTATTTTAATTTTTTTCTATTCATTAATTAAACCATGAGTCACTTATTATCAATTTATCATCACAATACTTATTTTTTGTAAAAAAAGTTATTTAGTGTTTGTCATTTTAATTCTCATACAATAAATTAATAAATTTTAAGTAATGATATTCTTGGTTTAAATCAACTTGAACCATAGTATAAAAATATAGTTAAAAACATCCACTCAAATTAAAAATATGACATAAAAAGTAAATAATAAACTGAAAACAACAAATAAATCATTTCATAATATTTTCCTTTCAAATATTCTCATTCACGCCTGAAATTTCGATAAGCTTCTGGTTTTGATTAAAGGGAAAACCAGCAAGTAAACTATGGCCACAGAATTAACCAAAGTAAAAATGGGTGTGCTTTTAAACAGAATTCATTTCCTGCATTCATCCCTTTTCTCTTAATTGACTCTTCCAATTACACATTTGTTACCTGCCACAAATTTTTGAAACAAATTTATGCAAATGACATTAAAATCAAATTGTGTGAAAATATAAGCCTTATCCTCATTGATGGTTTCTGTACGAACATTTATTCAAATCAGGCCTTTCAGGGAAAACTTTACTACATGAGATACTAATATTGTGGATAACCCTCATCACTGAAATCCCTTTTAAGTCATATCTTTGCTCTAAATTCAACATTTTGAATTCTTATCTTCCAGGTTTTTGTGAAGTCTAAATAAAGCTGAATTCATATATTACTTGTTTGAAGAAAAGTGAAGGCATTAAGATTTGTTCAACATGTCCAACAACAACAAGGTGAAGGGTCTCCTAAAAGGCCTAAGATTCATTTCTCAGATATTCGGTACGTGCATGGCATTGGTCTTTTAATTGAAGTTAATTTCTAATTGTACTTTTAACATGCTAATTATTTTATCCATTACCATTCTCAAATATATATAAAAGTTGAAGAAAGATTATGGAGATTAATTAAAGGAATACTACTCTTATGTGCTATCTTTGCAGATAATGAAGACAAAGATTCAGAGATTCAGATTGGTCATCCCACAGATGTAAAGCATGTAGCACATATTGGATGGGATGGTCATGGTCCCTCTGAAAGTAATCCCTCCTGGGTAATTCTCTATTTTTCCCAAAAGAAATTAACTGTTAATGAATTAACACATTCAATTAACTACTCTTTGTATGAACGCAATATTGTAAAAATGGTTTTGTTACAGAGAAAAAAAAAATATTACAATGCATAAGCGTAATGTTATGAATACAAATCTTCATTTCTTAATTTCTCTTAGAATAATGGTCATCAAACCGGAATTATTAATTAATAATGTATGTGAATTTTGCATCTTTTTAAGAAGCCATTGGAGCATTACTTCACTTGTTTCAGATGAACGAGTTTAAATCTGTCCCAGGGAATTCATCTGCATCTCAAAATCAAAAAGGAGAAATTCATAGCAAAGAATCCAATAGTTCAATCCAAAGGGCCTCTGAAGGTACATAATATAATATGGCATTTCCATGTTCTGGGCTAACATATTTATCTTGTTTCATTTAGATGAAATGAGTGAATGACAGTAATCAAAGTTATAGATCAGCAAATGATAATAGCTAAACACTTCTCATACAAGTTGGTGTGGCCTTTTCATAATACAAATCTCTGAATTGAACCATGCATAAACAAAAAGAAAAATAACTCTCATCCTCATTATGGATGCTGATTCATAAAATGCTTGTTTTCTGGTTTGCATGTGTATATCGTACGTGAATAGAAAAAGTTAGATCCACATTTTAACAAAATAGTAATATATATATATATATATTGAATTCTAGTTGTTACAAAATGTTGGTAAGCAGATTCAATGGAAAGAGGTTCAAGATCTGGGAAAAGTGAAGGTGATGAGAGGAACTCATTCGACTTGGCTAAATCTAAACGACAATCAAATTCAGTGGGGACTATAAGAGAGTCTCAGGCGAAGGAAAAATCAGACAGACCAAGACGTCCAAAAAGGTCATCAAAGTCTTCACAGTCAAATGATTCATATCATGCATCCAAAGACACCGACGAAGACATTCACACGGGCGATTGTTCCCTCCAACGAGAAGACAGTGATTTGGCGCATAAAAAGTCACGTCCCAAGATGTCAAAAGATGGTTCCAATGTTGGTGGCGGCTCGTCCAAAACAAGATCAAAACCAAATTCTAAGGACTCCCGATACAAAGGCCATGGTAGACGTAGCTCCAAATCAGCTAACAAACAAGAGTCTTTTGAAGAAGATGAACATTTTGAGAGAGAGTCTAGAGAAAGTACACTGAACAGTAACCTAAATTAGAGGAGTTTTGTTTTTGTACTAGGTTGCTTATTTAGTTGTTAAGGATTGAATTTAGAACCCTCTCCAAATTCTAATGTATCTTTTAGAACACTGCTTTGGGTGGTGATCTCTGTTTACCTCAGTTATTCATGATTTTTTATGTACAGATATTTTCACAAGCAATTTATGCAATTAATGTACTTAATTATTATATGAACGCGTGTCTTATAGGAAGAAATAGTGGATAAAATTGAAAAATAGAAATACATAAACTAAATGAGAATATAATCAATTTTAAGAACGTTTGACATGAAAGAAATATGATTGAAATAATGGAATGTAATTTTTTAAAATCAATTATTATTTTCTTTATGTTTTTTGACATCATAGACATGTCTTCATTCTCCATTCAATGTCAATTCAACAAATTGTTTTTAATTACATTTGGGTTCTGGAGAAACGAGAAATAAAAAAAAAAGTACTAAATATTTTAAAATGCCCATAACAGAATTTCTTTCTTGTTTAACCTATAACTTTTTTTTATCTCTCTTTGATCTCCATGTATATTTCTTCTTTATTTTCTCTAACTACCTCTTTACTTTTATTTTTTTCATTTTATTAATAAGAATTGAATATATGTGATAAAGTAATAATTTACACTATTCAACCAAACTGGATCTCTAAAGTCAAACTAAAAGTCATTTATTGGTGATATGGTAGAAATGTCTTCCATATATCAAACAAATGTTTGGTCAATTAATCACTTTCGCCTGGAGTGAACCCTAAACTAAATTTTGTACAAAATTAAATGTCAAATTTATTTTGGACAGGAAAAAAAAAAAACTATTATCATTTGTTTAAAAAAAAATATGGTTAAAATGGTGGACCAAGACCAAGGCGGTTTCTATTAACTGAAATCTTAAAAGAAAAAAAGTGAAAGAGGGAAAAAATAACAAACAGAGAAAAAGTATATATATTAAAAACTTGAAAATTAGCATTAACAAATTACCAGGATCTTTCATCGGTGTGTTGTGCGTGTCTCTTCCGAATTCCGTTCCACTGTGACCGATCGCCATGAACATCTTCTCCAAGAAACCCACTGCCAAAGGTTCTTCTTCTTCTTCTTGTTCTGCCAAATTATCGCTTTCTCTCTCAGCTCGTCGTAGTTAAATTAGCGTCATGTTTTGGATGCTTTCGTTTCTGATTAGTTTTCACGTTTTGGTTTTGTTAAAAGCCCTTGTTTCTATTTCCTGCAGAGGCCCTTCGTGAGAGTAAACGAGAAATGGCGAACGCCACTAGAGGTGATGTGATGTGATGTTTCAGTCAACCTCAAACCCTTTCATCGATCAATTTACCTTGGTTATGATCATTTTTTGTCAGAATAAGTTCGAGGCGTGAAATTTAATAATATGTTTCCTTATTTCAGGTGTGGAGAAGGAAATTGGAGCACTACAATTGGAAGTATGTCATATTTGTAGTTACTTAACGAGTGAATGTGATTGTGATTATCCTTTTTTTTTCGAATTTCAATTTGTATTTTATATTTATATGGTATGAACTATGTGTTTGTGTTATCAGGAAAAGAAGCTTCTTGCTGAGATAAAGAGAACTGCTAAGACAGGAAATGAGGTATCATCTGCATTTCATGACAGTTGGAGGTTTTTTTGGCGTTTGTTTGCAGACATTGATCACTTGGTCAGAGTTTTTAAAAAATGAATGTCTTGTTTTCAGGGAGCTACTAAAATTCTAGCACGCCAGTTGGTCAGGCTTAGGCAACAAATTGCGAATCTTCAAGGTAGTAGAGCTCAGATGAGAGGCATAGCAACTCACACGCAGGTATGTTGTTTTTTGTGGTGTGTTTATTGTCTTCTTTTGCTACTTGTGTTTGAGTAGGTACATGATTTATTTGCCCTGTATTGGCTGTGTTTGTAATTTGATGCAGGCGATGCATGCCCATTCTTCTGTTGCTGTTGGCATGAAAGGCGCTACAAAGGCAATGGCAGCTATGAATAAGGTTGCACATTCAATCTTATACTTAAAATATGTACCTTGTCTGTACATAGTATACTTGTTTCTGGGCCCTAAGAGCTACATTTGATTAGGTTTATCTATGATCCATATATATGATGTGTATTGAATACTATTGCATCCAATATAGTGATACAATACACTACTTCTAAATTTTATACTACATGTAGGATGTGTACAAAAGTTTATGAAACTTAATATACAGTTGCTATTTTGCAAATCCACATTAATGACATACTTCTTCAATATTACTAAATAAAAGTGGTCAATCATTGACTTCATGAATATTTTTGCCTTATTGCCTACAAACAGTACTTCTATGACTTATGTTTGGCTGTATTAAAAGTTTTGAAGGCTTATATACTTCAAAAATACATATCGGTGAAGTATCTAAAAGTAATGGTATACTATATGTGTCCAATACAGATATGTGAATGTGAATGCATTTGGATGTTTATTCATGGATCCATCTGCAAGTTTTAGTTTGGTGCATAAAGTTTATTCATATTTAGGGTTTACTAGGGGGTTTGTCAGATTTTATTACGCAGAAGAGTCAAGGACATGACATTGTTCTTTTGCTAAATTTTGTAAAAGATATTACTTCCCTCCTTCTCCCCTCCTATCACATGCACACATGAGGGAAGGAAATGAGAATTAGAAGAAGATAAAATTGGATGGCGTGGATATATCCCACATTGAGTAGAAACTCAAAAGGAAAAATGCTGTATCTGGAAACAGCAATGATAACAGCACTTCTTCTAACTTCCTCTGATAAAAAATAAAACATTGAATCGAAGTCTTTAAACTCTGCTTCCATTTTATTCTTTTTCCCCTGTGCTAAATTAGAAGATTCATTGCAGCAAATGGCGCCAGCTAAGCAGGCTAAAATTATACAGGACTTCCAGAAACAATCAGCACAGATGGATATGACTGTAAGATGATGTTTTGGTTTACTAATTTTTGAAGTTAGAAAAAGCACGAATCATTGTTTTGTTTCAACAACTTACGGACTTTAATGCTATATAATTATGAGCAGACTGAAATGATGTCAGATGCCATAGATGATGCCTTGGATAATGATGAAGCTGAAGAGGAAACTGACGAACTGACAAATCAGGTACTCTCTATTATCTTCTATTGCAACTTCAAAAAATAATATGCTGTAATGTTTGCAGGTTTTTTTTTTCAAATAATTAAAGACTTCTGTGATATTTGACATGGCGTTTATTCCACATAAAGTTGTTTACTAGGAGGAATAACAGATGTATTTTGGGTTACAATTCTTGAGGATTAGTCGGGTCTGCTAGAATCATTTGTCCTATTTTAGGTACTAACCACAGCAACACTAGGGCAATCAAAAATCAATAGAAAAAATCACCCAGCCTTATTTATCCCAGGGTGAAGTGAACTAGGTTGGTCAATTGACGCCATTACGCTACTCCTTCTCCTTGAGATAAATTGGTTAGTGTGTGTCAAGAGAAAGATCATGGTGTTTTTACTATCATTTTTCCTTCTCAAGATCTGAAACAACTTCTAGAATTTTGAACTATTTAATTATGATTTCGTGTTGCATGGTTTAAGGTCTTATTGTTTGGGGATGACATTTCTTTTCCAAATCACAAAAGAAATTGTTGACAATTTCACTTCAACTCTTTCTTTACAGGTGCTGGATGAAATTGGTGTGGATGTTGCCTCACAGGTAGGAATATGCTGTTCTTAATCTTTGCACACTCCTTTCATCTGTCATAATGTTTTTACTTTACCTAATGTGATTCATATTTGAACTCTGGCAGTTATCAGCCGCTCCCAAAGGGAGAGTTAAAACAAAGAATACGGAAGATGTTAGCAGGTATCTTCTGTCTAGCTGTTCATTTTTTTTTTTAAGAATTTAACTTGGACCATTGTGTCTATTTTGCATGAATAAATAAAAAATTGTCATTTTATTTTTTTTATTGAAGTTTATTTGACCTTGTAAATTTGATGTCCCTGCAGCTCGGGCATTGACGAACTTGAGAAGCGTTTGGCAGCTCTTAGAAACCCATAATTTTTTGCCTGGGATTGTGATAGTTTTAAGCAAGAATTCATGTTTTATTGGAATTTTACAAGTTCAGTGTGTACATACATCCTTGACATTGTCATGTGTGAATGATGATATATCAAAGCTGTAGTTGGGGACATAAAGAATAATAGCCTTTAGTTTGATGCTATTTTTATGTAAATTGCCACGTTGATTAATGTTGTGCTGGCCGAAAAAAGCTTTAAGCTTTTGGATCATGGATGCTGGTGCTTGTTTCGAATGCAAGCAAGGGAAAATGATAATATAGATTGAAGATGTGTAGATTCATTGATTCTATGTAGGCCTTGCATTTTCGAGAGTTGATTCCCAAAGCTTTAACGTGAATAAATTAACAAAAATTTGAAATATCCATTTGTGACAAAATGCAAGCATTCTCTAGTGTCTTAGTTTAAACCTGCTGTCATAGACAATGCTTTATACGTTAAGATATAACGAGGGGTTAATTAACTTGAAAAGTGTTAATGGGTTAAAAAAACTGAAAGTTAAGTTGAATTAACGCTACTTCTTTTATTCGTAATAGGAGATTGTAAAATTCTTGTAAAGATATATTTGACGTTTCATTTTAATATCAATTTCGGTTGATACTTGTAGCCGGTGAATCGCATCACTTAATTAAAGTGATTGAAGTTTGATTTCTGACATTTGGGAATATATAAAATTTATGTTGTTTGATGTGTATCAAACTTTCAAAGTAGAATAGTCCACGTGGTTGACTATTTGAATTAAAACAATGCTTTTTAATTGTTTTGTTTTGATGGTTTAGTTCTTAAAAATTGACTTATATATAATTGCTTAAATGAAATTGAATTATAACTAGTGGAATTAGAAAATATATTTTAAAATAAGATGTTAGTCTAGAATAATTTAAATAATTCAAGTAGTTTAAACAATTTAAAAAGTAATTTAAAGTAGATCAATTTGATTCAATTTACTCATAATATAATTTAATTTTAATTCATTTAAGTTATTACGTAATTTAGCTTTGTGAAACCATTTTTAGAGTTGAAATCCATTTTATAATAATTCAATTTAATTTATGCATTTTGTTCATTCTTGTTTCTTAGTAATGAACCAAAACGAATCAGATATTATTAATCTTTATCAACACATAAAAGGATAAATCTAAAACAATTATCCAAAAGAAAAAAAACTTCATATACGTCCATTTATTTAAAAAGTTAATACATTTACTTTTAAATCACTAAACATAATCAGACTACATCCAACTTAATAACAACCATGTATCTACACTGCTAGGTGTCTTTTTCAGTACAAAATACAAGAATTCACGTTTTAACACCTAACCAACAGGAACTTAGCTTAATAAAAATTAGTACTAAAGAATTTTACAATCAATATTGAACAATATTAAGAGAAAGCAAAGAAATATATATATATACACCGCCACCCACACAGAGAAGAGGGAGCCAAACTAAATAAAAAATATACAACCATTAATGAAATACTGTATCTGTCCATGTTTGTCCTCAAAATAATCTGTTGATCAAAATTCTATTTGGTAATTATTGCTGCATGAATATAATGATACTTACCTCTAAAAGGAAAATTAATGAAATACCATAAAACATATTTATCCAACGAGACACTTTTATAGAAAAACAAAATTAAATTTAATTCGTACAATTATACTTTGATGATCAAAACTTAAATGCTTATCATGCAACATGATGACTTGTATATTGAAATCTTGACCGTCCATGATAATATTTAAGAACCATTATTTTTTCTTGTTCTCACATAAGATAATCTCGTTAGATATATCTACTAAAACAAATTTATTTTTTGAGAAAATCATACCAACTAACCAAACACCAGAAATGTTAAAACTGACACCACCATACGTAGTTTATATATATAGCTGCAGGGTAAATGAAGAATGAAAGATCTCAAACAGCTGTAAATGGTTGAGATCAATTTCTAACTTCAACAATTCCACTCTCATAGCAAGGGAAACATAGAGGCAGAGTTGAGTCTCATTGCAAAAAAGACAATAACAAATGTATCATAAACTACCGCTCTACTTTCATCTATTTTGTTTTATAGAAAAGAAAACAAGTTTTTGTAGTAAACAAGAGAGGACCCTGGTTGAGTTCTCAGGAGCATGTTTTAGGAACATGATACAACATCTGAGAAATCTTCTTCAGAAGGCACTATCTAGGAGGGGGCAGAAAATAGTCCACCTTGGTCAACAGAATGGTAACAGCAAATGAAGTTGCTTATAACCTCATGGCTCATGGCAACTCAATAATATTCGTGAACATGATTCCATAAAGCTTGAGATCAATAGTTCTGGGATAAACAGGTGCATTAGAATTTTGAAAATGTCTTTGCAACAAATGGAACTAAAATATACTTGTTACTTCCTGATAGAGAGGAGCTCAAAACTCCGGAGAGGATCATCGCGGTTGCCTCTGGCAGATCCAGACCGCGTATATGTCGGTTGTTTGCTCTCGTACATAGGTTGAATGCTTCGATGTGCCGTAGATGGTCGGCTCACACTTGAGGTGAGTCGGCCAGTACGACTGTCAGTGTGATCTCCGGAGGAACTTGGCCTGGTTGATGATGAGATTACGGCTCTTCTTGAACTGCTGCCGTATCGAGATGAATTTCGTCCCTTCTCTTGATCATGATACTTCAAAGACGAGGTTAACATGTCAATAGAAATACAAAGATATATATAGGTTTTAGGCATAATTAAAATGGCAAAAGCAAAAGAAGAACAAAGGATCTTTGCTTAGATGATGATGGCCAAATTAAAGGTCCGAAGATAACAAACTAATTCATTGTTTAACTGAAAACTTTCACCATTGTTTCATGGGAGTACTCCACAACTATAAAATCAAATATAAAAAATGATCGCATGCAACATATTTACAAAACTCTCATGTTTTGGAAACAACAGTGGAATCTTCATGTGAGGAATAATGGGACCTAATTGTTAAAAAACAAAACTTACCACATCCTTGTGCACTGCTCCTTCCTCAAAACCCCTATGTTTGGAGTGATCACCATGAGGACTAGAACTTGTGGGATTCCTCCGAGAGAAAGCTTCAACAGCACCAGAGAATTTTTCACGAATCTCTTTCCCAACTGAAATGAATACGTGATTCGAATGACCATGGAATATAAAAAATAAATTCGAGAAAGGTACAGTAGTTCAACCACAATTGACATGTACAATGAAAAGGATAGATATGGCTTAATGATTTCAGACTATCTATCTTCTGAAATTCGAAAGATGGAGGTCATAGAATATATTAAATTTCTGATCACCAGGGGTCAGATTTGTTGAGTTAGAAGGATAACAAATTTCATCATCTTATTTGGCTGAAAGAGATTGGACCTGATATCTTTTCTGGCTTTTGCACAGATGGTCCTGCATGCATAGCTGCCTTGCCACTTTCATGCTGTCATCAAAACAATTATAGTAAGTGACCTCAAGCAGAAAGGAAAAACCAAGCAAGCATGATATAAAAGTACTAACCCGCCCTCTAGAGCTGCCACCAATCTGGGGATACTTCAATATAGTCCAATCAAAAACATAGTCAAATTGATAGCCTGCAATACGAATGTCCAGATCAATTTGCATCCATTTAACATACTAGGTTTTCATCAAAATATACAGAATGCTAATTTACAAATTATCCGTGCATCATACCTTCTCGAATAAATAAATCTCGAAAAAGCCTCTTTAAATATGAATAATCAGGCTTGTCCTCAAACCGCAGCGATCGGCAGTAGTGAAAATATGATACAAACTCTGAGGGATACGATTTGCAAAGCACCTATTATACAGGCACAAAATTAACAATAAGACAGGACCAACAAAATTGTGAGCTATAATAGAAGAGGAAAGAAAGGTAAAATACGAAATAGGCAAGTTTTGCCAATTGCTGAATGCAAAGCATATACAACTTAAGACTTAAAATGTGAAAATTAACCTGAGGATTTAGTTAATAACATCATTCAATATTTGTAGATAACTAAATCTAGTTTAATGCACAGGAGAAACATGCAGTTCATTTCGCTCATAAGTATTCACATTAGAAGTCAAACTATTATGGGAGTGGCTCTCAGGTCTAGCTTATCTTCTAAACCTATACGTTACCATACATCCAGGTCCAACTGCACATCACACCATTCAACAACATTCAACCAAATTCAAAGCATAAAATAATAGATCCAGAAGCTGCACCAGTTAATTATTATACCTCAATCGGAGTTGACATTTTCTTCTCACTGATTTTATCATATTTTTGTTTTTTGGTGCCAGCCTTCAGTCCCTGCCAAGGAAGACTGAAAAATTGTACAATGGAAAAATATAATGAGTAACAAGTTTCGATAAACTACATTAAGAATAACACAAGAAACTTCCAAATATAGTGTACGGGGGTAAAGTTGATCTGTGTATCAATTATCTGACCTTCCTCTTAAGAAGTACATGAGCACATAACCAAGAGATTCCAGATCATCCCTCCTGCTTTGTTCTGCCAGTAAAAATAAAGCAAAATTAACTAAACCAAGAGTTCTAATTATAGGTTGTCAACACAAATTAAAAAGACTGAACCACCACAAATTAACAACATATTACTCACCGATTCCAAGATGAGTGTTAACACTTGCATACCGAGCTGTGCCTGTAAGGTTCTTGTTTTCCCTGAACAAGAAAGACAACAGTTAATAAGAAAAGAAATGTGAATTTTACACAAAAACAAAGAAATAGAACTATATTACTAAAATTAAAAATAGACTGGAAGAGAAATTTTTCAATTTGCAGAGTTGTGCTTGGTTGCAAGCACAACCACATCCACAATATTTGACAGTGATCCCAATTAATATTATCATTAATCATTGTAGCGAGTGCATGACGCCAATACTACCTAAATTTAGGTAAAGACTATCCACTTGAAAAAGGGTACAGGGCCTACAGAAGTGATGTAATAGAAATGCTTAAATCAAAGGAAGACACGCAATAAATAACACAAGGTTTTTTTCCCTGAAGTGCTAGTTAAAATTTTATATACTACACCTCAATATCCTGAAGTAATGATGACAAAATTTACCTGTATGGTATGTGCCTATGTGTCTGAAGATCCCTATATTTCTTTGCGAGGCCATAGTCGATGATGTAAACCTGAAATGAGATATTCAGCATGACAAGAACATAGTCAAAAGAACTGGAATTTGGATGACATAGAATGGTTCAATCCAGAATATATCAATCATTTATTTTAGTGGCACCAAAGAATTACACTGACATAGAATTAAAGGCAAAAAGAAAGGAAAATAACACATTGAAATGACAAGAAAAGAGGCAGAGGAAAGGTGTTGTGAGTTTCAAGGTGTAGAAGAGGCCATGACAAGCCAAAATCTGAAGCAGCATGACATACGAGGTACTGTCACATGGTTTGTTGTAGAAAGCGACTCCTAAACCTAAACTTAATCACTCCTGCACAATTAGGTACAAAACAGGACAAAATAGAATAACCACCAGACTCGCAGTTTTGCAAATGAGTTGTATTTTTTAGGGTTCTTTCATCATCCTAGAAAAGACAAGCATTATGCTCCTTTTCTTCTTCTTCCTGAAGCAAGTTTATCAGACTTATCTTCTCGGATACTAGTAGCATCACACCATTTTATGCCTTCTCTTGATCAATAAAGAATAATTCAATTTATCAAACTGATCTTCTTAGATACTTAGTGGCATAACGCCATTTTATGTCTTCTTTTGAACTATAAAGATTAATCCAATTCTGTTGTAGGTACATACTTCAGTAGTCTTGCACATTTGAATTCCAAAATGTGCTTTCACATCATGTCTAAGTAATACTAAAATGAGTTATTCAGTTTCCATTCATATGAAAAATGATGAAATAACAACCGAAATACTCCAAAACAAGAAGATGAAGAAAGAAGGCATTTTCAACAAAATAATATACCTGGTTTGCTTTACGTCCTAGGCCCATCAAAAAATTGTCAGGCTTAATGTCACGGTGAAGGAAACCTCTAGAATGCATATATTCAACTCTGTTAATCTGAAAAACAGTATTAAGCAAGTCAAACATTAGTATCACTAAGGTACTTTCCTCAGATAGTGATGGCCACATGGACTCACCAATTGATCAGCGAGCATTAACACTGTCTTCAATGTTAACTTCCGATTGCAATAATTGAACAAATCTTCCAGACTTGGTCCAAGAAGATCGATTGCCATGGCATTGTAATCTCCCTCTACTCCAAACCACTTGAGATGGGGAATTCCCGCTTCAAGAAGGAACCAAATTGCATTACTCAAAAGGAAAAATCTTATTTGTTTTCAGAAGCTTTTTCAGTCTCACATTACTTTGAGGGAATAGCTTGAGACTAATGATTTTGTTTCATAAACAGAAGAAGATTCAGGACATGTATTAAGCTATATCCTCTAGACTCACAGCAACACACATACACACAAAGTAATTTTAGTGTGAAACTTTAGCATGAGGTAATGCCTAATACAACTACTACCAAAAAGGGGAAAAAAAGAAAACGAATAGAGAATTAGACTTACTTCCTCCTTGAAGAAGCAGATACAATTTTGACTCATAGTGAAGCTGGGGATGCCTGGTCTTCACAGGTTCCTAGAAATTTTACAGAGAGGACGAGTGGGTTAAGAACAAACACAAATATATAATGAGCAGACAAATATCATAAACTTGAAAAAAATTATCAAAACGCAACAGAAGAAAGAATATAATGAACAATCTAAGAAGATAAACTGCAGCATAATAATGGGAATCAAGTATGCACTACACTCATAGCAAGATAATGTAGCATTTCACATGCCACTGAAATGCATAAAGTAATCTTATTGATTTCTTGAAAACCTTAAGTATTTCTCAGTAAAAGTGCAGGAGTGAGATGCTATTTCCTCTGTTAGTTACTCTCACAAAAATAAACAGCATCTCAAATAAAATGTCATGTATCCTTATTGGAACTCTCTGAACATTGATAAAAAAAATTTAGGAGAGTTCTAAAGCACTCCAACTAGCAAGACAATTATACGGTCTGAAAACCATGTTCCACAGATTAAATCAAGGTAATTAGTGACTAGTTCACGTATGCACATACTAGACAAATGGAATAAGAAACAGGAACATCAATGGATCTCTACAAATTCATATAAGGGTTAACTAATTAATCATTCTACCACATCCAGACGCAAAAGAGAGCTAATATTTAAGAGAACTAACATACCAGCTTGATAGCCACCTCCTCTCCAGTTTGTATATTAACAGCTGACAAAGAGAATAGGAACAAACATATGTTACAAACCACATAACTATCTATGAAAATGCTTTAAAAGGAAGATTATAATTACTGTAATACAGAAAAAGGGGGCAAGAACATGAACATACCAATATAAAGCTCCCCAAAAGACCCACTCCCAATTTTCCTTCCCAGTTTAAATTTCCCACCAATAACATGATCCATCCTAAAAGACCTTCAATACACCCTCACCAGTAACTCAGCGAACCTTTTCTGCTCAGATTTATTCCCAATTCCACCACCTAATTATGTGCACAAAGGGGTCCACCAGGTCAAAATTTCCAACCTTTATTGGAGCATCCACTCAAATCCAATGAGATTTCGTAATCTAGTCGTCCGATCAGCCGTGAAAGGGGAATAAGGAACAAATCCAGGATAAGGGCAAATCAATAAAGGTGCTAAATTTACAAAATTTGTAACATCCCCAACAATGAAGATGAAATCTTTATTATCCAGAATACACACCACCTTCTCCAACTACATTTCTTATCCACACATAAACCAGAATCGATCACCCCAGACCACTGATTGAAGCCCTAATTCGCAGAGAACATGACTGCATTGACCCAGAACACAAAATGCTAATGGGTATCAGCAACAACACACAAAACTGAATCTTTTTATTGTAAAATACAAAAAGAGAAAGACCAAGAGGAGGAGATTGTGGAGGCTGTGCTCAACCAGGTAGGAACTAGAGTAATTCCACAAATCAAAAAAGTATGGACTTTGGAGAGAGAGAGATAGAGAGAGAGACAGACAGAGACAGAGAGAGAATTAGAAAAAGGAAAAGCTGGCAAGATTATAGTAATCGTTGGCGTGTTTTCGTTGTATTTAAAATTAGTTTTTTATTTTAATAATTCATTACTTTTTTTATCTTCTTTTTTTTTTTTTTATTATTTTTTTCTTTTTTTTTTTTTTTTTTTTTTTTTTTTCAGTGAACTGTGTTCCCAAAGGAAATTGGGAGATTGTGACAAGACGAGGGGTTAACCGATCCCTTCTGTCTCTGTGCCTCTCTCATTCCTAGTCAAACTGCTTCCCTTCTTTTCTTTTCTTTCTTCCCTTCATTTCATTACTAATTTAACTTCTTTTCTTTTTCATCTTCAAAATTGTTTACAGCCTCAGTTATAATATTAAAATGAATTTTCTATTTTTTCTAGAAAATAGAAATCATTTTTATCAGTCTTCGAATATAAAAGTTATGATTAATTTTAACAATATTTTCCTTTTTTAAATCCACACATTTCAGCATAAGTAATTATTTTATTCATTCAAATAAAATTAGATATTTAGAGCTATTTTTCAGTAAATTTAACCAAACAAAAATTAATTATGATTATTGTCTATTATAATAATAATTAAATATATTTATAATTGATTGTATTAATAAGTATTATTTAGTCATAACTGATTATTGGAATAACTATAATTATTTAAAATTATCATAAATTAATATATATATATATATATATATATATATATTTCAATTAATATAACTAGTTAAATTATACATTTTACAGATTAAAATAATTATTTATTATTTAAGGAATAATGTATATTTATGTGTAGTTCTTAAATTTATTCATTCTTAAATATTCTGAATTAAATTTAAAAAATATATATAAATATCAATTCAAATAGGTTTATAATTCGAAGATAAGTAATTTTTTTAAGTTAATAAACTAGTCGCAAAACCAATTTTCAATTGCACTGATCGAATTTGGTCGGGTTTAATTTTTAAAACTATGTTTTGAAATGGCAACGAAAAAAAAAAATCACATTATGTAGCCAGTACATTGCATTATTCCCAAATTGACTTTATACAATTTCATTTTTATAGCTGTGTACGGATAATGAATATTCATCCTCGTGAATTCATAATATATATATAATGATAAAAAGTAATTGAATATTTAAGGTATATAAAAATCGATTAATAAAAATCTTATAATTCATCGTGTTTCATATTTAGAACTTGCATTTGCTTTAAAGTTTCGACTAATGAGTAAATTAAGTTAGCTCATTAATTTAAGGAACAATATTATACTTTTTAGCTACACGGAACTTAGAAGTGTTTCTCGGATTAGTTTTAACGTCAATCAAATAAGTTTTTTTTTTCTGAATTGTTTTAAGAATTTACTTCTCATTATTATGCAAAATTGCGTGAAACTTTTTACTGACTTTTTTGATAAAACTTTTACTGTTAAACATTGATTTAATATTTAAATAATAACCTTAAAAAAATTATAAACAATATTGTTATGAACGACAACTTAATTTTTTTTATTTCTTTTCTTTTTTCTTAATTTCAAATTTAAACCTTCTCACCTCACTTTTCATCTCAAGGTCCAAACATAGCGATGATGCCATTAAGAATAATTACCCTTGTTTGATAAAAAAACAATGGTGAGAAAAAAATATATTTAGCGTAATTTATGAATGATTTCCTGTGCAAAATTGCACTCATTCTATTCGTGTGTTAATTTTAATCAACATTAGTCTTTATTAATCACTTACAAAAGTTAATATTTTAATCATGTTTTAAATAAAGTAAAATGTTAACATATGATGAAGGGAACATTGTTTTGTACAACGCCAACAAAATAAATAAAATATATTATCGTTATTGTGAAAAAAAGGGATGAAGTTTCAAAAGTTCTGTATAATGAAGGTTTCACGAGTGCATAAAATCTATACCCGTGTAGATATGGGACACATTAATTATATAAAAACAATAATTGGAAGACGAAGAAAAAGTGACTTATGGGGAGAGAGGAACGTGGGATCCATCATAAATTCTATTATTCCACTAAAGAAAAAGCTAAATAGTAATTAATGAATTGGCCAAACAAAAACATAATGATGAAGGTTGTGTACCATTATAGAGTACACGATTGCAATCAATCGAAAAAATAATTATTTTAGCCCTTTTATAATAAAGAAGTGTCTTTTGTATGTTGTACAAGTCTTGTTATTTTTTGTAATAATAAGTATTTTTAAATTTCAAGTATGGGAAATTAAAATTACATAAAAGAAAAATATTTGGTGCTTAGTATGGATTTTTTTTTTCATGCTTAGTGTGAAACTTCTAGAAGTATCGTACTGGTATGATCAAGTCTCCCACCCTTAGCTTGCGAAGTTAGGCACTAAGCATCATGTGCTAGAGGTTGTGTTTTATGTCACTCTTTTATCCAAATTCTAGGTGTTGATGGTACTAAGAAACTAAAAACATCCTTTTGTTGCTTACCTCCCTGTGCTAAGAATGGGAATAATGACATTTAGTAAGAATGGAAATAGTGACATTTAACATTAAGATTGTTGACTTGTCATTAAAAAGATTAAGATAAAAATTTTGAGAACTTAATTGTTGAAGTGATAATGTACTGTAACTTATACGAAATTAGATACACAAGTGAAATTAGATAAGTAGTGTTTCTGGTTTAATTATATAAGTATATTTTTTGTGTTTTTATATGTTATAATTTTTTTTTCACTCTTGTTTTCTTTTTCCTTTCACAACATGGTATGCATAGCTTTCTCACGATGGCTATGGCTTCTGCATCTTTATTTTCTTTCTAAAAATTTGAAAATTCTAATTATTCTTCCTTTAATTATTTTCTTCGTCACTCGTTCCATATCCAAATTTTATAAAGCTGGATGATAAAAAAAAAATTAATTTGACAACAATAAATCTTTACAACTCTTAAAGGTATAAAACTTTTCTAATTTTTGAAAGATCCATTCTTGTGAGTTCTCCATGTTTTCGGCACAATTTCGGGAAGGGATCCGGCATGCACTCAAGTCACTATGGGCCAGAGCAAAGTAGGGTAAAATTGAGTAAAGTAACACTACCTGATTCTATAAGACCACCTTACCTTTTATAGTGTTTGGATGGGTCTTGGAGCTAATGGACCTTCAGCCCAATGTGACCTTCTAATCAATGATTGTCACGTGTCTACTATCTGTTTCCATTTAAACTGATAACTTGTGTATATAAGGCGGAAGTGTACCGCTTAGTTTTCGGTCGGCCTGGTTAACCGACTACTTGTCGGTCGGCTTACATCTCTACATTGTGCAATTGTGTATTGGTTTCGGTCATTAGTTCTCCGTATAGTACATCTTCCATAATTCAACTCATCAAATGATGTTCTTACTAATAGTGTCACTCTTGTCAATCTTGAATATCTACACTATGAGCAATAAGACCATTTGCTTGTTGTTTAGTTGTTTTCTTCAATAACCACACCTATTCTTATAAAAGGTGTGGATCTTACATCACAACTCGAATTTGGATGAACCTTAAGGTTTATTATGTCTATTGGAATAGGGTTCGTGTCAATAAATTAAAGATTAAGTTTGTGCTTCAAAGAAAGACAAATTTATTACTAGTTATGGTTTTTATATCAAAAAATATATCAACTCATTAGCTATGATTGGTTCTTCCATCTCAAATGACGATCACGTTGAAGCTATTTTAGCCAATCTACTTAAAAAATTTGATGATTTTATCATTGCAATTTTGTCTAAGTTAGTTCCTTATTCTATTAAATAGGTTGAACCTTTGCTTTTATCCTACGAAGAACGATTTGAAAAACATTTTGAGTTTGATATTCATTTTATTTGTGATCATGTTGAGTATAAACAAGTTCATCTTTTACGTCTACTAGGAAAATTTCAAGTTGTTGATATTATTATGAAGCTCTGGTCTGGATCCTCTTTTAAAATATTTAAAGGTAAACTTATGATAATTTTGAATTTCATTATAAATTCACAGAGAGACAATAATGTATCTAATACTGTAACAAATGACACGTGTGTAAAATTAGATAAATAATGTCTCTAATTTCGTTATATAAGTATACTCTCTTTTTATGGTTTTGTGTGTTAAAATATATATGTAATACAAGCAAGTGTTAGAAACAAAACTTTATTCTATTTTATTAATTATTATGGTTTTGTGTGTTAATAACAAAATATCTTTATGTCTTAGTTTCTCTCCTTTGATGACAAGTGACTTAGTAAAATTAGATAAGTCACAGAGAGACGATAATGTATCTAATACTGTAACAAATGACACGTGTGTAAAATTAGATAAGTAATGTCTCTAATTTTATTATATAAGTATATTCTCTTTTTATGGTTTTGTGTGTTAATAACAAAATATCTTTATGTCTTAGTTTCTCTCCTTTGGTGATAAGTGACTTAGTAAAATATTGAAAAGTATTAATGTGTGCTGTTAGAGGAAGCTTAGAGATCTTCCTTCTGAATCTTCTTTCATTCCTTTTTATTCAATTTTGTTGCTACAAATAGTTGTCTGGCTAATTTGACTTTTGTTGGAATTAGGTATAACTAAGTCTACACTTGTATACATACTTTAAATTATTTATTAATTCAAGTTTATACAGTCAATGTTAACATTTTTTATGTTTTTTTTATTAATCTCAATTTATATCTGTTGAAAATTCGTTTGATAATACTTAGAAGTGTTAAAACGGGGATATTTCATTTTGAGTTATGTATGAAGACTCTAAAGTATAGAATAATCAGGGGGACATTTTGAATTTTTCTGAACACTCGAAGGAGTAGAGACAACTACTGCTATATAAAACTTTTTATAATGTTTTAAGATTGAGTCATCAAAATCTGGAATTGCTTGTAAAGTGTTTGTTTACATGTTACGAGACTTGGTCGTAATTCGTAAAGCGTTGAAGGTGCTTCAATAATTATTTCCACCGAACAAATCTTTGGTGAATTGCGGTAAAAGAAAGAGAGATAAGAAGGAAATAAATATTAAAGAGAAAAATAATTAATTAAGGAAAGTATATATAAAAGAAAAAATAGTTTTTTTTAA